>Ga0214921_10001616_pt1 | contig 37930 bp, 54 predicted proteins | sample LL1505_MetaG_FD_177992 | JGI IMG/M metagenome (GOLD analysis project Ga0214921, IMG submission 177992) | Freshwater microbial communities from Lake Lanier, Atlanta, Georgia, United States - LL-1505 | ecosystem: Environmental > Aquatic > Freshwater > Lake | place: USA: Georgia | collected...
TTGGCCAATCTTGAATGGCAACGTAATCTGCGCTGGAAGGAAGACGAAGGGTTTGAACCTGGTGATGAAAACATCGGAAAACTTACTCCGCAGGCAACATCGGCACAAGAAGTTCTAGATCTTTACACATGGTGGACAGTGACTCGTCCTGCACGTCCAGATCCATATGAAGCCAGCGGCTGGCATGCCTACTGCGAAGCTTGTCGTGTAGAAAAAGGAAGCGACAGTGTCATGTCAATGTTGTCCCAGAGCCAGAGCCAAGAACTTAAAGAAATGGGCGATAAAACACACAAGCTTCTTCAAGAAATTGAAACTGCATATGAAACTGAAGACGAAAGCATGATGATCAGATTGATCAAGGCCCGTGGATCACTTTGGACCTAAGGAGTTATTATGGAACTGATTATTGATTTTTTCCTATTTTGCCTAGAGATACTTTTCTGGTCATGTGTATTCACACTGGTGATATCTGTTTGGAAAGTTTATCAAGACAAAAAAACAGATATAATTGGCGAATTTGAAGAAAAACTCAGAGAAATTATACACCAAGTGCAGGAAGAAAAGCACGGCGATTGTTATTACTGGTTTGATGCAAATAACGATTCTTTCCTTGCCCAGGGAGCCACAATAGAAGATGTGACTGCGCATTTAAAAAATCGTTTCCCCGATCATATCTTTCTGGTGAAAAAAGGCCAGGGAAGTTTTTATCTTAGTAAGAATACTGATTGGAAGTTTGTGCCAATAGCGGCAAAGTAATTGTGTGGATCAATTAAATATTCGAAATCGGCTCGAGTCGTGGATTCTCGACTTTGTAAACAAACCCAATCCCTTGCTTAATAATTGGGCCCCGTGTCCTTACGCAAGACAAGCCCTATTAAATGATAAGACCTTTATAGTGTTTTCTGATTCACACAATTTGTTTGACACAGTCAATGACCATTTAGCATTGTTGGAATCTAAAGAAGTTGTTATAGTTTGTTTCGACCACACAAAAATAGATGCGGTCGAATTAGAAAAATCTGTGGCTGCCTATAATCAAACAGTGTTAATGCCACTGGATTATGTTATCTTAGAAGATCACCCGGCCAGTGTTGAAATGCTAAATGGTGTGTCTATGAATTTCGGCCAATGCGGTTTATTGTTGGTATCCAAGTTAAGTATGTTAAATAATGCAAGTGTGCATCTTAAATCAAAAGGCTATTATGATCATTGGCCTATAGAAAATTTAGATGCCGTAGTTACTTGGCGATTTAAATGAAATTTTGTAGGATAAATTTATCAAAAACAAACTATCAACGATACCCAGAATCGGAGAGGTGGACATGGATATCCAGCATTGATATAATACAAGACATTTATAGAGACTATTGTAAGTACAAACAGTTTTCTAGTGTGATGCCTTTGTTCTTGAGTCAATTCCAAGATGATCGAAATGATCTTCATGTCTATTATAACAGTGGTCAACTAGTTGCATGGAGTTTATGCAGAAGGTACGATGACTGTCATGTGGAAAGTTTACAATTTGCGTGGAATTACAAACAACCCGATCTACAATTAGGCAAACTAAGTTTAGAACATGAATGTGCTTATTATAAAAACTTGGGTTACAAATATCTGTACATGGGCGAAGGTGCCGACTATAAAGCACAATTTGATGGGTACGAAATTTTAGGACCAATTTAATGTTTTCTGTACACCAACACTGGGATCCTTTAAAAGTATGCCTAGTCGGTCGAAGTTATCCGTCTAAATTTTATAAATTTATTCAAGATGCTCGAGTCCGTAATGTCATGGAACGAATCGCTGATGAGACTGAAGAAGATTACCAGAAACTTATCCAGTTGCTCAATCAGTTGGGTGTCGAAACTTTTAGAATTGATCTCAAAGATAGTATAGAACATTATAAAACAGGCGATCGATATCTTGCTCCGCCTATGTGTCCCAGGGACCATATGAGCATGGTGGGTGATACATTTTATTTTGAATCTTCGCATTTCAAACACGAACATAGGTATATACTCGATTGGATCAAATTACAAAACAATCGCATAGTTTATGACCAAGGCATTAATGGTGCCGCGACCACAAGAGTGGGCAAGGACTTGTACTTTGGAACCACATTGGGTACCACGATAATGGACAACGGTCAGTATAAAAATTTATTCCCCAATTATCGAACACATGTTATCGACACACAGGGACATAGTGATTCAACATTTTGTCCGGTCAAACCAGGATTGATTATCAGCCTGCACGATGTTCCCACATACAAAGATACTTTTCCAGACTGGGAAGTGATTTATCTGCCCGGACAAAGTTGGGCAGCTATTCCCGAATTCCAACAACTTAAAAACAAGAACCGCGGCAAGTGGTGGGTACCAGGCGAAGAACTCAATGATGACTTTACTGACTATGTTGAGTCTTGGTTGGGTCACTGGATGGGCTATGTTGAAGAAACTGTATTCGATGTTAACATGCTAGTAATTGACGAAAACAATGTTATCTGTAACAACTATAACGAAACGGTATTCAAGGCATTCGAACGTCATAATATTACACCGCACATTTTAAATTTTAGACATAGATATTTTTGGGATGGTGGCTTGCATTGCATCACCAGCGATTTACACAGGGAAGGATCCATTAACGATTATTTCCCGGAAAGAACATAATGGACATATATCATGTTTGGTGCGATAAAAAGGGTGATATCAGTGATATAGATTGGGCCAACAATATGCGAGCATTCCTGGACCACTTGGTCACAGAAGAACGCATGATGGGTTATAGGATTACTAGATGCAAAATGGGATTCAGGAGTATGGATATTCCCGAGTGGCATATAATGATGGATTTCAAAGACATGACCCAATTGGAAGCGGCATTTAAGCGTGTAGCACCCCGAGAGGGCGAACTAGAAACTAAACACAAAAGTTTTAATCAATTTGCTGAAAACTTACAACATGCTTACTACAGAGACTGGCCTGATGAATTTGACACTAAATGACGTTTCTGCTATAATATAGTATTAAAACTAAAAAGGAACCTAAAATGAATATCAAAATCAAAGCCCTATTACAGACAGCAGGAATCCTTGCTGTGATCTGCACCGTGTCAGTTGGTCTACAACTTTTGTTAGCAGGCCTAACCGCAGATGAAATCTCCAAAATCCTGTCAGTAGGAAGTATCGCATTGTTGGTATATTGCATGTACCAACTGGTGCTGAGCCGTTTAGAATACAGCCAAAAAGTTGACGAGATTGACAAAAAGTAATACTTTCACTGCACTTGATCAATAAATCGAGTTTTACTATAATATAGTATGATTAAAAGTTCTAGTGCTCAATATAAGACCTTGGAACAGGGCGACGAAGATTTCACATTCAGTCCCGACGGCTACACCATGGTGCCTCGAGCCAGTCTGGTAATCAGTCAACGATGCCCGGAAAATTATCGAACTCTTATTGCAGAATGTGTCAACCACGGCTGGCTTAAGCCTGTTGCTCACATGCGCGATACTGAATACACTTGGGAGATGCTTCAAAAATGACCATGCACTTAGTTGGCCCTTACCTCAGTCTCAACGGTAAGCGAAAAGGCAAAGTTAAATTCCGTAACGCAGACGAAGCCCGCAAGGCACGTGACTTGGATGCATCCTGGAAGGAACTGCAAAAGAAATGGGAAGTGGATGCCGAAGATAAAAAGCGTACTCGTGCCATGAAGGCCGAGCCACTCATATACAATTTGTCTGCACCACCTGGCCGTAGTACCACACATCATATTCCCAGTGTGAATACAGGCGGCAACGCCACATTGGCCGCCCCCAAAGTGTACACAGGTACAAAAGTAAAAGGCATTGCCACAATGCATAAAAGCAATGCAGTGCCGGTGTTCAGTGATGAAGAAGCTATTGAAATCAGTCGCATGCGCCGCGGCTAAATAATGAAGCAGAAAAAAGATATTTGGTTGTTGTTGGCCCGGGAAAAATTCACCCAATTGGCTGATAACGAATTGATGGATCTTTGTAAAATTGCATCAATTGACTGGTTCGATGGCAGAGATACAGATCTATCACAATTATTTGATCAATACATAATGATGAAAAATTTATACGGAGCAAAAGGTGTGTTGGATGTGCAAACGGATAGTGAGTAAAAGTGGCTAAAGAAGAGTCAATGAAAATGGACGGAAAAGTAATCGAAGTATTGGGTAATGCCATGTTTAGAGTCCAGTTAGATAATGCAGAACATGTTGTTACTGCTTATGTGGGAGGCAAAATGCGAACTCACCAAATTAGAATTATTGCTGGTGATAAGGTAATAATGGAAATAAGCCCTTATGATTTAACTAAAGGTAGAATTATGCGTAGGAAATAAAAATCCTATAAATAGTTCTATGCAAACAGATAATTTACGAAATTTAATAAACCTAGTTGAAGCTAAAGGTAAACAGGATCTAGTCTTAGAAAAACTTCCTTATAGTCGTGGTGCTCTGGCTCCAGTGATGAGTCAAGCAACTGTAGATTATCACTACGGAGAGTTAGCCAAAGGTTATGTTGAACGATATAACAAAGGCGAAGGTGATGCTTCATTCAATGAAGCGGGCGCCTTTTTACACAACATTTTCTTCCCGCAATTAAAGCCTCCTAAAAATAATAACCAACCACACGGTGCCAGTCTTGCATTAATAAATCGCAAGTTCGGCAGTTTCAAAGAACTTAAAGAAGACATGAAAAAAGAAGCCATGAAAATTCAAGGGTCCGGGTGGATATATTTGAGTCGCAACGGCGACATAAAAACTATCAAAAATCATCAGATCAAAACCGATATAGCATTGCTGATTGACTGGTGGGAACATGCCTGGGCCAAAGACTATGGCGCCAATAAAGCCAAATATTTTGACAATATATGGCGTTGCATTAACTGGGATAAAGTCAACGTAAGAATTTACTCAGGAAAGTAAATTGAAAAAATTAAATATCTATTTCTATAGCCCTGGCTTTACTAACAAGCGTCCGGTTGAAGAGTTTGCTGACCGGACAAAAACATTGTTTTTAAACCCAACACCTCTATACCTACATAGCTATGTAAAACGTAACGAGCCCGATCTACTGGACAAATTTGAATTTACCCGGCTTCAATATTTGCCATTGACCACCGAAGAACTGATTGCAGATATAGAAAAATATGATATAGATGTATTGGCATTAAGCGTTTACACTTGGAATAATGTTCATGTCATGAATAACATTAAAGGCATTCATGACAAGTTGACCAAACCTGTCAAAATTATCATCGGCGGCCCCAATGTAATGATTACCAGGGATGAAGAATATCTTGTTAATCACCCCGAAATAGAATTTGCAATATATGCACAAGGTGAAGGTCCATTCATCAGTGTGTTAAAACATTACCTAGGTTTGGAAAAGATTAGTCTGTTAAAATCCAAGAATATTGCCTGGATGGATCAAGGTAAACTTAAAAAAGCAGATTACGAATTTAACAAAATTACCACAGGAAGTCCTGTGGTAGAGAGCCGTCACTTGTTGGAGCAAGTGGTCAACGATCCTTATTACAAAGATTGGATATTGCATTTTCCTTATGAGACCAGCAGAGGGTGTCCGTATAATTGCAGTTTTTGTGATTGGACTTCGGGCCTAAGTCACAAAGTCAGTAAAAGAAAATTTGCTTATGAAGAAGAATTAGAAACGTTGGGACAGTTGGGTATCACTGATTTGTACATGGCAGATGCCAATTTTGGTCTGTTTCCTGAAGACTTGGGAATTGCAGAAGCCATGGCTAGATTAAAGAAAGAAAAAGGATATAATTTTTGGATTCACGGAAATAACTTTAGCAAGACCAAAAAAGATCAAGTGTTTAAAATTGCAGATATATTTGTAGGTGCAAAAATTACACCCTACATTAAATTCAGTATTCAAGACATTAACGAAGAAGTACTGAATAACATCGACAGACCGGACATAGCATGGAACGAACACATAAAATATATTCTCAAACTTAAAGAGAAGTATCCAGAAACAGTGATGGCATTGGATATTATCAAAGGGTTGCCCGGGCAAACCAGAGACACATGGGAAACTATCTTTAATGAAATTTGTCAGTATAATATACAACTAGATGTATACGATTGGGAAATCATAGCTAACAGTCCAGCCGGCTACGACAAAGAATATCAAAAACGCATGGAATTGAAAACCATGATTCGATATAACGAGGAACACAAACAGGAAGATGTCATTGAAACTCTAAGTTACACTATACGTGATTATGCTTATTTTACTTTATTGTACGGAAGTTATTCTGAATTTTTTAGAAATAATACTCCCGCATTTCCAAAGTTTTTAACACTTGTCAAAAACAGTGTCAGACTGGATGAGTTTGTTGACACCATTGTTGAAAATATAGCAGACAAGAAAAAAATAAAACACATCGTGCAAGATGCTGCGTTGTCTGTAATAAAAGAAAATATATCTGTGTTTAACAAAAAATTTGTTGAAAGGGTATTAAAGAATGATAAAAAGTTTGGAAATAACGGTATGCATTTAATACACAAGGTATTAAAGTCCCCGGAAGAATTGATTAACGAAGTTTTTAAGGAATAAATTATGTTAGAATTAACTGAATCTGCAGTGGGTAAAATACGCGATTTAATAGCAGAAGAAAATAATCCCGATCTTAAACTACGCATATTTGTGCAAGGTGGCGGATGTTCGGGCATGAGCTATGGCTTTACATTTGATGAAATAGCCAACGAAGATGATTTTGATTTAGATATCAATGGTGTACACTTGTTGGTGGACTCAATAAGCAGTCAATACCTGCAGGGAGCCAAAATCAACTACAAAGAAGACTTGATGGGCAGTCAATTTGCTATTGAAAATCCCAACGCACAAACAACCTGCGGTTGCGGCAGCAGTTTTAGCCCTGTCTAGCCAAAAGTAAAAAGGTTTTAAACCCGATAAATAACTAAAACGGGTTTAAAATCATGCCTTTATTAGCAAACATCAACGTAGGATCAGCCCCCAATGACGGGACCGGGGACAGCATTCGAGAATCTTTTATCATTGTCAATGAGAACTTTCAGTACATTGAACAATTTTTCCCCAACACTTTATCTGCAAATTTGAATGCCAACATAACCAGTAATGGCACAAGTTTTTTTAACACAGTTAACGTAAGTGGAATCTTAATATCTACCAGCAACATTAGCACATCTGGTTTTTATCTTGGGAACGGCAGTCAACTAACTGGTGTTAGTGCTAGCACAGCACAATTTGTTACAGGTAATGCCCAAGCAAACATCACTAGTGTGGGCACGTTGACCAGTTTAACTGTTAGCGGTAATATCACATCAGGAAACTTAAATACCACAGGTTCAATCAGTGGCACAATTATAACCCCTTCGCAAACTGCTATAACTTCTGTTGGTACGTTATCGTCACTTCAAGTGCAGGGCAACATCAATGGTGCTAACCTATCATTGTCTGGAGCTACCGGACAATCCAGAATACTTGCCAATAGTGTAGTGATTGAGAAGGTTGGTTCGATTACATACGAAACATCGTTACTGACCAACGTAAACATCACCAATGCTAATATCAATTTTTCAAACACATTTGCATTAACTTACGCATTAAGGACAGCAAATGCCAACGTTACATTTAATTACGGAAACATAACCACTGGTAGTGACTTCACTTTACATTTGAAAAATACATCTGGGTCTACCATTTATGCATTAATGCCCAATAATATAAACAACAAAGGCTCTAATACCGTGCCCATAACAGCCAACAGTGTAGCAACATTTACATTTATGTGCTATGACACCACTACAGCTAACGTTGTGGCCACAATAATTAACTAATATGGCAACAGCACCAATTTGGCTAACACCGGCAGGAGACCTTGGGATCATTCCTGAGCTAGATTACTACGAGTTACCTTTCGACGCATATGACACATCTGGTGTTCAGCTGATGTTTAGTCTAATCTCAGGCACTCTGCCAGACGGATTGGAACTTTACGATGACGGTAGAGTGCTTGGCATACCTGTTGTAGGACAAGTAAGGGGCGTACCTAGTGCTGTTAACAAAGTTACCACTAGCACCTTTACAGTGAGAATAAAAAACGGCTATAATAAAGTGGCTGATAGAACATTTAGTCTCACTGTGGCTGGTATCACTCCACCTATTATAGTACCAAACGGCAGTCAATTGGGCGAATATGTTGATGGCCAATATGTGGATATACAGTTAGAAGCTATAGAAGCAAATCCATTATTAACAGCTACATTTGAATTAACCGGCGGCGAATTACCTCCAGGACTAACATTAGACTCCACTGGCAGAATACGCGGCTATATTAGACCAGTTACGGTTACAGAAGGCGCATTTGATCCAGGATTCGATGCAAGCCCGTTCGATGTGTATGGATTTGACTCTATTGCTGCCACAGAAAGCAAAAACTTTCAATTTACTGTTCAGGCATTTGACGGTGTTAACTATGACGCAGAAACTTACACTATATATGTGTTTGCAAGAGCAACACTAACAGCAGATACAAATCAGATCACCGCAGATAACGATGGACCACCGATCAGTGCCGATGTTGATTCGTTGTTTAGTCCTGTAATCCTGACAGAAGAAGGCACACTGGGCACTATCAGACAAAATCAACGAATTGCTGTCAAGATAGACGCTGAAGATTTTGATGAAGATCCTATCACATATTCAGTTGTATCCGGCAGTTTGCCCACAGGGTTAACACTGGACGATAGCTCGGGTTACATTACGGGGCTTGTACCGTACGGCAGCTTGGGCAGCATAACTTATACATTCGGTGTTCAAGTGTATAAATCTGCAAGTCCAACATATGTCAGCGGCACAAAGACTTTTACCATTAAGTTACAAGGTCAAATTGACGACACTGTTGTTTGGAATACAAATGCAGACTTGGGCATTATATATTCCGGTGAAATCAGTGAACTTTTTATAAGTGCTAGTACATCTAGCAGTAGGGTATTACGTTACAGGTTAGATTCTATCGGAGCATTGCCTGTGGGATTGAGTCTACTAAGTGACGGCAACATATCAGGCAGACCAAGTTTTAATCTATTCGGATTAGATGACGGGCAAACTATTTTTGACGGCGGAGCGTGTACAGTTGACAGAAAGTACACATTCACTATAAGTGTGTTTGATAACGATAATTATGTTAGTGCAGAAAAAACATTCTCGTTGACTGTGGCCAGCAGAAATCAAAATCCTTATGAAAATCTTTACCTGCAAATTTTACCGGAAAGAAGTCAGAAACAGAAGTATTATGATGTCTTAAATAACACCGACATCATTCCTGCAAATTATTTGTATAGACCTCAGGATCCATGGTTCGGTAAAAATCAATTACGCAGGGTGTTATTTCAGTCAGGATTGAATCCGGATACTGCAGCCGATTATATCAATGCTATGCAACTCAACCATTACTGGAAGAATTTGCTATTTGGTGCTGTTAAAACTGCAAGAGCAGTTGACAGTAATTTTAACAGCCTGTATGAAGTGGTGTATATTGAGATAATTGATCAACAAGTCAATGATCAAGGATTTGGTCCGAATCTATCGTCTACTCTATCAAACAACAGTGTGGGAGTCAGCACCGTTTATGTAAACAGTTTTCCTAACATGGCCGAAAGAATATCAGAGAACGTTGGCTACGAAAATAGAAGTGTATTACCTAAATGGATGACTAGCAGGCAAGCAAATGGCACTGTGTTGGGGTTCACTAGAGCGTTAATAATTGCTTACACTTTACCGGGTAAAAGTGCAGAAGTTGCATACCGTGTGTCGCAAGTGGCAGATATTTACAAACTAATCGACTTTACTGTGGACAGATATGAATGGGATAGCATTTTAAGTGATAATTTCCTTAAATCTCCAGTGGCAGGTACAGGCAACATTTCTGCTAGCATAAACAGCAATGTGGTAACTGGTAATAGCACCGTATTCACTAACCAACTTATACCCAATAACACTATATACGTTTCTAATATATCGATTGGTAATGTGTTAACTATATCCAATGCTACCACATTGATTATGACAGCAAATAGCATCAGTAATGTGACCGCTGGAACCTATACCCACAGCACCAATTCGTTTATATTGAATAACTTTATATACGCATCCGGTAATATAAACGCAAATGCCAGCAGTAACGTCATCGCCGGCATATCATCCAATATATCTGGCAACGGAACAATTTCAGGAAATGTAAACAGCAAAACAATCACTGGTGTTAATACCCTATTTGCTACACAACTTGCCCCAGGTAAAAATTTGTATGTAGCCGGTAATAGCATAGGCATAATCACTAGTATCACAAGCAACACTCAATTGATTGTGGATACTGTACTTGGCAGCACATTGACTAGTGTAGCTTTCACAGCAGACGGTTCTACTACACTATTTGCAAGAGAAATAAATGTAGGCGACACCATAGTAGTTAACACAAACGTTATTTTGGGCACCGTCAAGTCTATTAACAGCAATACCAATTTGGTACTGTATAGTAACAGTTTGAGTACCGTGAGCAACGTAGCATTCTTACACACAGATAGAGATACCTACACCGTGCCTATGCAAGGTGATAAATATCTTAAGTTCCCACAAATCGGAGTTTTAGCATAAATGACAAGTCAGATCAATCCAAATAATATCGACGGCACCTTCCCAGTAGCTGGACAAGACAACAACAGCCAAGGATTCCGTGATAATTTCACCAATACCAAGCAGAATTTTCAATATGCTTATAGCGAAATATCAGCTATCCAAGCCAATGCAGTTTTAGCAGGACAGAGCAACAATTTGAACGACAGCATTCTGGGAAATGCTGCCTTACTAGGCGCAAGATTGGTAACTTACAGTTTCGGTGCAGTCAGCGGTGCCCAAACCATTACCTTTGGTAATGGCAGTTATCAGTACATGGAATTGGGCGGCAGTGTTACACTTACATTCAGTGGTTTCCCCACATTAACTAACAGAGCACAAAGTTTTATATTACAGGTTTTTGTACCCAATACAGGTTACACTGTTACGTGGCCTGCCAGCGTTTCTATTGGACTTAGCAAGATTTCCAACACCAGCGGACAAATCACCAGCTTCACTAGCACAGGATATTATGAATTTGAATTGACCACATTGAATAACGGTACCAGCTGGTTGATTACAGAAAGTACTCGTCCTTCCAATGTTATTCAAGGCAACTTGACATTCCAAACTGTGGTTGCTAACGCCAGTGCCACTGGTATAAGCATGACTGTGTCCAATATTGGCGGAGTTGCTGTGGGCAATATCACAGCAACAAATTTTATCGGTAATATCATTAGCACATCAAATAGTGCAAGTTATACAGGCAACGTGACTGCTGCCAATATAATTGCCAATACAGGCATTTACGGAACCATCAGAACTGCCAGTCAAACAAATATTACCCTAGTGGGCACATTAACTTCACTTAGTGTGAGTGGCAATGCCAACGTGGGAAACTTGACTGTTTCTAGTTTGACAGACTTGTGCGGCGGTGATGCAGTTGGCGTACAATTTGCCAATGCTGTTAATTCAGGTTCTACTCAAATTTATAGTAACGTGGGTTTTGTTTTAATCAACCCAACATCAAGCACTATTTCTAGTCATACTATCACCATGCCAGCTACACCGAGCCGCGGTCAAACGATTCGAATTGGCTTCTCCAATACTGTAACCACACTAACACAAGCTGGCTCTGGCTCTGACAGTGTGTACGGTGCAATTACCACAGCCAATACCAGTGCTGGTACCACATGGATCTACTATCAACAAACCAACGTTAACAGCGGCAACGGTGTTTGGTACAGAATCGGCTAAACACGTACTACCAAAATTATTGACTCCTATCTGGTGCGAGTGTATACTTGCATTACTAGGAGTTTTCTATTATGCAAATCGATTTAACCAAATATGCCAAATTTGTGGATGCTGTCACCAGCAAAGAATCAAATAACTACGACTATCTACACAAGCGTATCGAAGAACTACGCAGTCAAACTGACCCCACACTCAATCCAGCGTTGCTGTTAACTGCCGCAATTGGTATGGCCGCTGAAGGCGGGGAGTTTGCTGAAATCCCAAAGAAGATCTTCTTCCAAGGTAAACCGTTTAACGAAGAAGTGCGTTTTCATATGATGCGCGAACTAGGTGACATCATGTGGTATTGGGTTAATGCTTGTCGTGCATTAAACTTGGATCCCAACGATGTTATTGTAGAAAATGTTAAAAAGTTAGAGGCACGTTATCCAGGTGGCAGCTTTGATGCATACCATTCAGAGAATCGATCGGACGACGATCTACAAGAAAGAAGCGGCATAGGTAGAGTGCCGGCGGCTGTGGTGAGTATATGTCATCAGTGAGAGTCAGTGTTGTAAATACTGTAGAGGGACCAGTCTCCGGGAGAAGATTTAAATGCACCCATTAGCAGAAGATGTAACACTACTAAGTGAAACAGATTTAAATAAAAAATACAACGATCTAAGTAGTAAACTTTCACAAGCATATCGTTTTGGACGGACTGACATTGTGGGTCAAATACAAATGTTACTAGACGTTTACAAAAGCGAAATCGCCAATAGGCAGCGTAAACAAATGGAAGATCTGATGGCCAAGAGCGACAAGTTTAATAACATCATCGACATCAAATGAAGTATACAGCTCACGGTCAAATGTATTGTAGCACCGATGATTTGTGCAACTTATTGTACGAAAATGCAGACTTAAATTTAGAAAATTTCGAAGTCGACGATCCGGACTTATACAATAAAGCTGTAAAACACTTTTATGCAGATTTACCCAAACTAAAAAGATTCAAACCAATCGACTATGGCAGTATCGAAAACTTTGATCAACACAATCAAAGTGTTTGGTACATGCCCGAAGAATATCAGCAGTTAGACATAGCGCAACATGTTTTAAATTTGTGTAAAAGTGATGCAGAATTACAGCGTGCCGCGGCTGAGTTATTTGAATTTCAGGATAAAGGACTTTTTGATTTATTGAAATTTATGAAATACCTTGTGGATACCATGCGCAAACATAAAATAGTATGGGGTGTGGGAAGAGGTAGCAGTGTATCTAGTTTTGTGTTATACTTACTGAGTGTACACAAAATTAATAGTTTATATTATGATTTAGATTACAAAGAATTCCTTAAATAACAGTAACATGGCCAAGAATCTCTACAACACAGCTAACGGGAAAGTTTTAAACATGGATCGGATGCGTCTGCTCAATGAAAAGACTATTGCTGTTGGTAACATGAGTGTTAATGCAAGAGGAGACCGTGTTGCCCCAAACGGGGAAATCATTAAAACAAGGAATGAAATTATGAAAGAACGCAGAAATCTACACCCAGTTGTAAGATATAACGGACATAGATCAGACGAAGAGGCACCAGTGGAGCAGGAGACTGAACCATCGTCTATAGAGCAAGAGACAACTATAGTTCAAGTACCAACTACATCATCTAATCTTCGTGGAAGTTTAGCCAGTGCAGTCAATATTGATTTAACTAATGTAGTATTACCACCTAAAAAGACAATTAATAGAATTTAAAATATGGCAATAAAAAACCCATTCGATCAAAAAATTGGATATAAATTTCGAAATAAAATTAAAGGAATAATTCCTTTACACAATCATGTGATTGTGATAGATATGGATTTTAGCGGGCGCACATTGAGTAGCGGAATCATGCTGTTGGCCGATGACGGCAAGACAGATGGTATTCGCCCTCGTTGGGCTCAAGTATATGCTATCGGCCCCGATCAAACTGATGTCACAGTTGGGCAATGGGTTCTCATTGAGCATGGTCGCTGGACTCGCGGAGTCGAAGTGGAAATCGCTGGGCAAGAGTTGACCTTACGCAGAGCAGACCCTGACTGCTTGTTGATGGTGAGCGACGAAGAACCTGTGGGCATTGACGGTATGAGCAGTGCAGTTTACGGTGAACGCAACCAACGTGTAAATTGGGCCGAAGAATAAAATGAGTAAGACCTGGACAGTAATAGTCGAAGAAGATCCAGATGATCCCGAATCATTGATATTGCCATTTCCTGATGATCTATTAGAGCAAGCAGGTTGGCACATAGGCGACGTTCTTGTGTGGACCATACAAGACGATGGTGTATTCATTGCAAAAAAATAAACATGAGTTTCATAATTAATTGGGATGTTGATAAAATTATCAGCGACCTAAGATCAGCACATGCACAAGCAGCATCTAGTTATAATGAAGGCTTCAGTGCATGGGGTTGCAAACGAGATTTACTTACTGTAAAATATGCGCTAGACACTATGCTAGAACAAACGCCGTATTTCAGCCATTTGGAAGAAGAATTCCACGAAAAAATGGCCCAAGAAAAAGTATGGAACATTTTAAAAACAGAGGATATCAAATAATGCCATTGATTTATCAAGAAGTAGAATTAGAAGTAGAATTAAACGATTTTGACACAGACGACCTTATCGAAGAATTAGAACGTCGTGGTTCAGGAATAGTGGCCTGTGGCTCTGATAAAGAACTAATTACTTCGATTTATGAAAAACGTCGTAACAGTAAAGACTATCAGCGTGAGTTGGATGATCTAATTTATCTAATCATAGGACGTATATAATGATATTCAACCACATCAAACAACTCAAACAGGACGGAAAGAAAATTGGCATCACTTTCTCAACCTTTGACATGCTACACGCAGGGCACATTGCCATGCTGTCGGAAGCCAAGAATCATTGTGACTACCTCATCGCTGGGCTACAAACCGACCCAACTATCGATCGACCTGAAACTAAAAATTGCCCTATACAAAGTATCGTTGAGCGACAAATACAGTTGGCCGCATGCCGTTATGTTGATGAAGTTGTTGTGTACCAAACCGAACAAGATCTTGTGGACCTGTTGTTGATATTACCAGTTGATGTTCGTGTGCTTGGTGTAGAATATCAACACCAAAACTTCACTGGCTTGGAGGAATGTGGAGTGCGCGGCATTGAACTTGTGTTCAACGGCAGAGACCATTCGTTCTCCAGTTCAAGTTTACGCAAAAGAGTAGCACACGCAGAAACAATAAAGGCATTGAAACAATGAACGAACAAATCAGACAGCTAATGCAACAAGCTGGCACTGATGTCAGTGGCAAATGGATGAGTGTGGATCACGCCGAAAAGTTTGCTATGTTAGTCATCGAAGCGTATAATAAAGAACTCAACGAATCTCCTAGAGAAGTAAAAAGTAACCCAGGCTATAGCCGTATTGGATTAAAAAACGTATGAAAGAACTTTGGACAGAAAAATATCGCCCCACGAAAGTAGACGGATATGTGTTTACAGACGTGGCAGTGAGAGAACAGATTGAACAATGGATCAAAGAAGGTGGTTGCCCGCATCTGTTGTTACATGGCCCTGCAGGTACAGGCAAAACAACATTGGCAAAACTGTTGGTACATGAATTACAAATTGACGGCTATGACTTTTTACAAGTCAACGCATCAAGAGACAACGGCGTAGATTTCTTAAAGAGCAAAATTGAAGGGTTTGTTAGCACCATGCCTTTCGGACATTTAAAAATCGTATTATTAGACGAAGCAGATTATTTGAGTCCAAATGCACAAGGGCTACTACGTGGATTGATGGAAACGTATCAAGAACAGGCCAGATTTATTTTAACCTGTAACATGGCTTATAAAATAATACCGCCATTGAAGTCCCGTTGCCACGAAATTCATATTAACAAAACAGATCAAACTGAATTCACTGCTCGCTCTGCAACTGTGCTAGTTGAAGAAGCCATTGACTTTGATTTAGACACGTTGGATATCTATGTTAGAGCCACTTATCCAGATTTGCGTAAGTGTTTAAATCTGCTGCAGGCAAACACCACAACCGGTACACTGGTAAAGCCCAGAACAGAAGAAGGCGGTACCGCTGATTATAAACTGGCCATGGTTGATCTTTTCAAACAACGTAAAATTAAACAGGCCAGAAAACTACTGTGCGAACAAGCTCGCCCTGAAGAGATGGAGGAAATCTTCCGTTGGATGTATGACAATTTGGATATCTGGAGCCCCACTGACGAAGGACAGGATGAAGCTATCCTTATTATTCGTAAGGGACTGGTCAATCACAGTGTGGTGGGCGATCCCGAAATCAATTTGAGTGCCACTATTGTAGAATTATCGGGCATTGCTCAATGAAGATTAAAAAAATCTATTTGATTGCATATTATCTGATCAAACCCAAAGATCCCAGGCGCACTAAAGAAGCCGGGTATATTACTAACCCAGACAATTTGGAATATGACGAGTCGATAAATATTACTAGGGGTTTAAAGACCAAGGATCAGTTAAATGCTAAAGTTATTTTAGATTTAACCAATCAAACGGTAGTGGCTAATAGATTCAACGACAACAGAGATTTCCCTAGTTTGTTAGCTCACTATCAAGAAGGATATCCCAAGTATCTCAATCCCTTAATTGCACAACTATATCCGGAGCAAGTCGATGATCAACATGTACACAACCAAGAAGAAAAAACGGGAAGTTGATCCGGATGCACCACCGCGTCCTAGCCTATTAGGACACGAAAAAGAAATGAAAACTTGGCGAGAACAGTTTGGTCAATTGGCCAGAGTCAACACCGAACAAGCCATTACCATAGCCACTCTTCAAAGAAAAGTTAATAGATTAGAGAGTCAACTTGACGCTGTGACCAGCGTTGTCAAACGTACAATTAAATGAACTTAACTTCTTTAGAGGCCGCAGTAACTCCTGCGAACCCTATCACCTTTCTATTAGACTGGGAACTAACACTAAAATGTAATTTAGATTGTAGCTATTGTCCGGTGGGCATACATGGTGGCCATGATAACAGTACAAAACATCCACCATTGGCTGAGTGCTTAAAAACAATTAAATTCATGTTTGAGTATGTAGACTTATACATGAACATTAAAAAAAGCAAGAACAAACAAGTTGTACTAAATGTCTACGGTGGTGAAAGTTTGCATCATCCTGACATATTAGAGATACTACAACAACTACAACATTACTATAAACCGTACACAGCAAAATGGAATCTGGTTACCACTGTGACAACCAATGCCATAGTAACAGAACAGAAATTTAAACAAATAGCACAATATGTTGATAATTTTACATTGAGTTATCATACTGAATCATCAGAAAAACAAAAATCTCAGTACATTAATAATGCGTTGTATCTTAAAGAAATCAACAAGCCGTTCAAATGCATAGTGTTAATGAATCCATATGAATTTGGTGACGCAGAAAATATGGCAAAATGGTGTGCGGATAATGATATTGATCATCTGCCAAGGCAACTGGATAACTTGGAAACACATCATTATGATGCAAAACAAATTATTTGGCTCAATCAGTTATACAACAAAAAATCTTTCAAAGCAAATGTTCAGTTGGAGCCCACCCAGCCAGTAATGCATACTCAAGGGCGGGCCTGCTGTGGCGGTCGACAGCTTTGTGCAAATCAAAATTACAAAAGTCGACACTTCTTTGTGTACAACAGATTCCCGGATTGGTATTGTAGTGTCAATGAATATTTTGTTTTTATCAAACAAGTGAACGGTGAAATTTACACCAATAAAGATTGTAAAATGTCATTCGACGGCACTGTTGCGCCAATTGGCCATTTAAACGATACTGAAAAATTATTAAGTTATACTAGAAATCATTTGCAAAATGGCACATTGCCGATTATACAATGCAAAAAAATTCATTGTATATGTGGTTTGTGTGCGCCGAAAGCCAAAGAACTTGACGAATTTAAGTCGATTATGTTAAAATACAGACATGAAAAATAAAATTATCCTCACTGATGCAGACGGTGTTCTACTAGATTGGGAATGGGCGTTTTCAGTTTGGATGCAAGAACGCGGTTATACCTTAACAGCTGATAATAAGAAAAGCTATTATCTGCATCATCACTACAACGAGCTAGAAGAAAAAGATTCGAAAAAAGTCATCAAGACCTTCAATGAATCAGCAGCAATTGGATTCCTTCCTGCTCTACGCGATTCAGCTCACTATGTTAAAAGACTGCACGAAAAACACGGTTATCAATTTCGTGTTATCACCAGTTTGAGTCTAGACAAGAACGCACAGAAACTTAGAGAAAAGAATCTGCGCAAGTTGTTTGGTAATGCCATTGAAACAGTGATCTGCTTGGACACAGGTGCGGACAAAGACTCCGCGTTGGCTCCGTACAAAGATTCGGGTATGTGGTGGATTGAAGACAAGCCGCAGAACGCAGATGTTGGACATGCACTGGGACTAAAAAGCATCTTGATCGAACATGGACATAACATGCATCATGCTTGTGACTATCCCATAGTCAAGGACTGGAAAGAAATATATGGCATTATTGTTGGCCGCAGTACTGATCGCATTTGACTAATCTGCCGTCTTGGTAACTGGATTTAGTCCACGCTTGTTCGATTGAATTAAACCATTCTATAGATTTTTCTATTCCGTGTATTAACGCATTGTTGGCAACGGCAATATCTTTTATTTGATGGTTATCTGATTGCCACGCATGTTTGTATTCAGTTAACGGATACATGCCTAGCCAACAGCAAGGATACACTTCTCCTGTTGCAGTAACATATATTTCTTTCTTTTGGATTGCCTCGCAAGTCAAATTAGATTTGATAGGAATTGACGGGTACTGTTGTTTTCTGTAATCTGGACTAGAGCCGGAGTTAGTCCAAGATTGCCATTCTACTACATTATTAGGGTAGTCTGTGCCTATATTATTTTTGCCGATTTCGTAGCTCAACGTTCCGTTCTTGTCATAAACAGGAGAAGAATCACGGCCATCGTAAATTAAATCAAATTCTTTAAAACCCAATTCTTTACTCAGTTTCTCGCATTGATCAACCTGATCTGCACTGTGATCAAATTTTATCATTCTCCATATTGCGTATCCGCCTGAGTCGATAAATTTTTTAGCATTAGCTATAACAGTTTCCCATCGAGTATTTCGACGATATAATTCGTGAACGCCTGCTAGTCCGTCCAATGCGAAACCCACACGCACATTGGGGATGGTGCCCAACTCAGACCAAATATTTGGTCTTGCTCCCCCGTTGGTAGAAATTAAAATTTTAATATTGGGATTTGTATCAACAAAATATTTTACTATATCAAGGTTATCACGTGCCGTGACAAAATCTCCGAAATTTCCATTTATTAATAGGTTGCTTAACTGCGTGACGAATGCAGTGGGGAAAATAGCTTTGGCCTCGACGAGGCTCATGTCATGTACAGGGAAGCCCAAATCTGTATCAAATCCGGCAACATTTCTTGGACACAATGGACAGGATGCATTGCATCTAGAACTTATTTCTAAATGTACACTTCTAATAGAATTGTAGTTGATCATATTTTATTTACGATCAACTACAGGACCAATTTTAAATTTCTTTGTAAATTTTTAAAACTTCAATCACAGCCGGATGTCGCTGAATATCCTTTCCAGTCATTTCTACTCCGGCGACATAGACAGAATTTGTATAAGCACCAACCAATGCTTTAAAGTCTAGTAACCCGTTATCGGAATCTGACCTGTCGGCTTGACGGGTGTCGCCTGTAACAATCATCTTACTACGTTCGCCGATCCGTGTTAACAGCATTTTCATTTGATTTGGTGTCGCGTTTTGCATTTCATCTGCAATGATCCACGAGTTTTTAAATGTCCGTCCACGCATGAATGCTAGGGGAGATATCTCAATTATTTGTTCATCTAACATTCGGGCTATTTCTTTACGATCATAGTAATCCGCTAGCACATCAAACAATGGTCGAGTCCACGGTTCCATTTTACTATTTAGATCGCCTGGTAAGAATCCATGTTTTTCGTCATCTACTCCAACGGCCGGTCTGGTAAGCACGATTTTACTAATCACCCCCTCTTTGAGTGCTTTGATCCCAGCTAACATAGCCAACATAGTTTTACCCGTACCTGCAGGACCAGTTGCAAAAACTATGACTTTTGCAGGATCTGTTAGTAAGTTAATATATGTTTCTTGATTTAGTGTTTTAGGAAGTAAATGGACTTGACGCTTTTTATTATAGAATGTGTTTAAGCTCACAATGTTGTTCTCTACCGCTTCAGCTTGATAAAATTTTTGTTTTCTCTTCGACAAAGGTTCCTCCTAATTGTACGAGAAGTAAATCACATTTGTAATTTACATTAATATTTACAGCAGACATGTCAAAGAAATCGTGTGTTTTAATAATCAATCTACAGGTATAAGTATTAAGCTCAGCCGGCAGCTTTTGGTTAAAAATTATATAGTACCAGTTAATAGAACTAAGTACTTTCATGCATTTACCCAATAGAATATTTTTTACAGGCGTACCCGGCAGTCGTTGGAGCGGCATTTCTCAAACACTAGAATCACTCCCTGGATTTAATACAAGCGACCGCAACAGTCAACGTGAATACACTCATACCAAATTTGGCGGACATGTTGGTGCATACTTTGGTCCTGGAATGGAGTTGGAAGACAGACTAGATGCTGACTATATCGATAATGCATGGGCCAATAATAACGGAATCAAAGTTGTCAAGAGTCACAATTGGGCATATCGATTACCGGATGTCAAAGCGGCCTTTCCAGACGATTGGCTCATGTTGGTCTATCGCCCAGACATGCCCAGTTACTCATGGTGGCATCAAGCAGGAGCTTTTGAAATTTCATATCCTGATTACAGTTGGTATGGCACTAGTTCAATGATGATGAACGAAATTGCCACACAAAACAGAAAGATCTTGGAATACGCACACCAGCATGATGCCACGTGGAATCACTTCAGCAGCAAATGGATCAAAGATAATTTTGGACACGATATCAATTTAACAAAAAATCACCCAGACATTTTAGTTACAATTATCAAATGACAGCACAATCAATACTGAATGACTATTTTGCCAATCATTGGCACAGAAAGAATGGCGACATGTCAAAGTTTAATAAAACAGGCTTGTCGTTGGCAGACAAAATTAAATCCAATGAACGTGTACTAGACGTGGGCTGTGGCAGAAACCCGTTTAAAGGCATAATTCCAGACCTAGTAGGCATAGATCCTGCGTTTGACGAAGCAGACATTAAATGTACTATAGAAGAATTCGATAGTCCGGAATTGTTTGATGTTGCTTTTTGCTTGGGCAGTATTAATTTTGGCAGTGCAGAACAAATAGAACAACAAATAGCCAAGGTAGTTAAGCTACTTAAACCCTCAGCTAGAATATACTGGAGATGCAATCCGGGACAGCAGGATCATAATAACGAAGAGTGTAAGGCAATCAACTTTTATCCCTGGAGCATTGAAGAGCATATAAGACTTGCTGACATGTTCGGATTTAGTCTAGCGGAATGCTCGTGGGACACAACAAATAGGATTTATGCAGAATGGAAAAGAGTCTAATTAGAGATCATGTATGGTATATTAAATATGCCAGTGCCGTAATCATTCTATGTGCTATGGTGTTACATGTACTGGGGGTAACTCCATGGAACAGTTACCTACAGATGGTAGGTGCAGCGGGTTGGATTTATGTAGGTTATAAGTGGAATGAGCGGGCACTTATGCTGAATTTTTTGCCGCAGTTTTTTATCATAATCCCTGGATTATGTTATCTTTACTTTAAATGAGGAAATATGTTTAAGAAGATTTTAGTCAGTTTATTATTAGTGCCTTTGATGGCTTTTGCATGGGAACCAACTAAACCCATTAACGTTTATATTGGCTTTGCACCAGGCTCAGGAAATGAAATGAGCTTTCGTGGGGTTAGCAGTATTATCGAAAAGCAAAACAAAAACATTAACTTTGTAATTTTTAATAGACCCGGGGCTGACGGCGTAGTGGCTATGAATGACTTCGTTACCAAACCCGCAGATGGATATCATGTGTATATTCCCAGTCACCAAGGGATCTGGGTCACAGCAGAATACTTTAATAAATCTGCTGTCAGATATACTCTAAACGATTTTGAATATGTTACCAGTATAGCTAAAAGTCCTTTAGCTTTAGTTGTGCCTTACGACAGCCCTGTAACCACTGTGCCTACATTCATCAACCATGTACGCTATACAACTAAGCCTATTAGCGTTGCTGCTGGTTCGGGCGCACACAAGTTAGCATACAATTATATTGCCGACAAATTAAAACTAGATACCGACCTAATTAAAACTATTGGCTACAAAGGCCCAGCACAGGCAGTGATGGCCGTAGCAGGTAAAGAAGTGGATTATGGTATTCTGCCAGTAGCAGTAGCACAAACCATGACTCAGTCCAACAAGGTGCGTATTCTTGCAGTGTTCAGTGAACAACGACTGGCACAGTTGCCCCATGTTCCGTTGATGCATGATTATGTAGAAGGCGCAAATGTCTATGCAGCATGGGGTATTATTTTGCCCAAAGGCACACCACGGGAAGTTGTCGAATGGTACAACAACACTTTCACATCTGCTATTCGTAGCCCGGATGCACAACGTTTCTTTGCTATCAATTTAATGTTCTCAGTTGACAGCGAATTGACTCCAAAAGGGTTTGAAAACAGCATGAAACAGTTACGTAAGCAGTGGATTCCCGTGTTAGAGCGTCTACCTAAAGAGCAATAACTTCGATAAATAACTACATGCCGGCAAATATTAAAGACATCCTTGACAATATCAAAGACATCTATATGACAGATAGTAGTCTAGATACCTTACTTGACTATGAACGTGTGTTAGACGAGTTAGATTTGTACACGTTCGAAAACTGGAAAGTGGGAGAATTGGTACAAGGTCCTGCATACGAAAAGTATTTCATAACATGTACATGGATGTTTCCTTTTAGAAAAATGCCCGACCCCAGTGGTGGCGAGCGTTTGCTAAATTATGGTTGCGAGATTACTTACAGACGAGACACCTTAGAATACCCAATTGATGTTAAAAGCCCCGACGACTTTAAACCTGGCACAAAAGTACCCAGGTTGGTCAGCAAGCCAATTTGGCTAGTTACTTTAACTGTGCCCAAAAAGTTAATGGCTGATATACAGCAGGGCAGTATTGAATTAGAAAACGAAACATTGGATACTGAAGACATTGAATCAGCATACGAAGAAGGCGTAGACGATGATGTTTATAGAACACCCGACGGGCAACAAGCAAATGCACAACAACCAACTATTTGAGGGTCTCGATAGTGGCGATCTGAAACGGCTAGTCGCCCCAGTATTATCTATAGATCAATTTAAAAGTAAAATGGGCGATGATTCAGACATCATTGTATTGGGTTTTATTGTAGACGGGAAAGAGCCTGCCAGAGACCTAATGAGCTTTATTGAAAGAGGATACGATTGGGTATTAGATGCAGATGTTAGCAGTGGCGAGCTTGATGACGGACAATATTTTGTATTTGTAGAAACCGAACGCAGTGTTGACGCACCAGAAAACATTGACAAACTAATCAAAGATATTTTAAATTTAACCAAACAAGATCTCAGTGAATGGACTTTTGAGTATCAAAAAGACAAGACAGACAGGACCATCTCTGTTAACGAATTAGCAAACACCATACCACTGACCCCATCTGCATACCGAGCAAATTATGGTAGTAAAGAAGAAGATGCAGCACTAGATGCAATGCAGGAATCTGCAAGGATTCCAATGAACAAACAAGCTCCCAAGAATGCTTGGACTGAAAGTCTGAGGATAGCTGCAGGACTCAAGTGATAGACTTAATCACTGTTGTTTTTCAACAAGAGCTATTTCTAATAGAAATACAAGCTCGTAGCATAGAACTTTACGTAGACTCCAACAGAATCAACAATATCTATGTTGTAGTAAACGACGCTGACCATGTTGCTGATTTGATCAACCCTTCCTGGTGGGGTATCAATGCCAATAAAGTAGTTGTTATTCCAAGAAGTCGTTGGGGTCACGTGGCTACCTTACCAGGGTGGGAAAGTCAACAGTTATATAAGCTTCTAGCAGCGGAACAAGCAGAAGCCAATTGGAGCATGTGTTTAGATGCCAAGACTTGGTTTGTACAAAAATTAGAATGGAATAGATTGTTTTCCGGCGATGGCCGAGTGCATTTTAAAAGTATGCCTATTATTTGCACATTTTATCCAGCGCAGCGTACTATAGAGGATCTATTTAAAATCAACATGGCCACTGTGGTGGCACCGGGCGGTGTACCGTTCATGTTCCACACAGAAACAGTAAAAGACATGTTTACTCATTTGGTAGCTCGTGGTAATTTCATTGACTTCTTTGCTGAACATGTCTTAGAACCTTATAAGATAACAGAGTTTATGTTATATTCCGGATTCGTTAATTTAAAATATCAGTCACAAACTGCATTATATAATGAATATCAGTATTACACTATCACTAACCTAGCCGATTGGCAAGTGCATGAATTTGATGCAGCGATGGAGCGCATGGCGGCTAGTAAAAACTTGACAGTATCCATACAAGGGCGAGCTTACCCACATTTAACAGAATTCCAACTGGATAACTGGTGCAATTTTTTATTAAGTAAAAATCTAATCAACGACCCACAAGAAGCCAAAAATAAGCTAAATATTTTGAGATAACCGCTATCTTAAGTATTTCAAGGAGCTAACTGTGGCAAACGAATTTAAATTTAATTTTACACTAGAACATCTAAAACAAATGGTTCCAGGCAATCCCTACATTGACCATTGGTACCACGCATTATGCGAAATTTTACCCGACTATGATATCGACACACCGCAAAGAGTAGCAGCATTCGTTGCTCAATGCGCACATGAATCCGGCGGATTTAAAGCCATTAAAGAAAACTTAAACTACAAGACAGCAACTTTACGCAAGTTGTTTGCCAAATATTTCCCTGACGATCTAATCGCCGAGAAGTATGCATCCTTGCCAAACAAGCAAGAAGCCATTGCTAACAGAATATATGCTAGCCGCATGGGCAATGGTCCAGAATCGTCAGGCGATGGTTACAAGTATTGTGGCCGTGGTCTTATTCAGCTCACTGGCAAAGATAACTACACCCGTTACGCACAAAGTTTAGAAATCAGCGTGGAAGAAGCCAGCGAACACCTAACAACTTTTGAAGGTTGTGTACAAAGTGCTGCTTGGTTTTGGGAAGCCAACAAACTAAACCAATATGCCGACTCAGGCGACATCTTAACATTAACCAAACGCATCAACGGCGGCACCATTGGTCTAGACGATCGTATCAAGCATTACAATCATGCATTACATGTATTGGGAGTATAATCATGTTAGAAACATTATTTTGGATTTTTGTTGGAGCATTTGTTGGATGGAATTTTCCTCAACCCAACTTTGCAAGGAACATCCAAACCAAATACTTGCAAAAGTACATTGACAAGTTAAAAGTCGTATTATTTTTCTGGAGATAATGCAAAGTAATATGTGGTTATTACATTTCCTTCCAGATAGCTTTTTGCAATTTGTAGTTCACGCTATTTTAATTGCAGGCGTCGTGGGTGTGTTTCTAAGTTTCTTCGTGGTTAACAGAATACTTAGAGCAGTGCCCATGTTGTCACAATATGTAAACGTCGCACAGATTGTTAGTGCGATTGCATTGGTGGCGGGTGTTTACTTGCAAGGTGGCTACAGTACAGAGATGCAATGGCGCGAACGTGTGCGTGAAATGGAAACAAAAGTTGCCCGAGCTGAACAAGAGTCAAAAGAAGCTAATAGCAAGTTAGACAACAAGAGTGCGGAAAAAGTTAAAGTAATCAAAGAGAAAGCAATCGTTGTTAAACAATACATCGACCGCGAAGTTACCAAGTACGATGCCACTTGTACTATTCCCGCATCAGTGGTCAAAGCACATAATGCCGCGGCCAAGAATGAGGAACTAAAATGAAATTACCATCATTAACAGCAATAATATTATTCATTATGCTTGTATGTTTGGTTGGTTGCTCAACAGTTGTTCCTGTAACAGCAAAGTTTCCGGACAAGCTAAAAAATGTTGAATCATGCCCGCAACTGGACACTGTTCCGGATGATGCTAAGTTAAGTGGGTTAACCACAACTGTTACCAAGAACTACAGTACATACTATGAATGTGCCGTAAAAGTTGACAAATGGAACGAATGGTACGAAATACAAAAACGCATATTTGAAGGCGTTGTAAAATAAAAGGAGCTAATGAATGGAAGATAAAAAATTACTAAAGTGGCTGGGGCTATTATTGCTTTTGCCGCTGACCTTGGCAATATTCAGTGGAGATAGATTTCGTTATCCTTGTCAAGATCCCACAAACTGGGATAAAGATTTTTGTAAGGTACCTATTTGTGACGTTACAAGAACTTGCCCCGAACATATTTTTAAAGGTCAACGCGACCCTAGACTAGGACCCCCAAAAGATGGACAAACTCAAACATTTATACAACCAGCTGCGCCAACAACTACATGCGTGGCACCCACAACACAAGGAGCAAACTGTGGAAAATAATAACAACGTACCTGCACTATACACCGAAGAGCAATTAATGGCTCGCTTAAAATTCTTTATCGGCATTTGTCTTTCATTGACATTGTTTGGTATTGTATTTGTTGTGCTTTACTCTTTAATATTTGTAACACAACCACTAAATGCAATTAGTCCAATTGATCAAAAGTTTTTTGAACTAATTGTTCCTATTGCTACATTCCTAACAGGCACATTATCTGGTATCATGTTAGCAGGTAACAATCCCGAAGCGCAACAAAAAGCACTAGAAGCGGCAAACAAAGGTTGGGATCGCCCACCAAGCCCAACGCCAACAAACGGTGGTCCAGCTGGCGGCGGCTTTGCTTCATCATCTAGCACACCTTCGGCAGGATTCGGGACATCAGCGCCAAGTACAAGTTTTACACCAACTCAAAACTGGGGCACAACACCTATTGCAACAACTGCCAGCGGTAAAGCAATAGTTCCTGCGTTTCCGCAACCAGAACTTTAATATCTGATACTAGATTAAAAAATTAATCGGATCCATTAAATATACATAGCCACGGGCCTGGCCACAAGGGCATGAGGTATAATGAAAAAATATGGAGCCATTTACAGAACTGTAATATTAGTATTATTGCTAATGCTATGTGCTTCTACGATGGTGTTGCCATCCCCAATGTATGGTGGCAACAGTCCCAGTGTGGCATCCGAATTCACTCCCAAACAAGTTAAATTAGTGGGTGGCACAGCTGAATGTGTACGAACTGCTTGGATAGGTGACATCAACAACAACAGAACTGTAATCTGTACAGAATGGCGCATGGTCCGTCGGGAGGGCAAATAATGGATCCCATAACCTTATTTGCACTAGCCAACGGAGCAGTCTCCGCTGTCAAGGCTGGTTGTAAACTCTACAAAGACATCAAGGGTGCTGCCGGTGAGGTCAAGGAGGTACTCAAAGATCTCGACGATCAATTTGCCAAACTACACCCGCCTGAAAAGCCTGCCAGTCCTGAGGCACGTCGACAGTTCATAGAAGAAAAAAATCGTGTTATTGAATTAAACAAAAAGCAAGGCGAAACCACAGGCATTTATACTGAACTGGGCGAGCATCTTGGCACCTACTACGACAACTACTACAAGTGCATGGCCATCTTTGAAGAAGAAGAAAAGCACAGCCAACATGAAATTTATTCGGGTGATGCCAGCCTGGGCAAACGTGCCTTGCAACGTGTGCTCATGCGCAAGCAACTGGAACAGATGGGCACCGAACTGCGTGAGATAATGGTGTATCAATCACCACCGGAACTGGGTGCCTTGCATTCAGAAGTGGAAGAAATGATGAAGGTCATGGGCAAGCAACAAAAACTTCTTGTTGTCAAACAAATGAAAGAAGACCATGTTAGAGCTGTTAAGAAACGCCAACGCATGGATGCAATATGGGCTAATGCTGCCTGGGGCATAGCCTGTATAGTTGTTGCTGCTGCTGTTGGCTTGACATTTGCGTTTGTCATACAAGATAGAATTGAAAAGTATCCTCAACTGGGAACAGGAATTATACCCAAATCCGAAGCACAACGTAGATACGAGGCTGAGCCCAAACGTTATATAGGGAGATAATTAATGCCTATGAGTGATCCAGTAAGCAAACCCCAATGCAATGGCTCCTGATACAAACAAGATTGCCAAGGTAACCATGATCACCTTGCCAGCTGATGTTTCAGATACTAAATCATTTAAATCTTCAAAAAAACTACTCATGATTATATATTTAAAGTGATGTGTACAAAATAAAAACACACATAATTTAAATCATAAACCAATTTAACTGAATATCGAACTAAATACTGGCATACAACTACAAAATCAAATAAGGTAATACAAATGACATGGTTAAAAGAAATGGTGTCGGACAACACTGATGTAATAAGCAGCAAACGTGTGATTACGTTTTTGGCATTTTTACTTTGCGGCGTGGCATTTATTGCAGACCTTTTTTGGAATTTTAAAGTTAGTGCAGCATCGTTCGAAGCCATGATGTATATCGTTATTGCCGGACTAGGATTCACCGCAAGTGAAAAATTTTCAAAACAAGGAAATGAAAAATGAAACAATTATTAGCAATCATCGCTCTAGTATTGGCCAGCACTGCATACGCCGGCGGCGAAACCAAAGAAGTTTGTGAACCTGTAAAAGATAAAGCTGGCAAGGTTGTAAAGAACAAAGACGGTTCAGACCAGCAAGCCTGTAAGAAAATTAAAGTTCATAAGAAAGTAGAAGGCGAAAAAGTTCCGGAAAAGAAGTAATCAACTCGGACTCTACAACCGGATAGCTTGACACCTATCCGGTTTCTCATTTATAATAACGCAATGAGTCACTATGACACCCTAAGCATAACTAAGTCTGCCACACCAGACGAAATAAAAAAAGCGTACCGTAAGCTGGCCAGCAAACACCATCCCGACAAAGGCGGTGATACTGCCACATTTCAAAAAATTGAAGAAGCTTATCGTGTGCTGAGTGACCCGCAACAACGTCAACAATACGACAATCCAAATCCGTTTGGCTCGGACAATGCGAATGGCTTCAATTTTAACTTCAACGGACATAATCTAAATGATATATTCAATCAATTTGGATTTGGTCCTGGCAATCCATTTGTGCATCGTACACAACAGCCCAGACGAAACAAAGATATAAGAGCACAGATTGACATAACATTGCCGGAAACTTTACAAGATATACAAAAGACTTTGAGTGTTGTAACTAGCACTAATCAAAGACAGACTATAGATGTTGTAATCCCCCGCGGAATTACTAGTGGTACTACCATGAAATATCCCAACTTTGGCGACAATATGTTCGAAAATTTGCCACGCGGCGATTTTTATCTCAACGTCAATGTGTTGCCCGATCCGAGATTTCAAAGTCATGGACTAGATTTAATAACTCGCTTGACAATAGATTGTTTTCAAGCTATACTTGGAAGTGAGCAAACTGTTCCGGGCATAGACGGAAAACAGTTCATTATACAAACTCCTGTAGGTTGTCAAAATAACACTAAATTAAAAATCGCAGGCGAAGGATTATATGGTTTCCAAAAAGATATTAAAGGTAATTTATATGTAGAAATTAATATAATGATACCAAAAGATTTAAATCAATCCCAATTGGAACTTATTAAGACCATCAACTATAACGTTAAATAATACATGTTAGAATCAAGTCCAGAAATTCAAAATATTATAGAACATGCCACGCAACTGGCTGTGAAAAAAAATCACGAGTATGTTACGCTCGAACACTTGTTGCTGGCCATGATCGACGACGGAAGTTTTTATAACATCTGTGTGAGTTTTGGTGTAGACACTGACGCCATGGCCAGCGATATCAGCATTTACTTAGACCAGCAATCCTTTATGATTAGCAAAGGGTATGATATTGTACCCAAAAAAACCCATAGTCTGGAGCGAGTATTTAATCGCGCATTCACACAAGTGATGTTTAGTGGCCGGAAACATCTTCAAGTGATTGATATTTACTTGAGCTTGATGAGTGAAGAAAAAAGTCATGCTAGATATTTCTTGACCAAGTACGGCGTTGACAGAGATAAAATTGTGGATTTTTGGAATCAAAATTACGTGGAACCCAAAGGTAAAAAGAAAAGCAGAACACAAGCAGATGATGTGTTGACAGAATACTGCGATAATTTAAATGAGCAGGCGGCAGCAGGTGAGATTGATCCTGTTATTGGTAGGGAATTGGAAATAGAAGAAATTAGTCAAGTGTTGGCCAAACGAAATAAATCCAATATTTTAATGGTGGGTGATCCTGGCGTGGGCAAGACTGCCATTGCCGAAGGATTGGCTAAAAATATTGTGGAAGGCAATGTGCCTGACTATCTCAAAGACTACACAGTTTACAATTTGGATATCGGTAACTTATTGGCGGGTAGTAAATATCGAGGGGAATTTGAAGAAAAACTCAAGGATGTTATCAAGGCTGCCAACACCAAAGGCAAGTGTATTTTGTTTATCGACGAAGCACATACCATGAAGGGTGCTGGTAGCAACAGTAGCAGTAATTTAGATTTCGCTAACATGATTAAACCTGTGTTAACTAAGAGCAAGGTTAAAGTCATTGCATCAACAACATGGGAAGAATATTCGCAGAGTTTTGAAAAGGATCGTGCATTGATGCGCCGATTTTATCGTTTAACCATCGAAGAGCCCACTCCTGCAACTGCAAAACAAATCCTTAAAGGACTGAAATCCAGTTTTGAAGATTTTCATAAGGGCACAATCACAGATGAAGCCATTGATGCCGCAGTAGATTTGAGTGTAAGATATCAGACTGACAAACGCTTGCCCGATAAAGCCATTGACTTGGTTGATACTGCTTCTGCTAAACTTAAGATTGCAGGCAACAGTTTTACATTACGCAAGAGTCATATCATTGACACTATCAGTAAATTTACAAAAATCCCAATTGACCAATTGGACAGCCAATCAAATAACAGCCTTAACAATTTAGAAAATAATATCAAAGGTAAGTTATTCGGTCAAGACAAAGTGGTGGACGAAGTACTGGACAAAATTTATGTGTCACGTGCTGGTTTGAAAGCTATCAACAAGCCAATGGGCAGTTTCTTATTCTTGGGACCGACAGGCACAGGTAAAACAGAATTGGCAAAATTACTAGCTGAAAATCTTGGAATGAAACTGTTACGATATGATATGAGTGAATATCAAGAGAAACACTCAGTTGCGAAACTGATCGGTGCACCGCCCGGATATGTGGGATACGATGATGCCAACCTTGGCGGCGGATTATTGATCAGCGACATCGAAAAAAATCCCAACTGCATTATGTTATTTGACGAAATTGAAAAGGCGCACCCCGACGTTAGTAATATTTTACTGAGTCTCATGGACGAGGGCATCATTACCAGCAGTAACGGCAAGAAAGCGGACTGTAGGAATTCACTAGTGATCCTAACCAGCAATTTGGGTGCTGCCGACAACGAACGCAACAGTATCGGCTTTGGTGTACAGGAAAAAACCGGCGAAGACGACAAAGCGGTCAAAGACTTTTTCAAACCCGAATTCCGTAATCGCTTAGATGGTATTGTCAAGTTTGCCAAGTTGGAAGAATCCAACATCAAATTGATTGTTGACAAGTTTGTAGGGGAAGTCAATGATCTGCTGAGTGACAGAAATATTGTATTGAAGTTGTCCGAGACTGCAAAACTTGAAGTGATTCGCCAAGGATACGATAGTAAAATGGGCGCTCGCCCAATGGCTAGAAAAATCAATGAGCTAGTTAAAGTTCCGCTCAGTAAACGAATTTTGTTCGAGAATTTAAATAACTGTACAGTTAATGTAGACTTCGACACAGAAATCAAATTTGATATTGTGGTCAATCAGAAATCGATTTTTGCAACAAACACGCTAGTCGACGAGGACGGATATGTTGTTGTGGAATAACATTTCGGATTGTGTTCGCATTGCGAGTACCAGGAAAAAATTTTACAATCAGTATTTGTATAAAATAGTAGTTTACTGCCCTGCGGCAAGAATTCTACTAGATAAACCTAGACGTGGTACTTTGGCTGATGCGTTGGCTAGAAGGGAACAAATGTTAAGTAAGTTTATGCATTATAACACTTTGGGTGGCGGAAAGCAACATATAAGTTATGCTGCCTTGGAGCAACTGGAATACTTTGAACATGTAAAAAATAGCTACAGCAACACTGTTAGAATAAGGGTAGAAGAACCTGCTATTAGCATATACTCAAATGACGAATCGACTCTGTATCAAATTGCGCAAGACAGTCCGTTTCCAGACAGAATTAGAGAAATACACAGGCCTGACAATTTGGCCGCTGAACAAGCATTGAATCAAGGACATATTTTAATCAAAAAAGATACCAACTTTATGTTTAAAGTCGTACTACGAGAATCCAATAACGCAGATTCTGCAAATAAACAATCGTTAGTGGATTATTTGTACAATTTGTCATTGGATGACGAAGTCAGTTTTTCTAAATCTCTTATAAGAAATTTAAACGCCAAGAGAACATGGTTTCCTGGCGGGTATTTTTATGCCAAAGATGAAAAAATATGTACGTTTATTAACTTAATATGTCCGGGCATGTTGTCGGGAATTTTTAAACTGTCTAAAGTGGAGTAATAAATACTAACATGTTTAAGGAGAGCCTCAATGGCACGTATTCAAGAAGAAGTGATTGTTATCACTGTGAGTAAACTACAAAAGAACGATTCCAACGGGTCAGTGACTGATTCAGTCATTGTGTCCGAAGATACCGTTGCTGCACTTGTCAGCGTAACAGAAGAATTACTAGGCAACGGTGTTGTTGTCGAAGTTAACAAAGCCTAATCAATTTAACTTAGAAAGAAATCAATGAGTAAAAAACCCGTAAATGCAAAAGAAATTGCACCAAAAGCAACAGCTACCCCTGTTCCCAAATTAACCAAAGCCATTATGCCTGTGCCAGGCACAACCCAAGCTGCTGTGCAGCAACAGGGACAGCCATTTGACTTTAGTAAAGTTCACGTACACTTTGCTGTTCCTTGTTATGGTGGTATGGTCAGTGAACCCACAATGACCAGTTTCTTGCGTTTTACTTTAATGGCAGCTCGTATCGGACTCAATTGGAGTTTGGATACCATGGTTAACGAATCATTGGTAACTCGTGCTCGTAATAATCTGTGTGCTAAAATGATGACAAACGATCAAGCAACACATTTTATGTTCATCGATGCAGATATTCGATTCGAACCTGAAGCTATCTTTGGCATGATTGCTGCTGATAAAGATGTTATTGGTGGATTATACCCTAAGAAAAGCCTGCCTATCGATTATGTTATCAACTTAAAGAACGGTGGCCGCATTGAAGGTCCGATCTTCCAAGTGGACACACAAGGCACAGGTTTCTTGTTGTTCAAGAAACATGTTTACAAACAACTGTGCGACCATCATCCGGAATGCAAGTATGTGGATGACATTGGCCTAGGCAAACAATTTGAGCCATTCATGTACAGTATTTTTGACACAGTGATCGACGAGCGCGGCCACTACTTGAGTGAAGACTGGACTTTCTGCCGTCGTTGGCAAGCAATGGGTGGAGACATTTGGGCAGACAGTCGTGTGCTATTGAACCACATTGGTCACTACGAATTCAAAGGCGACTTGGCTGCATTAGAACGCAAAGGCTTAAAACGTGTGGATGTCAATACTCCAGAAGGCAAGGCCGCCGTAGAAGCACAAATGAAGGCAGCGCAAGACGCACAATCTAACACACAGGAGTCCACTCATCATGAACCAAGCACAGTCTGAAAAAGAAACGTTAACCTTTAAAATCGGATTAAGTGGTACGTACTGGAACCGGCAGCCAAGGTACACTGTACTGATAGACAACGTCAAAGTGGCGGAAGGTTTCGCTGAGAAAGAAGTTTCATATGTCGAGTTCAGTCATGATCTTGAGGATGAAAAATCTCATTCGATCAATATCCGATTGGAAAATAAAACACTTCTGGATGTTGTGGAATCCGAAGATAAAACCACTATCATTAAAGACATGCTACTTAATATCGAAAGTATCAGTATAGACGATGTTGAATTAGGTCAACTTATGTGGGACAAAAGTAAATTTGTGGGCGATGAACCTGACAGGCCTGTGCTTTCTAATTGTGTAAATTTGGGATGGAATGGCACTTATAGTTTAGAGTTCAGTTGCCCGTTTTACCTCTGGCTTCTTGAAAATATGTAACTGCTAAATACTACATTATAATCTTTAATGTAGTATGTACGCAACAGAATTATTTGAACAAAACAAACCCCGTGTGGTTGTCACTTACCCTGGAAGATTTCAACCCTTCCATCAAGGACACGCCGGGGTTTTCTCACAACTTCAAAAGAAGTTTGGTGCAGAAAATGTATTTGTTTTAACTAGCAACGACACCAGTAGCGCAAAAAGCCCCTTTGATTTCAGTGACAAGTATCAGTTGATAACTGCTGCTGGTGTACCAGCCAATCACATCGTCGAAACCAATCGTATGTACATACTACCAGACAGTTTCGACCCAAGTGCTACTGTTTTTGTTACCGCAGTTGGTGCACCAGATAAAGATCGTTTGAATCCCGACACTGTTACCAAACGAGATCAAAAGGACAAAGACGGCAATATTACCAAGCCTGCAGGTAGCCCCAGTTATTATCGTACATGGGGAATAGATGAAAATCCAGTTACTGCTGATCAACACGGGTATGTTGTAGTAATTCCAGAAATTCGAAAAAATGTAAAAATTAAAAATAAAGCATACGATGCTAGTCACGGAACAGAAGTCAGGCAGCTTTGGAATTTGGTGCGAAATGATCCCGAAGCTAGAATAGAATTTTTAAAACAGTTATATAAAAATCCACATCAAGATCTAGTTTCAATTTTTAATAAAATACCTGAAACAGTTGGTGAAGATCTAGCTGTTACTGACGGTACTGACAGTACTAGTCCCATCAACGGCTATCAAAATATCACAAAAAGCGTATCGGAAAATACCAATCCTGCCAACACTTTATATTTCTTTGACGTGGCGCAAGGCGGGAAAAGTTTTAGTCATATTGATTTAAAGGTCATGGGACTAAGGCAAACTAAAAGCGGCAAGTGGTATTATCAACCTGGCAGGGACAGCACAGACTTGTTGATCAATGCTTCATTAAAACATTTGGAAAAGACCTTGAATGTTCCTGCCAAAGCATGGCAACGACCTGTAGCAGAAGATGCAGCGGGTGTGGGTGTTGTGGCCAAGAATAAAAAAATGGCCAAAGATCCTCGTTATAGTATGAGCATTACTAAGGATGTTAAACCCAGCACACCAAAAAATATGTTACGTGCGTTTCGGTTGTCTGAAAAATGGAGTGCAAAGTACAAAAAAAGTATAAATTGCGCTAACCCAAAAGGGTTCAGTCAACGAGCACACTGCCAGGGTCGTGACAAAGTTGATGAAGAAATCGACCCCGAAGATTTTCATATAACCAATTATGAAAAATTAGATGATATACTAGTGCAGTTATGCAAGATGATTGTCACTGGGAAGAAAAAAGATTCTGACTATTATGGAATGGTGGCAGCCTGTGTATTAGACACTGACAATCGTGCTGTGTTTGGTATCAATTATGCCGACGACACTACAGGTACAAGAGTACACGCAGAAAGGGCCGCACTGGATCAATATCGATCAAAGCACGGCGAACCTCCAGCTGGCAGTATCATTATCACAACATGCAGCCCTTGCAGTCAGCCAATGGCGGAACGTTACGGCGATAGTTGCACTGAGTTGATCAATGACACTGACATACACAAAGTGTATTGTGGATACGAAGATCCAACACAAGAGAGACCCATGAACCGCACATTCCATGTCATGCAGACAAGGAATGAAAGCATAGTTGAGCTCTGCAGAGATTTTGCAAAAACTTTCTTAGGCAACGACATCAAAGAAGATCAAGAACATGGAGTCAAAGAAAAAGAAATGGCCTCCATGATCAAAGAATTCTTGCCGCTGGCCATGAAAGAGTTGGATCTAAAGAAAGTGCCTCGTATTATATTACAAGCACATGTAAAGAACAACGGTGAACAAGCAACATTCGGTCGTTTTGACAACAGCAACGAAACTATATATCTTGGCATTGCTGATCGTCATCCTGTGGACGTATTAAGGACTTTGGCACACGAGCTAGTACATTTTGCACAGCATCAAGCGGGATTGATATATCCAACAGCAGGAGAAACTGGTTCGCCTATTGAAAACGAAGCACATTGGGTGGCTGGTGTTATAATGCGCCACTTTAATAAAAAGTATCCTAATGCTATCAAGATGAAGCCACTGGCGTTGTCCGAAAACAGGAAACAAGGCGTGACAGAAGCACGTATCATCGACGATAAACGTGTTGACGTGTACTACCGTCCTGTTCCTGGCAGTCGGGGTCGACGTGTGGTTGCCCGAAATATTCCTGTTACCACATTAGATACACTGTTACAAAAACTCAGTGAAAAGTATGCGGTACCGGTTGAAAGTTTTGAATGGACAGTGGCTCAAGGTGTAGCGGAAAGTCAACTCAACGAACTAGGCAATGCACCCGCCGAACACAAACCAAATCGCAAAAGATCTCGCAGTCTGTTTCATGCCACAGTAGATGGTAACTGGGTAGACGTGTTCTTTGACCGCAGTGAATTCAATGATACCTTGCATATTACATTTGCAGTGAATGGTGATTATGACACACCCAGCCAGCCCACATCAGCCAGCCGATCAACTGTGAAAATATTGAGTACAGTTCTTGATATTGTTAAAAAGCAGTTACCTGAATACATGGCCAAGGCTCGTCCTCCGGCTGTGTCGTTTACTGCCAAAGGCGATAATCGCACCAGTTTGTATCGCAAGTATTTTGTTCCTGTGATACAAAACATTCTAGGACCCAAGTGGCAGCACGAAGAATATCCCAGCATGGGCATGACTGTGTTTCACTGGCGACCGGTTAAAAAACAAGGTGTCACAGAAACATTTGATCAACCCTATGCTGTTGAATGGACTAAACAAAATGGTGATTGGCATGCCACCGCTGACTTGGATGACGGCAGTGAACTGATTGTGTTGTTCATGGCACAAGGCAACAACAGTTGGATGGTAGAGTTTGAGCGTGACGAGGAAATGGACATCACCGGTGAAGGTGATGCTCCTCGTGTGTTTGCCACTGTGTTGATGGCTATGCAACAATTCATTGCCAAGCGGAAACCAGCGCGGTTAAATTTCAGTGCAGAAAAAGAAGACGACCCTACCGGCAGTAGAGCTAGACTGTATGATAGAATGCTTCGACGCTATATCACTGGTAGCGGTTACGATTTGGAAAGAAGTGATATGCCAGGTGGCGCAACTTATACGCTGACAAAACAAGCGTTGGCGGTGACTGAAGCAGTCAATCGAGGCGACTGGGTGCGGCATCCAGACAATCCCTGGCAGATTGGGCAAATACAAAACATTGACCGTGACCAAGCCTTGGTCACATGGAAAAAGACCGACAAAAGAAAACGAGCACAATCGTCAACACATCCGGTCAATGATCTACAACATGCACGGCGTGAATTTTCTCAATTGACTCAGCCAACACACAGCAAGCCAAGCGTGGCGGAAGGCTTGGATGATAATAGAGTTAGTTTTAAGGTACAAAAAGGTAAAAACAAATTTGCAACTACTTTAAGTATGGGTAACAACCCAGTTGGAGTATACCAATATGATGCAAATACAGGTCGT
>Ga0214921_10001617_pt1 | contig 37915 bp, 24 predicted proteins | sample LL1505_MetaG_FD_177992 | JGI IMG/M metagenome (GOLD analysis project Ga0214921, IMG submission 177992) | Freshwater microbial communities from Lake Lanier, Atlanta, Georgia, United States - LL-1505 | ecosystem: Environmental > Aquatic > Freshwater > Lake | place: USA: Georgia | collected...
GCGCCGCGAAAAAACGCGAAAAAAAAGGCCGACACACCTTGCGGTGCGCCGGCCCATGTTGGGTAGATCGTGCCTGAGGAACGAGCGACCGGAGACTCGGACTTAGTAGTCCATGCCACCCATGCCGCCGCCACCATGGCCGCCACCGCCACCCGCAGGAGCTTTGTCCTTCTCGGGGGCATCGGTGATGATGCACTCGGTGGTCAGGAGCAAACCGGCGATGGACGCAGCGTTCTGCAGCGCAGTGCGGGTTACCTTGGTAGGATCAACGACGCCGGCCTTCACGAGGTCCTCGTAAGCGCCGGTAGCGACGTTATAGCCATTCGCACCCTTGGAGGCGAGGACGGCCTGGACGACGACCGCACCCTCGACGCCGGCGTTGAAGCACAGCTGCTTCAGCGGGGACTCGACCGCGCGACGGATAATCTGAGCGCCGAGCTTCTCGTCGCCCTCGAGGGCGGCGATAGCGGCATCCACGGCTTTGGCGGTGCGCAGGAGGGCGACACCACCACCGGACACGATGCCCTCGGCCACGGCGGCGCGGGTAGCGTGCAGGGCGTCTTCCACGCGCTGCTTCTTTTCCTTCATCTCGGACTCGGTGGTGGCACCGACGTTGATCACGGCGACGCCGCCGGCGAGCTTGGCGAGGCGCTCCTGGAGCTTCTCCTTGTCGTAGTCGCTGGTGGTCTCGTCGATCTGGCGGCGGATCTGCTTCACGCGGCCCTGGATGTCGGAGCCCTTGCCGGCGCCCTCGATGATGGTGGTGTTTTCCTTGTCCACCACGATGCGCTTGGCGCGGCCGAGGTCGGAGACCTGGACGTTCTCGAGCTTGATGCCGAGGTCCTCGGAGAGGAGACGGCCGCCGGTCAGGACAGCGATGTCTTCGAGGATGGCCTTGCGGCGGTCGCCGAAGCCGGGTGCCTTGACGGCGCACACGTTGAGGGTGCCGCGGATCTTGTTCACCACGAGGGCGGCGAGGGCCTCGCCCTCGACCTCTTCGGCGATGATGAGGAGGGGCTTGCCGGTCTTGGCGGCAGACTGGAGGATGGGCAGGAACTCCTGGAGATTGGAGATCTTCTTCTCGTGAATGAGGATGTAGGCGTCCTCGAGGATGGCTTCCTGGCTCTCCTGGTTGGTTGAGAAGTAGGCGGAGAGGTAGCCCTTGTCGAACTGCATGCCCTCGACGACGTCGAGGGTGGTCTCGATGGACTTGTTCTCCTCGACGGTGATGGTGCCGTCCTTGCCGACCTTGTCCATGGCCTCGGCGATGATGTCGCCGATGGTGGTGTCCCAGTTGGCGGAGACGGTAGCGACCTGGCGGATCTCCTCGGTGTCGTTGACCTTCTTGGAGATGCGGGCGAGCTCGGTGACGGCGGCCTCGACAGCCTTGTCGATACCGCGCTTCAGGTAGATCGGGTTGGCGCCGGCGGTGACGTGTTTGAGACCTTCCTTGTAGACGGCCTCGGCCAGCACGGTGGCGGTAGTGGTGCCATCACCGGCAGCGTCGTTGGTCTTGGAAGCGACTTCCTTCACCAGCTGCGCGCCGATGTTCTCGTAGGGATCGGAGAGCTCGATCTCCTTGGCAACGGTCACGCCGTCCTTGGTGACGGCAGGTGAACCGAATTTTTTGTCGATGACGACGTTGCGGCCCTTGGGCCCGAGGGTGACTTTGACGGCTTTGGCGAGCAGCTCGACGCCACGGAGGATTTTTTGGCGGGCGGCTTCGTCGAAGAGGAGTTGTTTGGCGGCCATGATTTTAGATTAAGTTTAGAGTTTAAGTTTAGGGATTGGGTGTGCGAATGCGGCTTAGGCGACTACGCCGAGGATGTCGTCTTCGCGGACGAGGGTGAATTTCTCGCCTTCGATCTTCACTTCGGTGCCGCCGTATTTGCTGATGAGGACCTTGTCGCCGACCTTCACCTCGAAGGGGGTGACTTTGCCATTTTCGTCCTTCTTGCCGGTGCCGAGGGCGATTACTTCGGCCTCCTGTGGCTTCTCCTTGGCGGAGTCGGGGATGATGATACCGCCGCGGACTTGTTCTTTTTCTTCGATGTGCTTCACGAGCACGCGATCGCCGATGGGCTTGATTTTAACTTTGGCCATGATGTTTGGATGTTGGGTTTTACTTTACGGGAGTTTGGTTGGTTTTCGTTTTTTCACGACGCCCGGAAGCACGGCGTAAGGCCGCGCCAACCGGGCGAAAGGGAGGGCCCGCCAAGGCAGCGGGCGGGGGCTTAGGACTTCTTCTGGTCGTCGTCCATGACCTCGAAGTCGGCATCGACCACGTCGGCTTTCTTCTCGGTCTTCTTGCCCGAGGCGGAAGCGCCGGGGTTGGTCTCGGGACCGCCCTCCCCGCCACCAGTTGCACCAGCGGCTTGGGCGGCGGCATAGAGTTCGGAGCCGATCTTCTGGAGATTCTCGAGGGCGGCCTTCATCTTGTCGAGGTCAGCGGATTCGAGGTCTTTCTTGGCGTCAGCCAAGGCGGTATCGAACTTCGACTTGATCTCGGCGGGGATCTTCTCGCCGGAATCCTTGAGGGTTTTCTCCAGGCCGTAGATGGTGGAATCGAGCGAGTTCTTGGTCTCGACCTCCTCCTTGCGCTTCTTGTCGGCCTCGGCGTTGAGCTCGGCCTCGCGGGTCATCTTCTCGACCTCTTCCTTGGACAGCCCGGAGGAACCTTGGATAGTGATCTTCTGGTCCTTGCCGGTGCCCATATCCTTAGCGGTGACGTTCAGGATGCCGTTGGCGTCGATATCGAAAGTGACCTCGATCTGCGGGGTGCCGCGGGGGGCGGGGGGGATACCGTCGAGTTTGAAGTTACCCAGCTTCTTGTTGTCGCGACTCATCGGACGCTCGCCTTGAAGGACGACGATTTCAACACCGGGCTGGTTGTCCGAATAGGTGGAGAACACCTGCGACTTCTTGGTCGGGATGGTGGTGTTACGATTAATCATCGCGGTGGACACGCCGCCGGCGGTCTCGATGCCGAGGGTCAGCGGGGTGACGTCGAGGAGGAGGACGTCCTTCACGTCGCCTTTCAACACGCCGCCTTGGATGGCCGCGCCGATGGCGACGACCTCGTCGGGGTTGACGCCCTGGTGGGGGGTCTTACCGGCGAGCTTATGAGCGATCTCGACGACCTTGGGCATGCGGGTCATGCCGCCGACCAGCACGAGCTCGTCGATGTTGGCGGAGGTGAGATCGGCGTCCTTCAGGCAGCTCTTGAACGGGGCCATGGTGCGCTCGAAGAGGGAATCGCAGATCTGCTCCATCTTGGCGCGGGAAAGGGAGAGATTGAGATGCTTCGGGCCGGAGGCGTCGGCGGTGATGAAGGGAAGATTGATGTCGTAGCTCTGAGCAGAGGAGAGGGCGATCTTGGCCTTCTCGGCTTCCTCCTTGAGACGCTGCAGGGCCATCGGGTCCTTGCGGAGATCGATCTGGTTCTCCGCCTTGAAGGAATCGACGAGCCAGTTAATCAGCGCTTCGTCCCAGTTGTCGCCGCCGAGGTGGGTATCGCCATTGGTGGCCTTGACCTCGAACACGCCGTCGCCGATCTCGAGCACGGAGACGTCGAAAGTGCCACCACCGAGGTCGAACACGGCGATCTTCTCGTCCTTCTTCTTGTCTAGGCCGTAAGCGAGGGAAGCGGCGGTGGGCTCGTTGATGATACGCTTCACGTCGAGACCGGCGATCTTGCCGGCGTCCTTGGTGGCTTGGCGCTGGGCGTCGTTAAAATAGGCCGGCACGGTAATGACGGCGTCGGTGATCTTGCTGCCGAGGTAGGCTTCGGCGTCGGCCTTGAGTTTGCCGAGGACGAACGCCGCGATCTGTTGCGGGGCAAATTGCTCGGCTTTATCGCCAACCTGAACCTCAATGTAGGCGTCGCCATTTTTGCCAGCCACGACCTTGTAGGGCAGATTCTTCGCCTCTTCGCTCACCTCGGTGAACTTGCGCCCGATCAAGCGCTTGGCGGAGAAAATGGTATTCTTGGGGTTCGTCACGGCCTGACGCTTGGCAGCCTGGCCGACGAGACGTTCACCGTTCTTGGAGAAGGCGACGATGGAGGGCGTGGTGCGCGCGCCTTCCGCGTTAGGGATAACGACCGGCTCGCCGCCTTCCATGACGGACATGCAGGAGTTGGTGGTGCCGAGGTCGATGCCGAGAATATAGTGGGCCATATGAAACCAACTTAAGCAGGGCGAATGCAGATTTTGAATTCTCGCGTGTTAATTATTTATATACAGTGATTAATAAATTTTAAACACCTAAAACCGATTACGTTCACCACCCGAAAATGCGCCGATCTGTCTCAGTTACCTGGGACCTTGTGCCGAGGCGCGGGCAAGCGTGGCGCAGTGCAATGGAGTAAGCGTCTGGGTTGCGAACGGCGCAGAGCGTGCTCACATTCAGTGCATGGAAATCGAGCTCACCCTGCCAGAAGAGGTCGCGGTTATGACTCTGCCCAACGTGACTTTTTTCCCGCAAGCCCTGCTGCCGCTGCGCATCTTCGAGCCGCGTTACCGGGCGATGCTGCGGGATGCTTTGGACTCGCATCGGCTTTTCGCGGTGGCCGGACTGAATATGCAGCGCATGGCGAGCGCCTTTGAACCGCCTTACCGAATCGCGACGGTGGGAATCGTCCGCGCCAGTCAGGAGCACGAGGACGGAACCTCAAACCTCATGCTTCAGGGCATCACACGGGTCGAGTTCACCGAAATCATCACCGACACACCCTACCGGCGCGTGCGCATCCGCGCCCTGCCCAGCGATCCGGGGGCGAGCGACGCAGAGAATGCTCGGCAACGCGCGCGGCTCTCGCGACTCCTCAGCACACGCTTTCGGCTCGGCGGCGATGGTTCGAGCGAATTAACCAAATTTCTGCGCTCTATCGACGACCCCGAGGTATTCACCGATCTCGCGGCCTATAATCTCTGCAATGATACCCGTTTAAAACAGCGCCTGCTCGAGACCTTGAGCGTGCGCGAGCGCCTAGCGCTTCTGAATCACTGGGCTCAAGGCGAGGTGGATGCCATCAAACTGCGCCGAAGCCTGCAAGGCGAGCTGTCCGACGACAACATCTCGAATAACTGAGCGCCGTATCAGCGCTCTCTTTCCACCCGACCATCAGGCACCGGCGCGGCGTTCACGACGGCGTTTTACCGCCTCGTCCGAGTGCCGATCGAGCCAGCGAATAAAGGCGGAGCGCGGCACGGGGCTATGAAACTCTGTCGGGCATGCCTTGCCGCCATGATTGTAGAGAGTGTTGGGATCAACGTAGGTGCCGAAGATGAAATCAAAAACCGGCACACCAAAAACGCCGGAGATACCTTCATTGCAACGGATGTCAGCATGGTGCCGCAGGTGGAAAGCGTAGGCTTTGCGCCAGAACGGGCCAGTGTAGCGGCGGGCAATCAGGGTATGCCAGCGATGTTCCGGCCAGTGCTCCACAGCGTGCACGAGCTCATAAAGCGCCATGGAAAATGACAAACCTAGCCAGCCAGCCAGGAACCACGGCGCAGCCGGCCAGACCAGATGGCCGACAATCAGCACAGGCGTGAACAAAAGGGAAAAAACGATGAGCGTATACCAAGGAAAGAAAGAAGACTCGTGTTGGTGGTCCTCAACGATGGGGTAGCGATTCTCCACCTCAACCAGCACCGGCAGATTCTCGCCGGTGACGGAAGACGGGCGGTGCACGATACGCGTAAGAGCATGATGTAGAGTATGTTGCTTATAAAAATAGGAAAGCGTGCCGAAGAGCGGGGCGTGCAGGACATAGCGGTGGAAAAAATACTCCATCAGGCCGCCAAGCGCATGAATAAGCACGAAAACTACGGCAAAAGCGCCAAACGAGGTGGTCAACTGAGCGCGCCAAACGGCAGGGAAAAGCCAGGCCAGCACCAGAAAAAGCCCGGCCAACGTCACCGCGATAGTCGCGAGAAAGAGGGTGACGGAGAACGGTGGCTCAGAGTGCGCGCGGGCGTCGGCGGAAGACATAAGGGAGAAGTGAATCAGGCCCCGGCGCGCGAAGGCAGCGTTAATTTGCCCTTAATTCAATAATTTAGGCCGCAATATTACGCACGCCACACTGCGCTCAGAAAACGTTGAGCACAGCGTAGGATTTTTTACCTTTGCGCAGGAGGATGTAGCGACCGAAAAGCAAATCCGCCTCGCCAAGGGCCCGTGTGGGCTGGGCGGGATCACTCTTTAGATTGTTCACATAGACTCCGCCAGCCTCGATGCTTTTGCGCGCGTTGCCCTTGGAGGTTTCCAAGGCGGCCAGCATAAGTGCCTCGGCCAACGGCAGACCAAGGTCAGCGAGGCGTGCACGCGGCAATTCCAACGTCGGGATCTCGCCGGCCACGTCGAGGAAAGTCTCCTCAGTGGTGTCGCCAATCTCGGCCCCGAAAAGAATGGCGCTGGCCTTGAGCGCCGCCTCCAGCGCCGTCTGACCATGAACGAGGCGGGTAACCTCACGGGCGAGCGCCTTGTGGGCTTCGCGCGCGCCAGGGTTGGCGGCATGGGCGGCCTCCAAGGGCTCGATCTCGGCGCGAGAAAGAAAAGTGAATTTTCGAAGGTATTCACAGACCTTCGCGTCCTCCGTGTTCACGAAGAACTGATAAAGTTTGTAAGGACTGGTGCGGGCAGCATCAAGCCAGACGGCGCCGCCCGCAGTTTTTCCAAACTTGGTGCCGTCACTCTTGGTGATGAGCGGAAAGGTCCAACCAAAGGCCGATGCATCGGGCCCGAGTTTTTTGCGAATTAGATCGGTGCCCGCCGTGAGGTTGCCCCACTGGTCGGATCCACCGATCTGCAATTCGCAATCGCAGCTCTGCCGCAGGTGCAGGAAATCAAAGGCCTGCAAAAGCTGATAACTAAACTCCGTGTAACTGATACCGGAGTCGCCCTCCATACGCGAACGAACCGAATCTTTCGCCAACATTACATTCAACGTGAAATACTTACCAATATCGCGCAAGAAATCAAGATAGCTGATCGGCGCGGTCCAGTCGGCGTTATCAACTAGACGGGCGGGGTTGGCGGTAACCTCGAAATCGAGCAGACGGGCGAGCTGAGCCTTGATGCAGGCAATGTTGTGTGCGAGTTGTTCGCGGGTTAGCAAGTTCCGCTCGGACGAACGGCCGGACGGGTCGCCCACCATGCCGGTAGCGCCGCCAGCCAGAGCGAGCACATGGTGTCCGGCGAGCTGGAAGCGACGCAGGGTGAGTTGGCCCATCAAATGCCCCACGTGCAGCGAATCACCGGTCGGATCGAAGCCGCAATAGACCGTGATCGGCTTTCCGGTGGCGAGCCGGGCGCGCAGTCCAGGCAGGTCGGTGCAGTCGGCGAGGAGACCGCGCCATTGCAGATCGTCGATGAGGTCGGTGGCGGTGGACATGACGGAGAAAAGAGGGAAACAAACACCAAATCTATTTGAAAGGAAGCGCGCAAAAAAATGAGCGTCCGATCGAGCAAAACCAAAACGCCTCAAATTACTCGCAACCTCGTAGTGCAGTAAACGTCTCCGCGTTCACTTACCTCAAGTCGGCGTCCATTTTCACGTGTTCATTGCTCTTTCCCGCCGCCTGCACTCCATTTCTCATCTTCCCCTCGCCCATGCCGTTCCGTCCCCGCCGCCTCGTATTTCCCCTCGTCCTTGCCGCCCTCGCTGGGGGTGGCTATTTCTGGTGGCACGCCAGCGAGAAACCCGCGCCGATTGAGTTTAACCTCGTCACCGTCACCCGCGGCACGATCACCCAGAGCGTCACCGCCACTGGCGACTTGCAACCGGTCGAGACCGTCGAGGTCAGCTCCCAAATCTCCGGCCTGATCAAAGAGGTGCTGGTGGATTACAACACCGTCGTGAAGCGCGGCGACGTCCTCGCTCGCATCGATCCTGCCACTTACGAAAATCGCCTTCGCTCCGCCCAAGCCGACCTCGCCAACACCCTCGCCAACCACCGCCTAGTCACTCTCAATGCAGAACGGATCACCTCCCTTCACGAGCGAAACCTCGTATCTCAACAAGAGCTCGATCAGTCCGTAGCCCAGCTCGCCCAGGCCGAGGCCCAGCTCCTCATCCGCAACGCCGCCGTCGAGACCGCCAAAGTCGACCTCTCCCGTTGTATCATCACCGCACCCATCGATGGCGTGGTGCTCGACCGCCCCGCCACCGCCGGAAAGACCGTGTCCGCCAGCACCTCCGCGCCCGTGCTCTTCGTATTGGTTAACGACCTCAGCCTGCTGCAGATAAAGGCCGCCATCGCCGAGGCCGACATCGGCAACGTAAAGGAAGGACAGACCGCTAATTTCACCGTGGACGCCTTCCCCGGCCAAGCCTTCAAGGGCACCGTCCGTCAGATCCGCAACCAGCCCGTCGTCCAATCCAACGTAGTCACCTACGCCACCCTCATCGACGTGCGAAACGAGAATCTAACCCTCAAGCCCGGCATGACCGCCAACGTGTCCGTGACCGTGCAGGAACGGCCCGACACCCTGATGCTGGCCAACTCCGCCCTGCGCGCCCGCATCCCTGACGAGTTGAAACTCCCCGCTCTACCCGTCTCGGTCGCCGCCGGCACCCCTACCCCCGCAGCGGATCCCTTCCGCGAACTCTTGGCCGAGATCGGTTACAAGGAAACCGAGGGCAGCCGACCGACCCGCGAGCAGATCGAGCGCGTCCGCACTCTCGCCGCCGAGCGTGGCATCACCCTGCCCGAACGCGGCCGCCGCCGCCGCGCCGCCGCCACCCCAAACGCCGAGACCGTCCGCACCCTTTATCTGCAAGTGGAACAAAAGGAGGGTCTGCGCGCCCAGCCCGTCGAGGTCCGCCTCGGCATCACCGATGGCCTGAACACCGAGGTCCTCGGCGGCCTTGAGGAAAAAGCCCGGGTCATTGCCAGCGTAGTCGACACCGAAGCCAACGCCGCCCCGTCCTCCACCGGCGCCTCGAATCCCTTCGCCCCCGGTGGCGGCCAGCGCCAGCGCCGCTTCTGAGCCCGACCCGCCAACCTGCCCGCCCCATCCCTTTTGGCTCCGCGCCTACCTCCCTTGACCGCTTCCGTCGTCCAACTCCGCGATATCCGCAAAACCTACAGCAACGGCGACCTCGAGGTCCACGCCGTGCGCGGTATCTCGCTCGAGATCCAACCGGGCGAGTTCGTCGCCATCATGGGCGCCTCCGGCTCCGGTAAGTCCACCCTGATGAACACCCTCGGCTGCCTGGACCGACCCACCTCGGGCTCCTACGTGCTCGATGGTATAGATGTCTCCACCCTCGACCGCGAGGCCCGTGCCGATCTGCGCAACCAGAAGCTCGGCTTCGTTTTCCAAGGCTTCAACCTGCTCGCCCGCACCAGCGCCCAGGAAAACGTCGAGCTACCCATGCTCTACTCGCCGCAAAGAGTGCCCGCCGTCGAGATGCGCCGCCGCGCCCTCGCCGCCCTTGCCACCGTCGGCTTGGCCGATCGCGCAGACCACCTGCCCTCTCAACTCTCCGGCGGCCAGCAGCAACGTGTCGCCATCGCTCGAGCCCTCGTTAATCAGCCCCGCCTCCTGCTCGCGGATGAGCCCACCGGTAACCTCGACAGCCGCACGTCCATCGAGGTCATGGGCGTTTTCCAAAGCCTGAACGAGCAGGGTATCACCCTCGTCATGGTCACCCACGAACTCGACGTTGCCAGTTATTGCAAACGCATCCTCGTCGTGCGCGATGGCCTCGTCGTCCGCGACGAACCCGTCACAAACCGCCTCAACGCCGCCGATGAGCTCGGCAAACTTCGCTCCGCCGAATCCGCCGCCAAACTGACCGGCGCCACGCCATGAGACTACTCGCTACCACTATCATCGCGCTGCGCGCCCTGCGCCGTAACAAAATGCGCTCCGCGCTCACCGCCCTCGGCATCATCATCGGCGTCGCCGCCGTTATCGCCATGGTGGGTATCGGCAACGGCGCCAAAACCCAGGTCGAGGCCCAAGTCGCCTCCCTCGGCCGCAATGTGGTTACCGTTTTCCCCGGCTCTTTCTCCAGCGGCGGCGCGCGGGGCGGGTGGGGCTCCGCCTCGACCCTGACGGTCGAGGACACCGAGGCTATTCGGCGCGACGTCGCCGGTATCGTATCCGTGTCAGCAGAGGTCCGCGACCGCAACCAAGTCCTCGCCAACGGCCTAAACTGGAACACCCAAGTGAATGGCGTGGACGTCGATTTTTTAAGCATCCGCGCCTGGGACGTGACCGACGGCGTGATGTTCTCAGAGGCAGATGTAAAGGGTGCAGGTAAGGTATGCGTGATCGGAACCACCGTGGCCAAGCAACTGTTTCCAGACGTCGATCCGCTCGGCCAGACGCTGCGGGTGCGCAATATACCCTTCATCGTGCGCGGCGTGCTTCAAAGCAAGGGCTTCAACTTTTTCGGCCAAGACCAAGACGACACCGTGCTCGTCCCCTACACCACCCATATGCGCCGGCTTAACCGGCGCACCACCGTCAGCTCAATCCTGGTCGAGGCCAGCGCACCCGAGGCAATGCAGCGCATTCAAGACGACATGACCGCCCTGCTCCAGCAGCGCCGCGGCGGACGCGAACCCGATTTCACGGTTCGTAATCAGCTCGAGCTCGCCCAGACCGCCACCGCCACGACGCGCGTGATGACCGGCCTGCTCGGGGCCATCGCCGGCGTGTCCCTGTTGGTGGGCGGCATCGGTATTATGAACATCATGCTCGTCTCCGTGACTGAACGCACCCGCGAGATTGGCATCCGGCTCGCCATCGGCGCGCACGATCGGGATATTCGCGTGCAGTTTCTAATCGAAGCCATGGTGCTGAGTGTATTTGGCGGCATCGCCGGGGTGCTGCTGGGCATCGGTATCTCCCAACTGTTATCGCAGCTCAATGGCTGGCCCGTGCTGGTCTCGACCAACTCGATCCTGTTGGCAGTCGGGTTTTCCGCCTTCATCGGCGTGGCTTTCGGCTTTTATCCGGCCCATAAGGCCGCGCAGCTCGACCCGATCGAGGCCTTGCGCTTCGAGTAGGCGATCGGTCCGCAGCGTCTCAGCCAGACTCGTCCAGCCGTTTCAACGCCTCCGCCGGGCGGTTGAAAGTCGGCTCCAAATTGAGCGAAGATCGGTATAGTCTGCGCGCGGCAACCGTATCTTGGCGCCACTCTGCGATTAAACCGAGACGGTAATAGACGCCGGCGTGGCTGGGTTCGCTTGGCATGGGCACCTTTTCGAGGCAACGCCGCAACGAACGCTCGCCGTCATCCAGCCGCAGGCCGCATTCCGAAACGGTGCGGCCGAGCGAGAAAAGCGCGGCGTAGTCGTCCGGGCGCGCCGCCAAAGCTCGATCGCAGGCGGACATCGCCTCGGAAAAACGTTTCTCCTGCACCAAAATGGCCGCCTCCCAAGCGCCACCCCGCACCGGATCCAAGCGGGTGATCGCCTCGGCATGGCCCCGCGCCATTTCAAGGCTACCCCCGGCCACGCGGGGTGCCTGCCGGTAGAAATCCACCAGACCCTCACGATAAGAAATATCGCTGGGAGCAAGCACGACGGCGCGCTCCAGCAGGTCGCGGCCGCGCCGTGCCAACCGGAGAGCACGCAGGCCTGGACCGAGCTCCCCGGCACGGAGCAAACATTGCCCGCCGTAGAGGCCGAGCACGCGGGCGTCATCGGGATGAGCCGCCACCGCCGGTTCGAGTATTTCGATGCCCTTATCCCGCCGACCAGTGCCGTTGCAAACCCGGGCCAAAAGCAAGCGCGCCTCGAGATTATCCGGCTCGCGGGTGAGAATCTGCTCCAGCGGTTCGCGGGCCTCGGGTAGACGGTGGGCCTCGATCAAAGCTCGGGCCTCGGTTACCGTTACCGCGCGCGAAGGCCACCCCGTTAGCAACAGGCACGCTCCAGCGCATCCGAGGGCTTTTCGCCAAGAAAACATCACACGAAAAAGGGGGCAAAGCGGAGTGGCCCGCCACTAAGGCTTGTCCGGTGCCGCCATTGGTGCCTCCCCTGCCGCCGGGGCGGGCGGGAACCACTTGGCACTCAAAGCGACCGCCGGAGGATGGCTCGGCACGCGACGCAAAATCTCGTTGAGCACGATGCGCGCATCCGGAGAACGACCGGCCTCATAGAGTCGGGTGGCCACCGCGATGGCGTTGGCCAGGCGGATTTTGTCTTCGTTGACGTAACGACGCGCGGCGGCTTGCAGCTCCACAACATCGTCCCCCTGGGCTTGAAGTTCGAGCTCGCGCCGCCCGAGTGGCTCCCCTGCTCCGGCCATCCAAGCGGGGGCCGCCATGCGCAGCTCGCGCAGCATGAGCAACCCGCGCTCACCCCCATCGCTTGCCACGAGACGATCAAGCGCGGCGTAAAATCTAACCGGAGTCACAAAATCGGCCGCCAACTGTTTTTCCGGCCTCGCCGCCTCAGCCTCGGCGCGGGCCGTCTGCAACTCCCCCTCAAGCTCATCCCGCGTGGTAACCAGATAACGATTGGTGGGGAAAACACCCTGGGCCAAGCGCACCACCTCGCGGGCGGTCTGCGGTCGGCCAGCCTGCCTGAGCAGCACGATGCATTGGCGATACATCGACATCGGCAACTGCCGTAGCGCGATGTAGTTGGTCAGGGTGGTTTGCGCCCCGTCGGCGGGATCCGCGGCAGCGGCGATGAGGTTGCCGAAAAACTCCAGTAAACCGGCCCGGCCGGTGGTGTCGTTCTTCAACTGGGTGCGAAGACTGCCGACTAGGCGGCGGGATTCCACCCAGTTGCGTTCGTTCATCGCAACCTGTAGTTTTGCCGTCTCCAGTTTTATATCAGTCACCCCTCGCTCCGCGGCGGCAGCGAGCACGATTTCGAGTTCCGCCGGACGCTTCGCATCGGCCAGTGGCTCCGCCAGTAGAATCAGATTGGCGGGCGTTCCGCCGAAACGGAAAATGTAGTCCTCAATTAACTCGCGCCCGAGCTGGTCCTCACCCGCAAGCAAATTTTGCACGATGCCATAGGCGCGGATACGGGGCTCCGAGGGGTTTTGTGCGCGAAGGACATTCAGCACCTTGTTCATATCCGCGATCCGCCCAGCCTCGCGGTATACGCGGGCTTGGATACGTAAGACCTGCGAGTCTTGCGGGGAACGCAGGCACCAGGCTTCGACAAAGGTAACGGCATCATCGACACGCTTTGATTGGAGCAAGGCGAGCGCGCGCAGTTCACTGAAACTGCCACTGTCAGCCCCCTCGGTTAGCGTATCCAGATAAGTCAGCGCATCGTCACTGCGCTGCTCGGCCAGCAGGGCCCGCACCTTTTGTTCGAACAGCCACCGGCGGTCAGCCGCTGGCGTAGCACCCGTGGACAGGGCGAGCGCTCGCTCGCAGATGCTGATGACCAGTTCGAAGTCCTCGCCCGCGCCAACCACCGTGATCGCCGACTCTAGGTAGGCCCGCCCCGGGTAACCTTGATCCAGACCGCCCAGCAACGTCTCTTGGGCTTTGTTGCGAATTTTGGCGGCGATAAAAAACCGCGCCACTTCAAGCCGGGCCTTCAAGTCGCGGGGATATTTATCTAGCCCGATCCGCAGCTTCATCACGCCTTCCTGCCAGTTGTTATTTTTAAGGTCGTCGAAACCCATCGCGATCATCGCCTGACCACGGAGTTCATCTACCTCCTTATAGCGGACTGGATAAAGCAGAAGATCGGTGTAGCGGACAAAGTTATACTGCTTCCGCTCGAGTCGGTAAAAGACATAGCCAGCCGCTAGGAAGTAAGCCGCCACGCAAGAGGCGAGAAACCAAAGTAACACGCCGCGCAGGCTGATGACCACCCCAAGTCCGCGCCCGCCGGCACGGTTATAGCGGCCAAACAAACCGAGATACCAGTCGCCCGAGGTGGTGGCGCTGGCGGCCCATTGTAATTTTATGCGGGGCAGGGTGCTCATTAGGGGGTAAAAGAAGCGGGGTTCAGACACCGGCGGTGGAGCGCGCTTTCGCTCCTCGGACGGACTCAGCGATGTTCTCAGGCTGTCCCTCGGGTTCGCCGCGGGCTTGGTTAAAACGCATGGAAACCGTCTTGGACACACCGCGTTCCTCCATCGTCACGCCGTAAATGGCCTGCGCGGCCGAAACGGTGCGCTTATTGTGCGTGATGATGATGAATTGGGACTCGTGCACGAACTTCTTTAACAGGTCGGTGAAGCGCCCAATGTTCGACTCATCTAGCGGGGCGTCGAGCTCATCAAGTAAACAAAATGGTGACGGTTTCACCATGTAGAGGGCGAAGAGCAAGGCGACGGCGGTAAGCGTCTTCTGCCCGCCAGAGAGCAGGGTGATGCCCTTCAGCTTGGTGCCGGGTGGTTGCGCCGTGATCTCGATACCCGACTCCAGAATATCGTCCGTAACCACCAGTTCGAGGTTGGCGATGCCTCCGCCGAAGAGAGTCTGGAAGGTATAAACGAAGTTCTTTTTGATCTGGTCGAAGGTGATCTGGAACTGCGACATGGACGTCTGGTTGATCTCGTCAATCGTGCGCACCAGATCGGCCTTGGCGGTAGCGAGGTCATCGCTTTGGCCCTTCAGGAAATCGTAGCGCTGCTTAAGTTCAGCGTATTCTTCAATCGCGCCGGTATTGACCGCTCCCATGCCGGCAAGGCGGGCGCGCAGGGCCTCGATCTCGGTGCGGATGACGTTCCAGTCGGCAGAGGTCGCGAGCGCGGCCAATTCCTCCTCCGTAGGGTCAGGCTTAGGACCGGTCTTGCGCCGGCGCTTGGCGGGCGCAGGGGCGGCCTCCGCGCCGTCGGTTCCAACCTCCACAATTGGGCGAGCTGGCGATTCGGACTGCTCCTCCTCCTCGTCTTCTTCAAGGTCGAGGTCCTTCAGATCCGGCGGCGGTTCATCGGCGCGATAAAGCAGGCCACGCCAGTCGTAGCTGCCGACTGGCAACTGAAACTCGCGTTTCACGTCCTCAATGATGAACTGCACGCGACTCTGGGTCTGGGCGAATTCGATTTCGCAACGACTCAGGTCGGAGGCGGATTTTTCGGCATCAGTCCGGATGCCATCCTGCGAACTTTCCACATGGTTGATGGCGCGCTCGACCTCAAAGAGCTCGGTGCGGATCTGGTCGACCTGCCCGGCGGCCACGACAAGGGTCTCGGCCAGTTGGGCCGAACGCACGCGCTGGGCGTCAGCCTCTTGATCGAGCGCCGTGGTCTGCTCTGACCAAGTCTCGATCTCGCGTTGGCGCTGGATCAAAATCTCGGCGAGCTGGGCGCGGCGACGCTGCATGTCGGCCAAACCGCGGTCGAGCACCTCGACCCTTTGCCGACGCTCGGCGAGTTCGAGGCGGGCCTGCGCCAGGGTGTCGCGCTTCACATCCCGCTCGGCGCGTAAGGTCGCTATACGGGTTTCCAATTCATGGATGCGCGCTCGGCCGGCCAAGACGGACTCCTCGGCCTCGAGCAGTTGTCCGCGGGCGCGTTCGAAGCGAGAGAGCGTCTCCTGCCGTGCAGCCTCCAGTTGCTCGAGCTCGCGGTCCATGCGCTGCACACGCTGGGCGAGCTCTTCAACCGCGCGCAGGGCGTTGCGCTCCTCCTGTTGCACAGTGGCGAGCGTCTGCGAGGCCTCCAGAACCTCGCCGCGCTTGTCCTCAAGACCCTGCTCGGCCTCGGTCAGCCGCTGCTGCAAGGATTCGATAATTTGGCGCTGCGCGTCGTGCGCGATCTGGTCGTCGGCCAGCGCGACGGCGGTTTCGCGCAAGTCAATCTCACGCTGGACGAGGCTGTTGCCGCCTTTCTTGCGGAAGCCGCCATAAATAACACCCCGGGCATCGACCAGCTCGCCCTTGGCGGTGGCCACGGCGAGAAAACGGAACTCCGGATTAGCGCGCCAGTATTCCAAGAATGCGCCCAGATCATCGGCAAGGTAACAACTGCCCAGCAGGGCGAGCGCAGGGTGGCCGGCCTCGTGGACGTCGAGCGCGGCGGTGGCCAGACGCAGACCCGGAGGCAACGAGAGGGCGTCGGAGTTGGACGCGGCATGAAGGTTCGGGATTTGCAGGGCGGCGCTACCGATCTGCTGGCCTTCCAACTCGGCAAGGATACGGCGCGCAACGTCGAGATCGGCGACCACCACGGCCTCGCCGGCGGCGCCAAGCAGAGCCTCGACCGCCCGCGCCCACTCGGCCCGGGCGCGCAGACCCTCGGTCACCGGACGGGGCTTAAAAGTTGCACCCGAAGCATCGACGGCGAAGAGCGGGGCGAAACGTCCCTGCAAGACGGCCTTCGCGCCCTCCCCGAAGCCCTCAAATTTCTCCGCCATCTGTTGAAGGAGGCGCAAGCGCGCGGTGCGCTGGGCGAGATTGCGGTCGATCTCTTGAAGCTTTTTCTGCGCTTCGCGAAACTCCTTGGTCAACTCGCCGATCTGGATCTGGAGATCTTGGCTTTCGGACTGAGCGCGCGCCTTGGCCACCTGAGCCTCCTCGGCGCGGGCGCCAATCTCGGCGTGTTGAGCGGCGGCCTCGGATTGCTGCACGCGCACGCCCTCGACGTCGACGGCGAGGGCTTCGTGACGTTGGGCGGAGGTTTTTTGGTCCACCTCGTAGCCGGTGGCGTCGGTCCGGAGGCGGGCGACGTTGCTCTCAAATTGCAGCACCTGAAAACGGGTCTGGGAAAGCTCCTGCTCAAGTTGACCGAGCTCGGCATCCAGCACGGTGAGCTCGCGGTTGCGGTCTTGGAAAACCGCATCGGAACTACCGAGCAGGGTTAGCTGCATCTGCTTGTCCTGCGCGCCGGTGTCCGCCTGGGCGTCGAGTTCGCGCAGCTGCATCTCGAGTTCGCCGAGGTTCTCCTGCGAAGAGACGAGCCGCTCAGCCAGGCCGCCGCGTTTGATCTGAGCGAGGTTGGCGGCGTTTTCCGCCTGCTCCTTTTCCGAACGCAGATCGAAGACCGCCTGCTGGGCCTCCTGGACACGTTGATTCAGGCGGGAGCGGGCGGATTTCTTCTCCTCCAACGCGTGCTGCTGCTGGTGCAGGTGGGCGCGGCGGGTCTCGGCGGCGGCACGGAGCTTGATCAGGTTTTCCTCCAACGCAGCGAGCTGGGCGGCAAGCTGCGCATGGTTGTGGCCGTGGTGGGCGAGCGCGAGATGGCGCAGGCGCCAGGAAAGTTTTTTAAACCGCAGCGCCTTTTGAGCTTGGCGCTTGAGCGAGCCGATCTGGCGCCCAACCTCCGCCACCACGTCAGCCACGCGGGTGAGGTTGGTCTCGGTCAAAGCGAGTTTCTGCAGGGCCTCCTTGCGCTGGGATTTATACTTGGTGATGCCGGCCGCCTCCTCAAAGACGGCGCGGCGCTCCTCGGGCTTGGAGGACAGGATCTGGTCGATCTGGCCCTGGGCCATGATGGAATAGCTGGTCCGGCCGATGCCGGTGTCCATAAAGAGCTTTTGGATGTCCTTCAGACGGCAAGGCTGGCCATTAAAAAAGTATTCGCCGCCGCCATCGCGGTAGACGCGGCGCATGATCTCGATCTCATGGAATTCGCTACCAAGCTGTTTTTCGCAGTCGGTGAGCAGGAGCGAAACCTCGCACATCTGGGCGGGTTTACGGGTATCAGCCCCCTCGAAGATGACGTCCTGCATCTTGCCGCCGCGCAGGGCCTTGGCGGATTGTTCGCCGAGCACCCACCGGATGGCGTCGGCGACGTTGGATTTGCCGCAGCCATTTGGCCCGACGATTGCCGTCACGCCGGGTTCGAAGCGCAGCGTGCTGGGGTCGGCGAATGATTTAAAACCGTGAAGCTTGAGCGCTTTAAGATGCATGGAGTCGCGGAGGGCGGAGAGCCGGCGTAGGCGGGGTTAGCGAACCGGAGAGGGAAAGGTCAAAAGAGACAAAGGAAATTGCCGAGACAAAGGCCCGCCGCGCCCGGTGCAAGCCCGGCGCGCGGACAGTCGCCCGCACCGCCCCCTTGACCACCCGCCCCGCGTCGCGCTTTGCTTCTCGCTTTTCCGCCCATGCCCACGACCTGCACCGACTACGACTTCCTCCAAATCGAACCTCACTGGCAAAAGGTCTGGGCCGACACCGCCGCGTTCCGCACCCCCGCGGTCGATCCCGCCAAGGCGAAATACTACGTGCTGGATATGTTCCCCTACCCCTCTGGCGCAGGGCTCCACCTCGGGCATTGCGAGAACTACACCATCACCGACGTGCTCGCCCGCTACCACCGCGCGAAGGGAAAAAACGTCCTCTACCCCATTGGCTGGGATGCCTTTGGCCTGCCGACCGAGAATTACGCGGTGAAAACCGGTCGCCACCCCCGCGAAGTCACGGTGGAGAACGTCACCACCTTCCGCCGCCAGTTAAAAGCCATCGGCGTATCCTACGATTTCGAACGCGAGGTGGACACCACCGACCCGCGCTACTTCCGCTGGACGCAGTGGATCTGGCTGCAGTTGTTCAAAAAGGGCCTGGCCTACGTTGAAGAGAAGCCCGTCTGGTGGTGCCCCGCCCTCGGCACCGTGCTGGCCAACGAGGAAGTGATCGACGGCCTGTCCGAGGTCGGCAAACACCCCGTAGAACGTCGCCCCCTGCGCCAATGGGTGCTGCGTATCACCGCCTACGCTGACCGCCTGCTTTCGGATCTTAAACTAGTCGATTGGCCCGATTCGACCAAACGCATGCAGGCCGCTTGGATCGGCCGCAGCGAAGGCGCCGAATTACTCTTCGCCCTAGAAAAAACCGCCCTCGGCGACCTCAAGGTCTTCACCACCCGGCCCGACACCGTCTTTGGCGTTACCTTCATGGTGATTGCCCCCGAGCACCCGCTGGCCGACGCCCTTACCACCCCGGCCCAGCGCGAAGCCGTCTCGGCCTACCGTAAACTCGCCGCCGCCAAGAGCGATCTCGAGCGCACCGACCTCGCCAAGGGAGAGAAAACCGGCGTTTGGTCCGGCTCCTTCGCGATCAATCCCGCCAACGGCCAAAAGATCCCCGTCTGGATCGCCGATTACGTGATCATGGGCTACGGCACCGGCGCGATCATGGCCGTGCCCGCCCACGATGAACGCGACTACGCCTTCGCTCGGAAATTTGCCATCCCCGTCATCCAAGTCATCGAGCCCGACCACACCGAGGGCCGCAACGGCGATGGCGCGACCAAGCTGCCTTACACCGGCGATGGACGCCTCATTCATTCCGACGGCTACTCCGGCCTGCCCTGGGAGGAAGCCAAAGTGAAAATCACCGCCGACCTCGCCGCCCGCAACCGCGGCCAGGCCACGGTGAATTTCAAACTCCGCGACTGGCTCTTCTCCCGCCAGCGCTACTGGGGCGAACCCTTCCCACTCGTGTGGGTCAACACCCACGACTACGCCACCGCCACCGCCCACGCCCTTTCCACGGGATTAGCCCTGCCGCTGCCAGCCGAACCCGTGACCTGCGTGATTGAGGGCGAAACCCGCTACGCCCTGCCCGTGCCCGAGCGGTCCCTGCCCCTGACCCTGCCCGAGGTGAAGAGCTACCAGCCCACCGGCACTGGCGAGAGCCCCCTCGCCTCCATCCCCGAATGGGTCGACATCTGGTATGACGCCGCCACCGGCGCAGCCGTCCCCGCCACGGAGACTCGTCCCGCCGCGCATTGGGTCCGCGCCCGCCGCGAGACGAACACCATGCCGCAATGGGCCGGCAGTTGCTGGTATTACCTGCGCTACCTCGATCCCCAAAACCCCGACGCCCTCGCCTCCCCCGAAGCCCTCGCCTACTGGCAAGGCCCCGATATCTACGTCGGCGGCGCCGAGCACGCCGTGCTCCACCTGCTCTACGCCCGCTTCTGGCACAAAGTCCTGTTCGACCTCGGCGTCGTCGCCACCCCCGAGCCCTTCACCCGCTTGTTCCACCAAGGCATCATCCTCGGGGAGGACGGCGAAAAGATGTCCAAATCCCGCGGCAACGTCGCCAATCCCGACGACATCATCCGCAGCCACGGCACTGATACGCTTCGACTTTATTTGATGTTCCTCGGCCCGCTCGAAGCCATGAAACCATGGAACCCCTCCGGCATCGAGGGCGTGCATCGCTTCCTGCAAAAAGTCTGGCGTGAGTGCATAGAACGCGACACCGGCGCGACCAACCCCAAAATCGCCGACACCGCCGACGCCACCCCGCCGGAACTCGCCAAACTCCTGCACGAGACGATTAAAAAGGTCGGCGACGACATCGAGGGCCTCCGCTACAACACCGCCGTGTCCGCGCTGATGATCTTCGTGAACGCCTGGCAAAAAGCCGAGCGTATCGGCCGCCGCGACGCCCTCGCCTTCCTGCAACTCCTCGCGCCCCTTGCCCCCCATATCGCGGAAGAACTCTGGACCCGCCTCGGCGGCACCCTCTCGGCCCCCAGCCTCGGTTTGGCCGCCTGGCCGGCCTACGATCCGGCCAAACTCGTCGCCACCGAAACTAAAGTCGTGGTGCAGATTAACGGTAAAAAACGCGCCGAGCTCTTACTCCCCGTCGGCGCCACCGAAGCCGAAGCCACCCTCGCCGCCCAAACCCACCCGGACGCACGCGCCCACCTCGAAGGGAAAGCCATCCGACGAGTTGTTTACGTGCCCGGAAAAATCCTGAACATCGTGGTGGCGTAGCCCCGCCGCCGACTCGCCTAAGCCGCCCGCTAGGTCGGCCCAGGCGATCGTTCTAAGATACCCGGAAGACTCGTGCCACACCCTGTGCGGCAAGGCACTTTAGCGCCCAAAAAAGCGGCGTATTCTGGGATTTAAATTCTTTACGATCCCTCAACGCAATAAGGTGCCTGCCTCACCGCCTTGCGCATAATCAATATCGACCCAAATCCGGACCTGCTCCGCTCCGGCGGTCGCTCCCAAAACCCTACCCGCTTAGTGGGAAAAGCCTCCTTCGGCCAGCATAGCACTAGCCTGAAACACGAATTGCTTGGCGTGGTGTTGAACGGCCTCTCTGCCCGCCGCATCGAGTATTATTCGAACTACCGCTATTACCGAAATTACAAGAAATACTACGGCACGAGCACCTGAGCGTCCTCTCCGCTTCAGAGTAACTCGCCCTGCATGCCGCCGGATGGCGTCGCCCCGATGAGCGCCCCGTGCCGCTCCAGCCAGTCATCGAGTTTATCGAGGTAAGCCTGCGGATCGTAGCCCGCCTCCGGCGCAGCGGGATCGAACAAAGCCAGCGGACGCGCCCGCTGCCAGTCGCTCGTCCGCCCCTTGGCTTTGGGCGTGAGGTAGTAGCTCACCCGCTCCCCCATACGCGGACGCGGGTTGAGCTGTAGGGCCGCCTCTGCCGCCGCCCGGCGCGGCTTGCCGCCCTCCGCGATGAAGCGCTCGTAGGCGTCTGGATTCATGCCAAGGATCTCCGCCTTGGCCAGCTCCGCGACCGGGAGCTCGCGTGCGGCAATCGCCCGCCTCAATTCCGCGATCCGCCCCAAGGGCGATGCCGGCTCGAGGCCGAGTAGGTGCCGGATAAGGTGCTGGGTCAGCCCTTTTAGAAAAGGCTCGATGCCCCGCGAACGCAGCGCGCTACCCCTCAGGATCACGCGATCGCCCTCGCGCAGGGCGTAGTTCTTAGCCTTGTAGCACCACATGGCGTCATAGTGACCGTCGTGCTCGAGTTCGATGCCTGCCGGCAGGAGCTTTTCCACCTTCGCCAACAAGTCGCCCGGCCGGCCAAAATAGACCTCGGAGGAAAGGTAAATGCCATCGGTGTCCGCCTCGAGGATGGTCGCCCCCTCGGCCGCGAAACCATCAATCAATTGCTGCAACAACTCACGCCCGCGGCGCGTGACCTCCGCCGCCAATTCCCCATCGCCGAAACGGGCGCCAGAGAAGCCGAGGTAGCCGTAAAAAGAGTTGATCAAAATCTTGAAACTGGCCTGCCGCGCCTGCGCTTCCGCCCGCTCATCCGCCGTCGCCCCAGTGCGCGCGATCTGTTTGTATTTGAGCCGATAGGTCCGCAAGCGGCGGAGTAGCGGGATGAAGACGCCGAGCGGGTCGTTAGCCGGATTTCGGTCGAGCAGCAGGAGGAGACTCGGATAAAGCGAGGCTACGTCAAAGTGCAGGACGTGGCGAAACACCCCTTCTTGAAAACTCCGGGTATAACCGCCCTCAAAGGGCGCGATCTCCGGCGGGACCGGGCAGGCCTGCCGGCCATGGTAGTATTCCTCAAGGAAGAGCAGGTCGATTTTACCCGTCGTGCCGCGCAGCGTCGCCTCCTGGAAAAGGATGGGAAAGGTCCGCGTCTGCTCAAAGTAGGTGGGGAGCAAAACGTCCGCCACCCCCGCCGTCTCGCGTAAGTCATCGCCGAGGTAGGCGAGGAAGGTGTCACGATCCTCTCGGTAGGCCGCCGCGATACGATCGCCCGCGAGGTAGGTGCGCGCGTCGTCATCGGTGGTCGCGCCAAAGTAGATCGCGACTTCCTTGAGCCCGTAGGACTGGAGCTCGCGCGCAGTGATGTCATGGAGCTGGACCAACAGGTAGGTGTCGATGACAGTTCTCCCGGGCAGGTCGCAGCGCGGGAAATCCACCCACCGCTCGGCGACCTTGAGTCGACTCGCGCGAAACTTGGCGCGCTGCCCGAAACGCCCCCACGCGCAAGGCACCTTGAATCGCTTTGCCCTCAGACGCAGGTAATCGAGGTCAAATTTGAAGAGGTTGTGCCCCTCGATGGTATCCGGATCGAGCTCGGCCAACGCCGCATTGAACTCCTCCAGCAAACGTTTCTCCGCCGCGTCGGTCTCCTCCGCCAGCACCAGAAACCGGTTTACCCCACCCTGCCGCAGACCGATGGCAAGCACGCGGTCCTCCGGCTGGTTTGCATCGCTGAAGGCCCCCGAGGCCGAGCCGGTCTCAATATCGAGCTGGCACCGCCGCAGCCGGCCGAACGGTAGCTCGGCGAAAAGCCGCCGCCGCGTTTGCAGGAGGTATTGGCTTTCCAGCGAACGCACCACATCGAGGCCCTTCGCGTCGGCGGCCTTGCAGGCAGCCTGCCATGCCTCGAAGCAGGCCAGATTATCCGCGTGGGCCAGACGGGTGAAAAACCCTTCGCCCGCCAGCGGCTCGACCGTCACGCCGTCACCCGTCGGGTAGTCGCCCGCCGCCAACCAGGCAAAGGGCCTGAGCGCTTCGAGTCGCGTCTCGCGCCCACCAGTCTCCGTCTCGACCGCGGTATGCACGCGGCCGTCGTCGTCAACCCAGAGCCCGCAGAGCGCGCCGGACATCGGCGGAGAATCAGAACGGCTTGGTGTAGACCATGACCACCGCGATAGCCGCGAGGCCGAGAGCAGTAGCCTTCAACGCGCCCACTGCACCACGGCGACGGTAACCGATGCCGCCTAGAGCGGAGAGGCCCAGCCAGCAGACAAGTTTCACCATCACCCAGACGGGAAAACCAAGCTGGAGTTTGGCCAGCAGACCGAAGCCCGAGATCAACATGATCAAAGAGGCGATACCCGTGATCATGAGGGTGCTTTTGCGCGTCTCAGCCGGGGCCGCAAAGGCGTAAAAGGTGCCGCCATAAAGGGTCAGCAAGGAGACAACGTGGAGGATGTGGTAGACGGTAGGGCTCATGGTGAAAAATCGGTTACCCCCAGCAAACCCGCCTTGGCCCGCGCCGCCAGCGCCATCTTCGACAAGCCGCCGGGCCCGCCGAAAGCGGGAAAGAGAAGTGTCACTCCGCCTGTGCCGTATGCCCAAAGGCCTCTAACCTTTTTAAGTGAAGGTGGGAACCGCCGTGCGCGGGAAAGCTTTCCGATTTACGGCCTAGCTGGATGCGCCCGGAGAATGGCTCCCGGATTGATTCAAAGGCAAAGAGCGTGTGAAGGGCACCTCGAACACCACAGAGTGACGCCACCAAGCTACGCCACCCGCCGCGCCCGTCAACCGGCTTCCCCGAAAACTCGCGGCTCGCGCCGGGCACCACGCTCCGCTTGATTTTTGCGTTTCCTCGTTAAAATCCCATCTCCGTTTTCCAACCATGTCCACCGACACCGCCACCACGCCCGCCCCCCAATCGTTCGAGTTCCAAGCCGAGATCAAGCAGTTGCTGGATATCGTCATCCACTCGCTCTACACCGAGAAGGAGATCTTTGTGCGCGAACTTGTTTCCAACGCCTCCGACGCGTCCGAGAAACTTCGCCACCTCCAGCTGACCGAAAAAGCCATCCACGACGCCGACCGCCCGCTGGAGATCACCGTCACGACCGATGAAAAGGCCAAGACCCTAGTGATCGAGGACGCCGGCCTCGGCATGACCGGCGAGGAATTGGTTAAATACCTCGGCACCATCGCCCACTCCGGCTCCAAAGCCTTCCTCAAAGCCCTGACCGAAGGCGGCCAGAAAAACTCCAACCTCATCGGCCAGTTCGGCGTCGGTTTCTACGCCGCTTTCATGGCCGCCAAGCAGGTCGAGGTGTTTTCTAAATCCTGGCAAATCGACGCCCCTGCCCACGTCTGGACCAGCGAAGGCGCCGGCACCTACACCCTCGCCCCCGCGCCGGAGTTTACCACCCGTGGCACCCGGATCGTTTTGCACCTGAAGGACGAGGCCGAGGACTTCGCTAAGAAGTGGCGCATCGAGGAGATCCTGAAGAAATACAGCGCCTTCGTATCCTTCCCCATCAAGCTCGACGGCGAGGTCGTGAACACCGTGCAGGCCCTGTGGCTGCGCTCGAAGAACGAGATCACCGACGAGGAATACACCGCCTTCTACAAGTTCCAGTCCCACGCCTACGACGAGCCTCGCCTGCGCTACCACTTTACCGCCGACGCCCCCCTCCAGATCGCCTCGATCCTCTTCGTCCCTAAAGACAACCCGGAGAAATTCGGGATGCAGCGCGCCGAACCCGCCGTGTCGCTTTACTGCCGCAAGGTCCTGATCGACGCCAAGCCCAAGGATCTGCTGCCCGAGTGGCTACGTTTCCTTAAGGGCGTAGTCGATAGCGAGGACCTGCCCCTACACATCTCCCGCGAGACCATGCAGGACAAGGCCCTGCTGGAGAAGATCGGTAAGACCGTCACCTCCCGCTTCCTGAAATTCCTCGCCGACGAGGCCAAGGCCCGCGCCGAGAGCTACGACGAGTTCTTTAGCGAGTTCGGCGTGTTCCTGAAGGAGGGCGCCGCCCTTGATTGGACGCATAAGGACGCCTTGGTAAAGCTGCTCCGCTACGAGTCCACCTTCACCGAGGCCGGCAAAACCACCTCGCTGTCCGACTACGTTTCCCGCCTGAAGGAAGGCCAGACCGAGATCTACTACCTCTCCGGCCCAAACCGCGCCGCCATCGAGTCCGGCCCCTACCTCGAAGGCCTGAAGGCCCGCGGCCTCGAGGTGCTCTTCTGCGTCGAAGCAGTGGACGAATACGTGATGAACAACGTGCGGGAGTTCGACGGCAAGAAACTCGTCGCCGCCGACAGCCCCGACGCAAAACTGCCCGAGGCCCCCAAGCCGCCCTCCGCCGAAGGCGACCTGTCCGAGGACCAAGTCAAAGCCCTCGCCGAGTGGCTCAAGACCACCCTCGGCGACCGCGTGACCGAGGTGAAGGCCAGCGAGCGCCTAGTGGACTCGCCCGCCCTTGCCATCAGCGCCGACCGCATGATGACGCCCCAGATGCGCCGCATGATGAAGGCGATGAAGAAGGACGAACCCGAGGCCCCCGTGAAGGTCTCGCTGGAGCTAAATCCCCGCCACGCCGTGATCAAACGCCTCGCCACCCTGCGCGAGGGCAACGCCGAGCGCGCCACCCTCGTGGCCGAGCAGATCTTGGACAACGCGCTCATCGCCGCCGGGCTCTTCGAAGACCCGAGCAAGATGGTCGCCCGCCTCTACAAGCTGCTCGAGCAAGCTTAAGCCATCCTGCCAGCCGCCCGATTCCCGGCGGCTGGCTGCGTCGATCCAAGGGGAACCCGCTCGCATTCTGCCGCCTGTGAGTTAAAGCTAATACCGTGCCGCCCCGCACCCTTTCCCTGCTTTCCGGCCTCGCCCTCGCCGCGCTGCTCCCCGCCCGCGGCTACGAGCTCATGGTCACCGATCCGGCCTACGGCCACATCAACGCTTCCGCCATCGACCAACCACGCCTTTACGCCGTCCTCACCGACCCGCTGGCCGGCGGCGCGGTGAAGACGTGGTTTAATCCCGACACCGCCGCCCGCGAGCCGGTCTTCATCAAGGCCTTTGTCGACACCGGTGCCTCCGGCATCGCCCTCAGCCAGCTCCACGCCTCCGGACTCTACGACGTCGCCTCTCTGGCCCTCGGCCCGACCGATTACCTCGGCGCTTACACCGAGACCGGCGTGGCCGGCACCGAGCTCGGCGACGTCTCGCGCGCCTTCGGCGTGAAGGTGCTGAGCGGCCCGGTGGATCTGGTGGATTACACCGTGCTCAGCGGCTACGTCGCTTACGGCGACTTTAACCTGTGGGTGCGCCGCACAGTGGGCATCGGCGAAGTGCTCGATTACGGCGCACTCTTCGGCGGCGAGAGCTTTATCCAGGCGGACCCAATCAACCTCGTGGGTATGCCCGTAATCCGCCAGCGCCGCCTGCACCTCGACGCCAAACCCATCCTCGATCCACTGCTGGCCGAGTCCGGTCTCGGCACCTACCTGCTCGCCCCCGGCGCGCCGGAGCCCGCCACCCAGCTCACCATCGCTCTGCGGCTTCAGGATTTTATCGGCACCACGCCCCCGCCCGGCGAGATCCTGCCCTCGCACGCCGCCAATCCTCTGGTCCCCGGCGTCACCCTCACCACCTCCACCGGCCAAAGCACCGGCGAGTGGCTGCTAGATACCGGCGCGGGCAGCAGTTTCGCCAGCTTTGCCGCCGCCCGCGCCTGCGGGCTCATCCCAGCCCGTTTCACCACCCTCGCCGCCTTCATGGCTACCTACACCGGGCCCACCGCGGATATCGGCGGGGTCGGCGGTGCGCTCAAAGTCCCCATCCTCACCGTGCCCCGCCTGAGCGTGCCCACCCGCGAGGGCGCGACCGTGGTGTGGCAAAACGTCGCTATTCTCGTGGCCGATATCGCCGGGCTCGACGGCGTCTTTGGCATGAACCTCCTTTTGCCCGCCGCGACCGTCGATCCGGCCAACCCGCTCGGATCGCTCTTCGACCTCTCCCCCGGTATTTTCCGCGATGTGGTCATCGACACGCTCGACGCCGCCGATCCGGTGATGCGCCTCGGCGCGCCCGCCGCCGACGGCACCGCTCTGGCCTGGCTGGCGGCACGGTTTACCGCCGCCGAGCGCCTGCGCCCCGACCGCGCCGGCCTGCTCGCCGACCCCGACTCCGACGGCCAGCCCAATCTGCTCGAATACGCCCTCGCCCGGGATCCGCTCTCCGCCGACGGCCCAGCCACGAACGCCGGGCGCCTCGCGCTGGTCGACGGCGTTTACCCCACCCTGACTTACACCCGCTCCCGTGGCCTGACCGATGTTTCCTACGCCGTTGAGGTCTCCGCTGACCTGACCACTTGGAGCCACGCCCCGAGCGACGTCGTCCTCGTCGCCCAGACAACCACCGCCAATCAGGAAACGCTCACCTACCGCAGCGCCCAGCCCGTCGCCCCCGGCGGCCGGCGTTTCCTGCGCCTCGTCATCGCGCCCGCCCCGTAACCCGTGCCCGGCCAACCCGGCAGACCACCCTTTAACCGAGGTTATAAGGTGCGGGTGAAGGATGTTTAGGCACTACTCGCCCACGGCGCGGGGCGCTTATACCCCAGCCTCGGGGGCTTGGATCAAGCCAACCGAGTTTTTGAACGCGGATTAGCCGACTGAGCGCGGGTAGTTAAAAGTGAGCAGAGCAGCACTGCGCCGAGACAATCGGGCCTCTCTTGCGCCGTAACGGAAGTGCCGATGCGCTTTTGTTTATTCGAGGTTTATGAGACAGCTCGGCTTTTATTAGACGCGGCCTTTTTAGGCGCATTGGCTAAGGATGGCGGATCAATGTCGAAGTTGAGGAGGTCGCAGAGTTTCAGGCTGCAGCCGGTAGCTAATTTTTCCAAGGTAGAGAGGCGAAGATCCCGCCTGCGCCCAGCTTCAACGGATTGATAGTATTTGTAGCCAAGCCCCACTTTCTCGGCGAACGCCTCTTGGCTTAAGCCAAGAGACAGCCGGAGGGATTTCACCCGCTCCAGCAGAAGTGACGCCGTGTCGTTTTTCACAACGAACTCTAGCTGCTGCCTGATTCATCAAACACCCTAGCAATGACAGTGTGCTCGACACCCTAGTAATGGAGGTGCGAGATATTCGGCTTAATGAGTCTAGTGAAATCCAAGCAGCGGGTCGCCGACCACGGGGAGGTCTTCACGCCCGCGTGGATGGTCGAGGCGATGCTTGATCTGGTGAAGGGAGAGACCGAGCGCATCGACTCCCGCTTTCTGGAACCGGCCTGCGGCAGCGGGAACTTTCTCGTCCAGATCCTCCGGCGGAAGCTCGCCGCCGTGGAGCTGAAATACGCGCAGTCCGAATTTGAGCGCCGGCATTTCGCTCTTTTCGCGCTGATGTGCGTTTACGGCATCGAATTGCTGCCGGACAACATCGCCGAGTGCCGCGCCAACCTGCTTGAGGTTTTCACCGAGTATCTGGCGCTCGACCCGACGGAAGACCTCTATCGCGCGGCGTCCGCCGTGCTGGCGCTCAACCTCGTCCACGGCGACGCGTTGACGATGTGCACCGCGGCCGGCGTGCCGATCACGTTCGCGGAATGGGGCTACCTGGGGAAAGGACGCTTTAACCGCCGCGACTTCCGCTACGACAGCCTCACCCAATCCTCGGCCTTCAGCGCGGAGGACTCGCTCTTTGCCCAGCTCGGGAAGCACGAAATCTTCACGCCCACGAAGACCTACCCGCCCATGACGGTGGGAGAACTGGCGGGCACCGGACCGGAGGCGCAGTCATGAGCAGCCAGGCCAGCTTCAGCCTGCGCCGGCGCAACCCGGACGTGCTGACCTGCATCGCCAACCTCTCCAACGACGAGGTTTTTACGCCGCCCGAGTTCGCCAACCGGATGCTCGACACCCTCGCGGAGGCCTGGGCTGCGAACCATGACGGCGCAGATATCTGGGCCGACCCTGCGGTGACTTTTCTCGATCCGTGCACGAAGTCCGGCGTCTTTCTCCGCGAGATCACGCAGCGCCTCACCCGGGGCCTCGAAGAGAAGATCCCCGACCTGCAAACGCGGGTGGACCACATCCTCACGAAACAAGTCTTCGGCATCGGCATCACCCAGCTCACCAGCCTGCTGGCGCGGCGCAGCCTCTACTGCTCGAAACACGCCGACGGTCCCCACTCCATCGCCAAGGCCTTCGGAAACGAGGCGGGCAACGTCTGGTTCAAGCGGACGAGGCATTCCTGGGAAAAGGACTCATGCAAATATTGCGGTGCCGGTAGAGACGTTTTCGACCGAGGCGCAGGCCAAGAAAACCACGCTTACCGATTCATTCACACCGACAACATAAGGGGCGAAATCGCCAAAATATTCGGAAGTAATATGCAGTTCGACGTCATTATCGGAAACCCGCCCTATCAGCTCGCAGATGCTAGCGGCTCCGCTAGCGCCAGTCCGATCTATCACAAATTTATCGAGCAGGCCCTCGCACTGGATCCACGGTTTCTCACCATGGTAACCCCTTCGAGATGGTTCGTTGGCGGCAAGGGACTCGATGATTTTAGAACTCGTATGCTAACCGACACCCGACTTCGGACAATCATCGACTACATAGTCGATAAAGACGCATTTCCGGGAATAAACGTGAACGGTGGCGTGAACTATTTTCTTTGGGACAAAGAATACGAAGGAAACTGCAGTATAACCACTATCGAACGTGGTGGCATAGCCACCCCGCCAGTTCTCCGATCACTTCGAGAGTTCGATGTTTTCATAAGAAGAAACGAGGCTGTTTCCATCCTCCGCAAGGTTCGGAAAAAATCCGAACCCACATTCGAACTAAAGGTATCGCCAAGAAAGCCCTTCGGCCTGCCGACTAATTTTTTCGGGACGGAAAGCGCCTCGAAATCGAAGAATATAAAGGTTCATTGCTCGGGGAAAGCGACGTGGGCTTCACGCTCTGAAATTCTATCGAAAGCGGAATGGATCGATGAATGGAAAGTGCTAATCGGTCGTGCGACAGACGGAAATGAGACTTATCCCCTACCCATATGGGATCAGCGCGGACCATTTGTGGCGGGCCCCGGAGAAGCATGCAGCGAAACGTATTTGGTAGCGGCTGTAGTCCCGAGTGAGGCACACGCAAAAAGACTGATTAAATACATGAACACCATGTTTTTTCGATTTCTAGTCTCTCTTAGGAAAATCACACAGGATAATAAAGCCGAGGTGTTCGCGTTCGTTCCCGATTTAACAATGGAAACAGATTGGACCGATGAAGTTCTGCGTGCCCGATACGATATCACTCAAGATCAGGTGACATTTATGGGATCGCTTATCCGAAAGATGGAATTCACTGGATGAAGAGACCTTCCATCGAGCAGATCCTCACGCCAAAGCCCGAGGCTAGGCCGCGCATCTACGCCTACACCATTGCGGATGCGGCACACGCGGGGCTTTTGAAGATTGGCCAGACCACGCGCGATGTGAAGCAGCGGGTCGCGGAGCAGCTCAAGACCGCCGCCATCCAAAACTACACCATCGTGCTCGACGAGCCGGCCGAGCGCGACGACGGCTCCGTGTTCACCGACCACGCGGTGCGCGCGGCCTTGGCGAAGAAGGGCTTTGAAAAGGCCGCCTTGGAGTGGATGCGCTGCACGGTCGCGGACGTAAAAACCGTCACCACCGAGCTTCGCACCGGAAAGAAGCTCGGAGGCGCGCGCCACGATGATTTCAAGATGCGGCGCGAACAGGCCGAGGCGGTCGAGAAGACGCACGCCTACTTCCACTCGATCTGGAAGGAGGACATGCACGCGGTGCCGCGCTTCCTTTGGAATGCGAAGATGCGCTTCGGCAAAACCTTCGCCAGCTACCAGCTCGCCCGGAAGCTCGGGGCCAAGCGCGTGCTCGTGGTCACCTTCAAACCGGCGGTGCAGGACGCGTGGGCGACCGATCTCGAATCGCACGCCGACTTCGACGGCTGGCAGTATCTTTCCAAGGCGGCGGGCGGGGATCCCTCGCAGGTAACGGCGAAAAAACCGCTCGTCTACTTCGGCTCGTTCCAAGACCTGCTGGGGCGCGACGAAACGGGAAACATCAAGGCCAAGAACGAATGGCTGCACCAGGTGAAGTGGGACCTCGTGATTTTCGACGAATACCACTTCGGCGCCTGGCGCGAAACGGCCAAGGAGCTGTTCGAGGGCGAGGAGACCGCGGTGGCAAAGAAGGAGGCGAAGCTCGAATACACGTCCGATCTCGAAACCGTGAATGAGGACATCGGCGAGCTCTCAACCAAAGAAACGGAGTTTCTGCCCATCACCACCAAGGCCTATCTCTACCTCTCCGGCACGCCCTTCAAGGCGCTGGCGACGGGCGAGTTCATCGAGGAGCAGATTTTTAATTGGACCTACACCGACGAGCAGCGGGCCAAGGAGGCCTTTGCCCGGGATAATCCGGGGAAATGGAACCCGTATGGCGCGTTGCCGCAGATGCGGCTGCTCACCTACCAGATGCCGGACGAGCTGGTCGCGGTGGCGAGCGCGGGGGAGTTCGACGAGTTTGATCTCAACGCGTTTTTCGAGGCTTCGGGCGAGGGCAAGAAGGCTCGCTTCAAGCACGCGACCGATGTGCAAAAGTGGCTGGATATCATCCGCGGCGGCTACGCGGTGAAGGCGGTGGAGGCGCTCAAGACCGGCACACGTCCGCCCTTCCCCTACTCCGACGTCCGTCTGCTGCCCTACCTCCAGCACTCGTTCTGGTTCTTGCCCGACGTGGCGTCGTGTCACGCGATGGCCAATCTGCTGGCCGAAAAGCACAACGTCTTCTGGCGCGACTACACGGTGATCGTGGCGGCGGGCGCGGAGGCGGGCATCGGGCTAGAGGCGCTGCCGCCAGTGCGCAAGGCGATCGGCGGAGGCTTCGACACCAAGACGATCACGCTCTCCTGCGGAAAGCTCACCACCGGCGTCACGGTGGCGCAGTGGTCGTCCATCCTGATGCTGCGCAACCTGAAATCGCCGGAGACGTATTTCCAGGCGGCGTTTCGCGTGCAGTCGCCGTGGGTGATAAAAAACCCTCACGGCGACAATCCGCACGAGGAGGAGATTCTGAAGCCGGTCTGCTTCGTCTTCGACTTCGCGCCCACGCGGGCGCTGCGCCAGCTATCGGAATACGGCATCGGCCTGTCGCCCAACGAACCGAACCCGGAGCACGCGGTGCGCGATCTGGTGTCGTTTTTGCCGGTGCTGGCCTACGACGGCGCGAACATGACGCAGATCGACGCGGGCGGCATCCTCGACATCGCCATCGCCGGCACGTCGGCCACGCTGCTCGCGCGCAAGTGGGAGAGCGCACTGCTAGTGAACGTGGACAACGACACGCTGCGCCGGATTCTGGACAACCCCGAGGCAATGGCGGCGGTGGAGCGGATCGAAGGCTGGCGCGCGCTGGGCGACAACGTCCTCGAGACGATCATCAACAAGAGCGAGGCGGTCAAAGACCTGAAGAACAAGGCGAAGGACCAGGACTTGTCGCCGAAGGAAAAGAAGGAGCTCAGCGCGGAGGAGAAAGAGTTCAAATCCAAGCGCAAGCTGGTGCAGGAGAAACTCATCAAGTTTGCCACGCGAATCCCGGCCTTCATGTATCTGACCGACTTCCGGGAGAACACGCTGCAAGACGTGATCACGAAGATCGAACCGGAGCTATTTGAAACGGTGACAGGGCTAACGGTGAAGGACTTTCACCTGCTGGTGCGGCTGCGGGTGTTTAATACCACGCAGATGAACCAGGCGGTGTTTGCCTTCCGCCGCTATGAAGACGCCTCGCTCCGCTACACCGGCATCGAGAGCCACGAAGGGCTCACGCACTACGGCCTCTACGACACGGTGGTGGCGCGCGAGTAGCGGAACTAGCAGCCTTGAATGAATGTTATCACCTGGCATTCAGGCGCTAATAATAATCTGGCAAGTTGATCAGTAAGTGCGAAGCGCTGCGCATTTAGGGCCGCGTGGGGTTACCCAGCCTAAGAAACAAAAAGTCCGGCCAGGGGAAACCCGGACCGGACATGAAACTGACGCGATGCCTGACCAGACTTACTTTACGTCGGCGGCGGCTTTGACGAGCTCGACGAAGCTACGGGCCTCGAGGCTGGCGCCACCGATCAGGCCGCCATCGATGTCCTTTTGGGCCAGCAGTTCGGGCGCGTTGGCCGGCTTCATCGAGCCGCCGTAGAGGATGCGCACCTTCTGGGCGGTGGCGTCGCCGAAGAGCTTCACAAGAAGGCTGCGGATAAACGCGTGCACTTCCTGCGCCTGCTCGGTGGTGGCGACCTTGCCGGTGCCGATGGCCCAGACGGGTTCGTAGGCGATGACCACGCTGGTCGCGAGGTCCTTGGACACACCCTCGAGGCCGGCCTCGAGCTGGGTCTGGACGACCTTCAGGGTGCGACCGGTCTCGCGCTCGGCCAGGGTCTCGCCCACGCAGAGGATGGGCTTCAACTGGGCCTTGAGCGCGGCGATGACCTTTAAGTTAATGAACGCATCGGTCTCGGCAAAGTAGCTGCGGCGCTCGCTGTGTCCGAGGATGACGTGGCTGACGAAAAGGGAGCGCAGCATCCCGGCGGAGATCTCACCGGTGTAGGCCCCGGAGGGTTCGGGGTGCAGGTTCTGCGCGCCGAGCTTGAGGGTCGAGCCCTCGAGCTTTTGGGCAGCGCTTTCGAGACCGGTGAAGGGCGGGCACACGACGACATCGACGTCGTTCTGCTTGCCGATCTCCGCGACGAGGTCGGCCACGAGGGCGGCGCCGTCGGCGGCGGTTTTGTTCATCTTCCAATTACCAGCGATGAGTTTTTTGCGAAGGGACATGATAGAAGAGTAGCGAGCAGTGAGTAGCGGGTAGTGAGTAGGCGGACGCGAGCTACGGAAGTAGCGGGTAGCGAGTAGAAGCAGGTTTCGCGCGCGTGATGCTCGCTACTCACTACCCGCTACTCGCTACTTTGAGAGGTCTCAGCTTTCCAAAAACACGACGCCGGGAAGGGCCTTGCCTTCGAGGAACTCGAGGGAGGCGCCGCCGCCGGTGGAGCAGTGGGTGACTTTCTTGGCCACGCCGAATTTCTTGGCGGCGGTGGCGGTGTCGCCGCCGCCAACCACCGTCGTCGCGCCGGCGGCGGTGGCCTCGGCGATCGCCTCAGCCATGGCCTTGGTGGCGCCGGAGAAAATCTCGAACTCGAACACACCGGGAGGCCCGTTCCAGACGATGGTCTTGGAGGCGAGAATAGCCTGGCGGTAGAGCGCAATGCTCTTGGGGCCGGCGTCAAAGCCTTCCCAACCGTCGGGAATACCCGTGGCCAACTCGGCTGGCTGAGTGTTGGCATCGGGGCCAAACTTGTCGCCGCACACGAAATCGACCGGGAAAATCAACTCCACGCCCTTGGCCTTCGCCTTGGCCTCGAGCTCGGCGACGATCTCGGCACCGGCCTTGTCGTAAAGGGACGAGCCGATATTCATGCCGCGATTAACCTTATGGAAGGTGTAGGCCATGCCGCCGCCGATGATGACCTTATTGGCCTTATCGAGGAGGTTGTTGATGAGAGGAATCTTATCCGCGATCTTGGCGCCGCCGAGGATGGCGAGCAAGGGGCGATCAGGGTGGTCAAGGACCTTGGCAAAGGCCTTTAACTCGGCCTCCATCAAGAAACCGGCGGCCTTCTCGGGCAGGGTCACGCCGACCATGGAAGAATGGGCGCGGTGGGCGGTGCCGAAGGCATCGTTTACAAAGACGTCCCCGAGCTTGGTCAAAGAGGCGCGGAAAGCGGCGACGGCGGCAGGATCGGCCTTTTTAGAGGTGCCATCCTCGAGCTTTACCTTACCCTCTTCCTCAATGTGGAAGCGCAGGTTTTCCAAAAGCACAACCGCGCGGGGCTGCAGCGTGCCGGGGGCGCAAGCAGCCTCCACGGCGGCGCCGACGCAATCATCGAGGAACTTGACCGGGAGACCGAGGAGTTTCTCGAGCTCCGCGGCAACGGGCTGGAGGGAAAACTTCGCGATGCGTTGACCGTCCGGGCGGCCGAGGTGCGACATCAGGACGACCGAGGCCCCCTGCTCGAGCGCGTATTGAATGGTCGGCAGTGCGGCGGTGATGCGCGCGGTGTTGGTGATGGCGCCCGTCACCTTGTCCTGCGGGACATTAAAATCGACGCGCATGAGCACGCGTTTGCCGGAAAGGGCGAGGTCGCGGATGGATTTGAATTTGGACATGGAAGGAAGGCGTAAAGGACTAAAAAAAAGAGCCCACGGAACACACGGAACACACGGAATTATGGTTTCCGTGTCTTTCCGTGTCTTCCGTGGGCAACACGGTTTTAAGGCGGAAGCTTAAAGGGCGGCGGCGATCTTCTTGGTGAGATCGACGACGCGGTTAGAGTAGCCCCACTCGTTGTCATACCAGGACACGAGCTTGAAGAATTTCGAGTTAAGCTCGATGGAGGAACCGGCGTCGTAAATCGAGGAGCGCTTGTCGTGGATGAAATCGGTCGAGACGACCTCCTCATCGGTGTAGCCGAGAACGCCGGCGAGGTAGGTCTCGGAGGCCTTCTTCAGCGCGGCGTTGATTTCCTTGAGGGAGGTTTCCTTGGTGGTCTTGAAGGTGAGGTCGACGACCGAAACAGTCGGGGTCGGCACGCGGAAGGCCATGCCGGTGAGCTTGCCCTTGACCTCAGGGCACACCAGCGCGACGGCCTTGGCGGCGCCGGTGGCGGAGGGAATGATGTTCTGCGCGGCGGTGCGACCACCCTTCCAGTCCTTCTTGGAGGGGCCGTCCACGGTCTTTTGGGTGGCGGTGTAGGCGTGCACGGTGGTGAGCAAACCTTCCTCGAGGCCGAAGCCTTCCTTCAGGATCACGTGCACGAGCGGCGCGAGGCAGTTCGTGGTGCAGGAAGCGTTGGAGATGATGCTGTGCTTTGAGACGTCGAGCTTATCGTCGTTTACACCCATGACCACGGTGATGTCCTCGCCCTTAGCCGGGGCGGAGATAATGACCTTCTTGGCGCCGGCGGTGATGTGGCCCTTGGCCTTTTCGGCCTCGGTGAAGAGACCGGTGGACTCGATGACGAGATCGACCCCCAGCTTGGCCCAGGGGAGCTCGGCGGGAGACTTGGCGGAGACGACCAAGATGTCGTGGCCGTTGATCACAAGGACGTCGTCCTCGAGCTTATCCGGGGAGGACTTCTTGGAGGAGACGGTGCCCTGAAACTTACCCTGAGTGGAGTCGTATTTAACCAGATAGGCGAGATTGTCGGCGGGAACGATGTCACCCACGGCGACGACTTCGAGCGTGGTGCCGAGAAGGCCCTGTTCGACGAGGGCGCGGAAGACGAGGCGGCCAATGCGGCCGAAACCATTGATAGCGACTTTGATAGCCATGATGAGGGCTCCGTGTGGTAGTGTTGTTTACTGTGTTGAGGGACCGTGCCTTGCAGGCGCGGAAAGAAAGAAAAAAGAGCGGGTAGCCTTTTAATGCAAGGGTTTTGGCGATGTGGATCTGGTCTGGCCGCGGTCAATCCGCGACCCAGAGGCCGCAGCCGAGAGCGGTGATCAAAAGGTCTGCGGTGACGGGACGGGCGCCGGCGGGGCGGCCTGGGGCGAGAAAGCGATCCTGATCAGCGACTTGCCGCCAAGGCAGCTCGGCGAGGTCGCCAATCGGGAGGCGCACGTCGGCCTGGGTGGGGTTGAGCACGAAAAGCAGGCGTGTGCCGCCTTGGCTGAGGTCAGCGTTGTAAATCACGGCGGAGGCGATCGAGCCCTCGGCCCAGATAAAATGGAAAAAACCCTCTGTCGCCCGCGAGAAGTGCCGGAGCAAGCGCCCGGTCTCGGACTGGCGAAAAGCGATCCAATCCGCGAAGTAGGCGTGCGTGCCGGGGAAACGTTGGATCCGGTGGTAATCGAGGGCGTTGAGATCCCCACGCTGATAAGTGTTGTTCACCCCGTGCTTCGACTTGAGAAAATCCTGACCGGAGGACAGCATTGGGATACCGATAGAGCAGAAAAGCGTCGCCGCCATCAGGTGGGTGCGGGCGCGGTCATTCACGGTGGGCAGGTGGCCGTCGTGGTTCGCGTTCTCCGTGATCACGTCGATCCAGCAGCGGTCATCGTGAGACTCGGCGTAATTAACCGTCTGGGCGGGCCACTTGGCATAATACCAGGGCGAACCCTTCAGGAAATACTCGAAGTTCGCACGGGAACCCGCCCCGCGCACGTGGTCGCGCACAAAGTTACGGTATCCGTCGTTCCACGACGCCCAGCCGGTGTCGCGCAGCTCACCCGCCGCGTGGCCGCGAAAACTCCATGGCTCGGCGATAAGAATGACGTCGGGCTTGGCGCGCTTGAGGGCGGCCTCGACCTCCTTCAGCACGGGAACGCCGACCAGATCGGCCAAATCGAAACGGAAACCGTCCACCCCGTAGGCATCGAGCCAGTGCAGGCAGCTGTCGATAATCAGGCGCTTCGCCATGGCGGAGGATGTCCGCAGATCATTGCCGCAACCGCTCCAGTTCGAAAGGCGACCGGAGGCGTCCTGCTCAAAATAGTAGAGCCGGTCGAGGAACATCAGGTGGGCGGGATCGCCGACGTGATTGTAAACGACGTCCACAATCACCGCGATGCCCCGGGCATGGAAAGCCCGCACCAGGTCCTGCAGCTCGCGCACGCCGGACGCCGCCTCGGGCCGGGTCGAGTAGGCGCTGGCCGGGGCGAAGAAATTCGCCGTCATATAGCCCCAATGGTAGTCGGCAGACGCTGCGTTATCGAACTCCTGTAAGGGCTGGA
>Ga0214921_10001618_pt1 | contig 37859 bp, 21 predicted proteins | sample LL1505_MetaG_FD_177992 | JGI IMG/M metagenome (GOLD analysis project Ga0214921, IMG submission 177992) | Freshwater microbial communities from Lake Lanier, Atlanta, Georgia, United States - LL-1505 | ecosystem: Environmental > Aquatic > Freshwater > Lake | place: USA: Georgia | collected...
GTTCCCGACTGGATATTATAATAATTTATTATTTTGATGTCCATGAGGGTATCAAAACTAAAGAAAAGGTTCCCGACTGGATATTATAATAATTTATTATTTTGATGATATTTATATGATTATTATACTTATATCAATAGTATATAAATATAGCTAAAAAAATGTATAAAATATTACAAAATTGAATTTAAATTATCCATTATTAATAGTTATTGGTGATGAGTTATTTTAATAGAAGTGATATTTACAGAGATGTTGATGTTGATGCTGTTATAGGACAAAATTCACCTATATTTGTTATGTTTATAACTGATACGCCTTCATATAAAAACAAAGAAAAATATAAACATTATATATATGGTTGTTTAGAAAACCTTCAGAAATGTGTTATAGAAGTTACAGATATATTATTAACTATAGATATAGAATTACAATCAAATGTCATAATAGCTGAAAAGTTGGCATTGCAGAATATTTTACTAAATAATGGTTGTAGAAAGATTGAATTGATTAAAGCTAAACCTTTTAGAGAATATTTCTATGAAAATAAAGTATATGCAAGATGTTATTTTGATCAATTTGAGAATAGAATTAATGCTATTAATGCTATTGCCGATATATCATCATCCATGATCGTTAGCACTGTAGTAGCTAATAACTTATATCCAGGTAAAGAAATTAAATTATCAACTAATAAATATATAATAGGAAGTGATGAAAGATATCCTAGTGAAATTATATTTAAACTAGCTAGAGAAAAGAATATTTCTTTAGCTAGTTGGAATCTGATAACAAACTATAGAGTAATTAAACAAGTGAATAATATTCTATGTTTAACATGTAGTTTAACAGATATTCATTATGCTCCATGTAATCTTAATAGATATGCTATTAAATGGGTTGCGGAGAAATATGTTATACCTGAACAATATAGAGAAATAAAACCTTTAAGTAGTTTAGCTATTAAAGAATCTAGTCTATTAATTATGTATTTTGATATTGAAACTTATACAACAAGATTTAGTCAATATTCAGATACAAGTAGAGAAGTTCCCGATGGATGTCAATATCCTGATACAGATTCTATCTTTCTTATTAGTTGTGTATTTTATTTGAGTCATAGAACTGATTTAAAAGGAGATCCTGATCTAGTAATATCTATATTTAACACATATGATAAATTTACTAGTGATGATATAATGAAAATAACTAATAAAAAAAAACTAAAAAATATAGAAATAAAATCTAGTAAAGATTCAGCATCCGATTATGCACATAGAAATAGAAACAATTATAATAGAGTTAATTTAACTAAATTTGTTAATTCAGAGAAAGCTTTATTACAAGAATTTACTAAGATATTAGGTGATATGAGACCAGATATAATAACTGGTTATAATACAGGAAATTACGATTTACCTTTTATTGTTAGTAAATTAGTTAATCATGATATATATGATGATTTTGTTAAATATACTTCATGTAATTATTTTGTTAAGACATATAATTCTAAATTAGATGATAATCGAATGCCTAAATATACTTATGGTAAAACGATGTTCAAGATTAATGCAACTACTAGAGTAGATATTTATCAACTTAATATTCCAGGAATATTATGTATTGATACAATGCAATTACTCAGAAGAGCTTATCCTGACGATGATAAATATTCATTAAATTACTTCTTAGAAAAGCTAAACTTAGGTAAGAAAGAAGATATGGAATATAAAAGATTATTTAGTACTGTTGATCAAATATTAACTATAGATGATAATAATAGAGAACGAGTATTAGAATCTATATTAGATGATATTCGTGATGCTATTGTATATTGCGAAATGGATAGTGCTTTATGTTTCAGATTATGGAATAAAGAGAATTTCATTCTTAAATATAGAAATAAATCAGAAGCATCTTTTGTAAATATTTCGCATTCATTTATGAGAGCTGATAGTATAAAAATTATTAATTTAGTAATGGCTCATTCACCACATTTAGTATTTGAACATAATAGATCTATTAAAAAGTTTGATGGTAAATTTACTGGAGCTTATGTTGTTGAACCACGTGTTAGAGGATTATATAATAAGAAACCTGTAGAAGAATTAGATGTTGTATCTTTGTATCCATCTATCATGAGAGCATATAATTTATCAATGGAGATGATTAGCAGAAATAAGGTTCATATTTCAAGATTAATTAATGAAAATAAGATTAAAGCTAGAGAACTTAATATTCCTGTAGGTAATCAAATAGAAGAAGGATATGTAGTATTTCATGATAATAAAGATGAATATAAAGGTGTATATGTATTATTATTACAAGATTTAATGGAAAGAAGGGCTAAATTAAAAATAAAATTAGGAATAATGGAAGAACAAATCAAACAAACGATTAAAGTACAAAATATAGTAGATGCTGCTATTGATAAGTTTATTAATAATTATAATAAAGAACCTTCTATTGAAGAAATTTATAAGATAACTAATTTAACTGATGACGAAATTTCATTATTAGAAAATTATAAAGAAAATAAATATCAATTAGATGTTGCTGATGCAGAACAATTAACAGTTAAAATTTTTATGAATACATTTTATGGTATTACAGGAGATAAAAATGGTATGTTTTACGAATTACTTATTGCAGCTTCAGTTACATACTTTGGACAACAATTACTTAAAAGTGCCCATGTTGTAGCTAAATCACATGGATATTTAATAGTATATGGTGATACTGATAGTATGTATGTTGCAGCACCTGATGATAAATTTAATGAAATAAAAGAGAAACTAGATAATGGTATAATAACTAAAGAAGAATATTATAGTAAAATGTGTTATATTAGTAAAGATGCTGGTGATTTTCTTAGAGATAGATGTAATGAGTTATTTGAAGAAATGACTTATACACAAAATGTTAAACTAAGTCATGATACAACAGGATTTCCATCCTTTTGGGCATCTAAGAAAAAATATGCATATCTGAAACAAGAATTTAAAAAAGGTTTAGTACCTAAATTCAAACCTATTAAATTTGATGAAAAAATATATAAAATTAAAGGATTAGCTATTGTGACTCGTGGTCAAACTAATCTATTACATTATATAGGTGAAAATGTCATATATAATATGTTACAAGAAGATATAAATAATAAATCTAATGAATATGTATCAGAAAGAATATATATTTATTATGATAAAAATATAACAGTTTGCAATAAAGATAACTTTGATGAATTATATGCTGAAATAGATGCAAAATATAGATCAAAGACAATAAAGGTAACACAATGTGAAAAAATAACTAATTCATCTATTGATGCATATTATATGTTATTTAGATTATATAATGTTACTTCTAGACCTATAATAATTAAAAATGATAAATTATTTGATATAGTATTTGATCAAATTGGAAAAATATTTAGTATGAAATGGGATATAGATGATTTTATTCAGTCTGCTACTTATAGACCTGATAAAAATAATATCAAGAATAATAAGTTTATTGATAGAATGAAAGCTAGAAATATACCATTACCAGAAGCATATGAAAGATTTAAGTTTGTTATAGTTAAACCTACAAAGTTTACTAAAATAGATGGATCGTTTATTAAATACAATGTAGGTGATCTTATGGAATATCCTGATATAGCTAAACAAGATAATAGAGAAATTCATTTACAACAATATTTAAATGGTGCACTTAAAGGTATGTTAGCTAAATTTATATCATATATATTCTTTGAGAGAAATGATGATAATACTATTAAATTACAAAATAATTTAAATGATATAGAATCAAGCAAAGTTGAAACTTTAACAGTTAGATATGCATCTAAGTTAATTGAAAGTGTTATAGAATACTTTTCACAGAATAAATCAAAAAAAGCTGAAGAAAGATTATTAGTAAAAAAATTATATAACGAAAAAATAAACAAATTAAGATTAATATTTAGTAGAATGACTGAAATAGATGTTATATTAATCATGACTAAAATAACTAGATTTTATAATATGTTAAATAAAACAATCAAGATCGAAGAACTAGATGAAGAATCTAAATTAGATGAAGAATCTAAATTAGATGAAGAATCTAAATTAGATGAAGAATCTAAATTAGATGAAACAGAAGAAGATATTGAAGAAGATTTAGATAATGATAATATATTAAAAGATATGATTGAAGAATCTGTTAGAACTATCGCAAATAATAATATTACTAATTTAAATAATACTAATTCATTGAATAACATTAATAATAATAGTTCGGATTACGCTAAACAAAATGCAGTTCCAATTATAAAGTTGGATAAAGCTACAAAAAAAATATATAATGATATGATTAACAAACCAATAGCACATTTAGTAGAGATTAAACGATTATATACTATAAAAGATCAAAAAAAAAATACATTTATTAAATTTACTACAGAATGGAGTAATGAATTTATAATTAATAAAGAAATATTTTACAAATTATATGAAAATTTTACACCTTCTATTATTAATATATTATCTAACTTAGAAATCAATAAAATATCAATAGATGATATTGAATCTGTTACTACTTACTTGAAAGAGTATGTTGATAATATACATAAATTATATAATATATATGAGAAAATGTCTAAAATAATAACAAATATAAATTTACTTAGAGAATTTAATCAATATTTACTTAATAATATTAAAATAGATTAAATAATATATTATTTTTTTTTAATGGATTAATAAAATATATAGATGTATAAAATTTGTGATTTACCTCCATTAGGTTTTAATAATCAAAATAATATTTGTTATTTGAATTCTTTTTTACAATTATTATTTTCTTGTGATATATTTGATGATATAGAAATAAGTTTCGAAATAAATGAATGTCATCGAATAAATAAATTAAATGGTACCCTATTAGAAATAGAAGATGAATCATTAATGGGTGAAAAATACATTAATCAAAAAATAAGTTATGACTATAGATATATTATTAAAAAAATATTGTTTGAAAAGTTATTAGATTATTGTGTTGAGATATATTTATTCTATAAAAATAGAGAGATAGAACCTGATAAAAATTTATCAATCGTTTTATCTAAAATTTTAAATATTTTATCTACATCAATAGTTCATGGACAACAACAAGATGTAACTGAAGCATTTTTTGTATTAATTAATTCATTAGATATTGAACATAAAATATTTTTTAGATATTATGAAATTTTATCATGTGGAATTAATGACAAAGAAACATATAGGTTTAAACAAGAAAACAAAACTAGTTATATAGAATTTTTAGTAAATGAATATTATGGTGATGATAGGATAAGTGAATCGTATTTAGCTGACTTTATATTAGATACATATACATATATACCAGATTATATATGTGAAATTTGTGAAACTAGATGTAATGTAAAAAAGCAAAGAATAATTTCTTTTATCCCAGATAATATATTTATATATGTAGTTCGAAGTTCTGTAGATGATTTAGACATGAACTTAATTTTTCCTCCAACTTTTAATATTAATTCCTCATATGGTTATATATCTAAATATGAATTAACTGGTGTAGTTAATTATAGTGCTAATGTTAGTAGTTCTTCATATGGTATATCACAATCAAGTGGTCATTATCAATGTACAGTAATAAGAAATGGTATAGTTTTTAATTGTAATGATAATGTTGTAAAAATAGATCAATCTAAATCTTATATAATAACTGACAACCATTGTATATTTTTATATTATAAAAAAATAAAAGAGTGTTATAATGATGATTATAAATTTGAAGTTTCAAAAGAACTCTATGGTTTTGAATATGAATATCGACATACCTACACAGAACCATAATAATTATTTTTTACGATAATTAATTTATACTAATTAATTTATACTAATTCAATTAATTAATTTATACTAATTCAATTAATTAATTTTTCTAACCAAAATTAAAAGACCAATTGGTATCATAATCTTCATCATTAGCACCATATTGATATAATGCGTCTTCTGCAGGTGGTTTAAAATTACGTCTACCTATTCCCCAGTAATTACCATAGTTAGATTCAATAGCATCAGATGGTTTAGCAGGTTGTTGAGAAAACATTTTAGATTCTTGAACATATTTTTTATGACTAGTAATTGTATCTGGATTAATACTATTATTTTTCATATATTCTGTAAAATCACCAGGATCATCACTAGTTAATCCTGGAGTAGTAGCATTAGAGGCCATTCCTGCTTTCATTACTGTAGCGGGTAATCTATTTCCTTGTTTTATTTTTTGTTTAAGTGCATTTCCTCCTACTTTATACATTACATTTTTTTCTTTTTGTCTTTGTATTAATGTTTGAGCTTTATTTCCTATACCAGGGCAATTACACCCTCCTGATGAAGAACATGAAGAACATGCTCCAGATTTAACATAAGAATCGTAAGGTCTTGAAGATAATGGAATAGTTGGTCTTAACGTTTGTCTTACTGATGCATTTGATCTAGTACCAAAAGAACTTGATGGTGATGTAGCCGATGTAGAAACTGTTCCAGAAGGAACTATAGCTACTGAATTAATATTACTTTTAAATAATCCTATTGACATTAATTTATTTTTTACATAATTCCATTGCCATATCGTTACATAAACAGCAATAAATAGAATAGCTATTAAATAATTATGATTCATGATGCTGATTTTTAAAGATAAAACAAAAAAAATATATATTTATATTTATTACAAGTTAAGTTAACTTTTTTAGTTGATTTTTTTAATTATTTTTTTTTATATTTCGACTGATCTAGTTACTTCACCAAAATAAGTTTTTCTATCTTTAGAAGATGGAGGTTTTCTATCATAAGAAGACATTTTATGAGAATCTCCATTCCACATCTCTTGACCTCTAAATTGAGTGATAGATGGATCAATGATTGGATATGATTTAATTATGATTCCATCATGATCTTCTAGTTCTTTACCTAATTTATGTAATATTAAATGTTGTAATAATGTCAGGAATTGTAAATGTCTCACTATTTTATAATTAAATCTTTCAAAACCTATTTCATTAGCTAAAGTAGAAAGTCTGATATGTTTCCATTTTCCTTCATTATCGTTATCAGGATAATATAATGTTCTATATTTATTAGTTTCTCTAATAGTTAATGGTTTAGAAGATGCTTGTGATGGTATATCATATTCACCTGTAGGATCAATATATAATGTATTGAGTAAACATTTATTAAATAATTGATCGCTGATAAATTTAAGTCTTCCATAACCTATTCTAGTTTGTCCTCTAACTAATGCACTATAACTTTTATTATATGTATGCTCATCCATTAATCCATATGGATTAATTAATAATTTAGTATATATAATATCTGATGTATCACCATCACTTGGAATTCCTAAATCATTATATTTAATATAATTTCTAGTAAATTCTTGTACCATAGCATCAAAAGTGTATGAATAATTTAATAAATAAATTAATGGTATATCTTTTTGTAACATATGAATATTGATAGGAATAATATTTACATCTAGAATTGTTTGAATAATTAATTTATTTCTATCAGAATTGGAACTATTAGAAGAATTAATAGATTTAACAATATTTTCAATTTCTGCTGCTTGATTAGTGTTATTTGTTAAATTAATAACATCTTCTAATGAAACTTGATTTGTGGTTGAATATGTTGTTTTACAATTGGAATATTTTATCATATAATCTATATAAACATTTCCCCGACTGAAATACGGGTGAAGTGGAGAAGTATTACTTAAACTAATATTTGTTTGATATGTACCTATATATTTATTTACTAAACAATTTAAAATAAAATCTACTTTAGTAATACTATCGAATTTAGTAGTATAAAATATATTATTACTTACATCAGAACAATATCTTAATAATGAAAGTGTATTATCTAAAGTTCTTTTATACATATCTTCATTTATATTATAAGAACTATTATTTGCTAACTTATTAAATAATTCTCTTACATTTTGCATTTTATCAAAATTATAATTTATATTATATTTAGTCATCAAATATCTTGATCCATGTAAATATTTGTATCTATTTGAATTAACCTTAGATGTTGGGAACAAATATAATTTATATTTATCATTATTAGCAGAAATAGGTTGTAAAGATAATGTTAATTGAGAAAGAGGCATTAACGGTAATTTATTATTTAAATTTTGATAATTACTTATAAATCCATTAGATATTTCAAAGAACTCTGGTTTAAAAGATAATTCACCTAATACACTATTTATACTTTTAATTATACTAGTAGAAGCTACGATAACTTCATTACATGCATTTATCAATATTTTTTTAATTGTACCTGTTGGTAATTCACCGGAAACTGATTCTGAATATGGTAAATTTTTACTTTGTCTAATAACAGAACATTCTACACCTCCTATATCTATTTTATTATTACTATAATCATCTATTCTAACATTTAATGATAAAGCAGTTACTTGAGTTACATTTTTGATTAATTCAGCCTTTTTGATCAGTTGAGTAAATAATTTCTCAAAATATGGTAAATTAACAGACATTTTTTCTTGAGTAGCTAATGATAAATCGGATAAAGTGTCAGACATATATTTAAATTTAGTAGCATCTTTTAAATCACGTTCATTAGAATATTGTTTAAGTATTTCCGACAAACTCATACATAAAGCATTACCTTTTTTTGGTAATTTTAATTCCATAATATAATTATTATTTGTTAAAGATCCCATAGATTTAGCATTTTTCTTAAATTTAATTAATCTTTCATCTTTACTATTAGAATAATTATTTGGACTAACACCAAATATAAATGGTCCAAATATTTTATTATCTAAATATTCTAGTATTTCATTTCTAAATTGAGTTCTTATTCCAATCAAACATCTTTTATATTCATTTTGTGTAAATGAAACTACATTGAATGGATCAATTGGTTGAGTTTTCTCTATGAAAGAAGTTAAATGTTCCACTGTTGATATAAATAATGAACTTTCATTATAAGTATTAAATAAATTAGCATCTGCTTGTTTTAAATTAGATATCATAAAGAAAGTTTTAATTGTTTTATTCATATCAACGAATTGACCGAAAAATTCATGTAAGGAAGCTGGATATGAATCATTATAATCAAAAGGTAAATCACATCTTAATAATAAAGCTACTTTAATAGAAAATAATATAGTAATTATGTTTCTTAAAGAATTTGCAAAATCATCACTTAAATCAATATTAGTACAAAGTGGAATATTAGTAATATCTAATAAACTAAAAATTAATTTAGATTTATTGTTATTAGTAAATGTAAAATTTCCATATAATTGATTTGGTAAATCAGTCAATAATAATAATACTGTATAACAAAAATTTGCTAATCTTAAATTTTTATTAAAATTATCAGATATTATGCTAATCAAAGTAATTACACTATTCAAATTACTAAAAGTTGTAGCATTAAATGCAGTAGAGTCTACATAACTATAACTTTCATCTGATGTTGAAAAATTTTCCATAAATAATTCTTTAATTATTTTTGCTAATTCTAGATAATCGGCCGCACTGATCGTAGATGTAGATCCAATAGTATATGTTTTTCCTAGATTGGTTATAGATTTATTGATTAAATTAATATTATTTAAAGATGAGTGTAATTTATTAGTATTTTCTGCACTAATATTTGATTTCCATGTAGTTAAAATAGATCTTATTATAGTATCTAATTCTATCCAAATATCATTAAGAGAATCCGAAAAAATGATCTTATTATTCTCACCATATTTAACTTTAGAATTAACTATACCATCAATTTTTGCTGCTATACTTAAAAATACACATCCATGTGCACTGCTATAAATATCACCACTTGAAGAATTAATACTTTTACCATTTACCCTACAATTTATGATTTTAGAAGCTCGTGATGATGATGATGCATTTATAAAATCGGTAAAAGTTTTCCATCTATATCCATATTCTGCATGAATAGTATCAGGTATGAAATTAATACCATCAACACCCATTGATTGACATACAGTTTTAAAAAGTTCTACACTATTATCTCTACCACCTGATATTTTTACTTTACTTAATTCAGAAACCATATATGATTGCACATCATAAATTCCATCACATAATCGTTTATCACCATTAATTTGTTCGTAGAAAACATTATTTACTAAATCGTTAATTAATGGTTTATATATCTTATAGTTTGTTGAATCAGTACATATTTTAAGTAATTTAGCTAATAAATTATTAAAATTACAAACTAAACTATTATTAATATTTTCATTTTTTTCTGATATTTTATCTGTAAAATCATATAAAATACTCACTCGACTATTAGTGTTAAATGGTAAAGATGAATTAGTATTTTTTAACAAATAAGATTTTGATAATTTATTATTAAAAATAGTTGAAACATCAAAGTATGTCATTTTTATTAAAGAATAACCTAAATTATTAGTTTTAAAATTTTCAAACATAAGAGAAATCTTTTTAGATAAAGAATTCAGCGACATAGATGTAACTGCTTTAGAAATATTAGAGTATTGAACTCCTTTGATCAAATCATCTATTAAATGAGTATTAGTCCAATATAAACTTCCAACTACATTTGGTGATTCGTAACTTTTAATAAATGAATAAGGTAAAATTCTGGTAAATACATCTAAATATTTTTTAGTATCATTAAACACATTATTTATTTTTTGAATCAAAGAACTAAAACTAATTAATAATTTATTATTACTAATTTGCATCTTAACTAGATTTTGAAATTCTGAGCTAATTAATGAACAAATTTCTAAAAACTCAGTAAACTCATCAGATGAGTAGGTTTTTTTAGTTTCTATTTCTTCGATTTTTATTCTAAAACCTGCTAAAATAATATATATTTTTTTCAAAACAGTTAGATTTGTAACGACCATTTCATGAAACATTATATATTTAAGTTGATTAGATGTTGTTACAAATTCACTACCCATAATATTTTGAGATATTATATTAAATTTTTCTTGAGATGTTTTAGCCATAGATAAATCTTTTTTAATACTTATTACAGATCTAATATTATTAGATAAATCACTTTCAGATGTTTCATCATTCTGGTTGAAATATTCACTTATTTTAATCCTAAATCTTTCTAAAACTTCAACTCTTTCCTTCCATTTACTTTGAGAATATTTACCAGATTTACTATCTATTACATCACCTAATCTTGCTCTATCTATTCTATAATCTGTACTATTATTATCTTGTAAATTATCTGGTAAATATTTATTTGAAGGAGCATTAAATACTATTTGATCATCATCTAATTCTTCATCAGGTAATATATTAGCATTATAACCTCTCGATGTATTCATTCCTGAAGGATCAGATGATCTATAATTAGAAAATTTATCATTATTAAATGTATCAATATCATCAGATGTCATTACACCAAATCGTCTATTAATTTCATTAACTAAAGCCATTATTATGTTTTTAGTAGTTAATTTACTATCGTTATTTTGTTTAAACTTATTGTAAATATCATTAACAGATGATACATATTCTTTTACATCTTCTAATGAATAATATCCGGTTTCATTATCAGAATTTTTATTAAAAACAATATCAATAACCTTACCAAATGTAGAATTAAAATCAGGTATAATTGATATATTAAATTTTTGCCCTTTTTCAGTCGAAAAAATATTCTTATAAAATTCTAAATATAATAAAAGTTTAAGATATAAATCAGCTATTTCTTCATTTATAATTGGTACATCGGATTCAATAGTATCATTAACCTTATCTGAACCACCAATTAAAAGTCTCAAAGATGTAGGTTTAGTAGTTCCTACTGGTCTTTCAAATAGATCTGATACACCTAAAATAGTAAATATTTTTGCAACAATTGATTTCATCATTTTTTCAAAAATTTCATCTTCTTCTTCAAAATGATTATATGCATTTTCCTTATAATTATGATATCTAGAACAATTAGATAAATTAAATCCTTGATCTAAAGATCTTGTAAATTCATCTGAACTTGAATTTGATTGTAGTATTTTATTATCAATAGAAGATCTTACACAATAATCTAATAATCTAGAATATAATAATTTAGGATGCATACTATCAGATGTTTCTTTGTAACCTCCTATTTTTAAAAATATTTCAATGATATTTTTTAACATTGCTTGTGAACTAAATACTTTTTTTGTTTTCATTTTAATTTCTTTATAATTATCAATTGATAACATTCTTTTATTAAAATCTAATCGTAAACGTGAGATCATATATTCGACTGATGCTTTTGCATTTTTTAATACTAAAAATAAGGGAGTTTTAGATGTTGTTTTTATAGATTGTTCTAAGTACATACATATAAATATCATATGAGTTATTATTTCGGCCAATGAAAAATCAATGGGTCTATCATAATCATATTTAATTTCTTTAATTTTATCCCTTATATAATTACTTATAAAACCTATATAATTTAAAAATATACTTACAACTATATCTAATTTTTGATCTGGATTATCGAGATTGGATACATTATTAAATTTTTGATAAATCAATTTTATATATGTACTTTCTAAATCATTTATACCTGAATAAGATCCAGACGAATTTATATTATCGACTATATTTTTAACATCACTATGATTAGAACAGGATATTGTACCATAATTAATTGCTTCAATAAAAAGTCCATCCATAAAATATCCTAAATTATTTTCAGGAGGTAATGTGCTGACATCAGTAATGAAACTAATGGGAATTGTAAAAATACCAGTTTTACTAGATTTATTAAGACCAAATAAATTATCTAAATTTAATTCATCTTTAAGTTTATCTATATAATCACTAGATTTATCGTATAATGCATCTTTAACTTCATTTTCATTTGTAGGATCCGATATTGTAGATAAATCAATATTACTCATTATTTTAAGAATTAAAATTTTGTAAAAATCTGGTTTCAAATAACAATCTTCTAATAATTTTTTCGTATCACTTAAATCTACTTCTTCAAACATGAGTTCATATGATAATAAATCATCTTTTATATATTCATAATAGTGACTTTTCTCATCAATATTAATACTTCTATTATTAAATAATTCAAATAATTCACATAAATTATTACCTGTTGATTCATCGTACCAATATGAAACAATATCAGCTTCATTAATCATATTTTTAATATCTTGTAAAGTATCTGGATTTTTTATAATATTTTCAGTTACTATTTTTAATTGACTATCTAATGCTTGAGCAGCTTCTAATAAATTTCTCTTAACAATAAATTCATCATCATAAAATTTCTTTTTATCAAGATCAATACTACTATTACTTAAATTTTTACAAATATTATTTTTATAATTATATAAATGTTTAATTTTCTCAGCAACCATTTCAGATGTTAAATTATTATAATAAGATGAATCTTTTTCAATGTCTACTTGTACATTTTTAATATTTTCTTTAATTGATGCAACTCTTATATAATATTTAAGACTTTTTAATTTTTCAGTTATTCTATTAGTAAATTTATTGTTTGAAGGTAATGCTTCTTTAAGTTTATCAAAACTATTATCATAACTACCACCACCTCTCTTATTTTTTTTTATTTTAGATAATAGAATAGAATTATTAGTAAAATTTGTAAGTCTAATATTATTTATTCTACCACCTGATTTATCAGGCTTTTTAGCCACTTCTGTGTCTGAGTCTGTCCATTCTCCACTTTCATCTCCCGATTTAGTTTCTCCTTCATCCTCGCCAGTAGTTGCACGCACAGATTTAATTTTTTTCATCAATGCGTCTGTAATTTTACTTTCGCCACTTGTACTTGTAGGTGTACTTGTACTTGTAGGTGTACTTGTACTTGTACCTTTATCTTTATCTTTATTTGTACTTGTACTTGTACTTCTTCTTTCTTTTTCAAGTGCTTTTGTTCTATCCAGATCAAATGGTTCTATTTTAATTCCCTGTTCTGTCATTACTTCCACCATTGTATTGTAGCGGTTTCTTTTACCCTCATAGTCTGGTGTTTCCCATTTGTCTCCTGCTTCTGTTTTTGCATTATATAAATTGTTAAATGTTTTTTGATCATTATACGTTGCAAAGTCATATACGATGCCGGGTGCCATAGTTTTCGGAATTGTTTTTTTTTCTGGGATTGGAGGTCCAACTGGAGGTTTATCTGGAGTTGGAGTTGTTTCAGTTGGAATTTTAGTTGTAGGTACGTTTCCACTTCCTGGTAGTGGTGGTGGTGGTGGTGGTGGTGGTGGTGGTGGTCCAGATGAAGATGGTGTTGGTTTTGGTTCTCCAGATGATGGTATAGATGATTTTTTACCAGATTCATCATCTTCATCTTCATCTTCTCTTCTTTCATCTTCTAGTTCATCGTTTTTTGTTACTTTAAATAACTCTGGATCATCATCCCATATCCAATGTTTGTAATCTTCACCATCTTCACCATCTTCACCGATACTTTCGGGCGTAATTTCATAGTCTGGAAAGATTATATCAGGATAATCTATATGAAATTTGGAAAATTTTGGTTGTCTAAGTTGTCTATCCGATTTTTCATACATATAACCCTCAAACTTAGGTTCCAAATAAAACGATCCATTTTTCATAAAAAATGATAATTGATTATTTATCATGTCACTATATTTAATAATCTCTTCCAGTTTTAATTGATCATTTATTTGTAACGATCTATCTGTTTTAGTTTCATCATATATTATGTCACATTGTTTTATTATTACATCAACATTAAATTGTATTTTTTTCAGTAATTTAGGTTTAAAATTTGATTGAAATTTTTCTTTATTGTATATATCGGATTTTAGTGTAGTTAAACCATATAATTTGGTACGATAGTAATTTAATTCCAATATATTATTATAGACATCAGTTTGTTTAAATTTTTGAGTCTCGTCATCATCTTTATTTTTTTCATCTTTGCAAAAGGCATATATTTCTGATATTTTGCTACTTCTATAATTATTTACTAAATGAAAATAAGTGATATTAACAGAGTTCTCTAATTCTATTTTTACGAAATTATCAATTTTCTTTTTACCAAATTCATTTATTTGATGTAAATCATCATCAGTTACAAGTTCATTTAAAAATAAACCATTATACAATAATTCAACTACTTTATCCGTTTCCAATGGATCTTCATCATCTGTTGATGAATTATTATCATAAATTAAAGTACGAATTAAACTATTTTCATAAATTTTTTTATGATCTTTTTCCATACATTGATCAAATGATAAGGCACAACCAATACTAAGATAGGGTTTCAAAAAATTAAAATAATGGTTTAATAATGATTGAGTTATTGTATCTGTTTCTAACAAAAATAGACATATCGTGTTAGGTTTTGAACTATCTCCGTTCGCTTCTCTATCTCTTTCCTCTTCTAAAAAGAATTCCTGTAAATCTATTAAGTTTAAATAACTATTTAAAAATAAATAAATGAATAATTCTAATTTTCTTAAATATGTTATATCAATATCTGAATTATTCGTATGCATTATAGTACGTATGTACATTATATTCTTAATAAATATTTTTTTTGTATCATTAATAAATTGATCTCTTAAATTAATAACATTTGATTTATTAAAAGGTTGTAAATTATCGGGATCAACAATTACACTTTTGAAATCACTACTTATTTTATTATGCGAATAATAATATAAAAGATCTATAATAGAGAAACATTTTATTTCATTTATATTACATAAAAAAGCAAGATCCAATATGATACTATCCATATTTTTTATACTAAAACTAATTGTTTGTACAACAGCCTCATTTTCATGAAGCTCTCGAATCACCATATTGCTATAATCATAGGCATGAATACAATTAAAATCACGAAAATAATCTTGATTATGAATTATATACAATACAGTAGATTTATCATCATTTGTTTTAAGAAAGATAAAATTTAAATAAAATAAAGGATCGAGTGATAAATTTTCAAATATGTTAGACATCCTATTATGCAGGTATGTCATTTTAAATCCTGGTATGATAAATTTATCTATTGAACAACTTGAGTCATTCTCTTTTATATAATTAAACGATTTTTTTATTTTATTGTCATCTTTTATTAACTCAGGAATAATAAAACGATTGCTTTGATTTGTATATAATAAACATAAATTATAAATAAATATTCTATACATATATAATAAATAATGTGATATAGCTGCCATGTTCATATCTCTATTATTACAAAAAACAAAGTAATTAATCATTTCTATTTCAATATAACAAAAACCTAAATGACAACTTGGTACTAACGATGTAAATGAAGCATAATCCGCGCAATATTCCGCAGAATTAAATGTTGCATTTTTACTTAAAATATTTTTGTTAATAATCATATTGTAAAATTTTTCTTCATTTCGTATCATATAATCCTCATTATAACTTCCAAATGTTTTAATTACTTTATATTCATTGTCTATCATACTTATATATTTTTTTTTATTTTCTATCAAATCATTCAAAAATACGAATAAATTTTTCTCTAAGTTCATTGAACCATCTTCAAATTCATGCTTGTTTGTGTATTTATAAGGTCCTATTTTGTATTTAAGGGTAGGTATTATAGCTTTTTCTCTAATTATTTTTTTAGCTCGCATAGTTGCTTCTTCGTCTGCATAAACTTCTTCAAGTTTATCAACTTTTATTTTTGTTTCTTCAAGTTTTCTTGTAGCGTCTGCTAATGTAGCTTCTATTAATGCTTTTTTATCATTTTCTTTTGATAATTTTTCCGCAGCATTTTTTGTCCTTTCGATGGCTTCTAAACGTAATTTTTCTTCCTCAGCTCGTTTTTCCTCTGTTATTCTTGCTTGTTTATCTTTAGCGTCTTGTAAGTCTCCAGATATTTTTGTATGTTTTTCAGAATCAGTGTCGGTGTCGGTTAACGCTAGTTCGGACATCAAGCTTTCAATTTTTTCTGATATTTCGTCTTCTTTTCTTTTTAATTCATTTTTAATTCTATCTGCTTCTGCTAATTTTTCTCTTTCTGCTTCTGCTTCTCTTTCTCTTTCTTTTTCTAATTCTGCTTCTAATAGTGCTTTTTTTGTTTCTGCGTCTCTTACTTCTGCTTCTAATCGCGTTTTTTCTGCTTCTCTTTCTCTTGCTGCTTGTTTTTCTGCTTCTATTCGTAATCTTTCTTTTTCTAATTCTCTTGCTTTTTCTTTTGCTCTTTCTGCTTCTAATGCTGTTTCTCTTGCTTTTCTTGCTGTTTCTTCTACTTTTCTTCTATCTTCTTTTGTCCTTGCTAATGCTTCTAATCTTCTTGTTTCTTCTTCTAATTCTCTTGCTTTTCTATCGCTTTCTGCTGCTAATCTTCTTGCTTCTTTTTCTCTTTCTACTGCTGCTTCTCTTTCTCTTTCTATTTCTCTTTCTCTTTCTCTTTCTTTTTCTCTTTCTCTTTCTCTTTCTCTTTCTCTTTTTTTTTCTTCTTCTAATTCTGCTGCTGCTTTTCTTTCTTTTTCTCTTTCTAATGCTTCTGCAATTCTTTTTCTTTCTGCTTCTAATCGTACTCTTTCTGATTCTATCCTTGCATCATCCATTTTCTTTGTTAGTTTTCTTTCTTCGTCTTTTAACCGTTCTATTTCTGCATCTCTTCTGTGTATATCTCTTTTACGGTTTTCTTCTTCTTCTTTTCGTTTTCTTTTTGATATTTCTTCTTCTCTTATTTTTCTTAATTTTTCTTCTTGTTCTAATCTTTGTTTCTCTCGTTCCATTTCTTCTACTTCTCGTTTTAATTTATCTTTTTCTTCGGTAATTTTATTAATTCTCTGTCTTTCTAGATCTATTTCTCTTTGAATTCTTGCTCTTTCAATTCTATCTAATGTTTCTCTTTCCAACTGTTCTTCTTTTTCTCTAAGATTAGTTTTAATTTTCGATGATTCATCGTCAAGAGTATTATTTCTTTTCAACAATTCTCTGGATTTTCTTTCTATTAATAATTCTTCTCGATTTTTTCTATCCCGTTCTTCATTATTAATTCTTTCTCGTTCTTCTGTCGTGTCGGTAAAAAGTTTTGATGTGTCAGATGTGGATGCAAATGATGATGGGTTAGGTGTTATAGTTGGACGAATATGTGTATCTATATAACTAGTTGTAGTATATGAAGATAATGGTGTATAAGATGGAACATACTCATGATCTTTAATTTTTGTTATAGTTTTTTTTGTCATTTCAATTTCTTTCTTTATTTTAGTCATATCATCAGCTAATTTATTTTTTTCTAAAGTCTCATCTGTAGATAGAGTAGATTTAGCATCCAGTACGTCAAATTTAGTTTTCAATTCTACTTCTTTTTTTTCTAATTCTTCCTTTTTGATTAAAATTTCTGACATTATTTGGTCATTCTTTTGAAAATATTTTTTTAAATTTTCATTTTCAATTATATTCGATTTATTATGAAAAGCTTCAGTATATATTTTTAAAGTAGGATCAAATGATTTTATTACTTCACTAGTTTGTCTATTAGGTTTTGAATTAAAATTAAATAAACTACGTATTTTACCTAAAATAGATAAATCATCTTGATTTTCTGAATCAACACCACCACTTATATTTCTATTGGAATTAAATACTGTATTTATAGAATCCATTCCTTTTCTAAATTGTGTTACTTCAGACTTTAATTTTTGTAGTTGTTGACTAATATTATTAAATTTAGAATGAATATTACTATATATTTGCATAGAAGCTAATTTTTCAATAATATGAATAGCATTATCTAAACTTCTCATATAACTATTATAAGTATTTTCACCATACGAAGTTTTATCAAAACCAATAAGAGCCATATAAACATCCGAAATTCTAAAATCAGCTAATTCGTCTATATAATCACTAAAATCTATTAATTCTTCTGTTACAGGAGTTGTATATCCTAATTCCTTAGCAAAATCTAATTGTTCAACTATTTTATTAAATGATTGTGAAATAATAGTATTAAACGCTTTCATATATGCGATTTTATTGTTAGTTTGTTTTCGAACACGTTTACCTACTTCAGTTTCATACTTAATTTCAGCAGCACCATATTTAGGCATAGGCATATTTAATCTAGTAATTGTTCCACCATAAATTCCACCATAAATTCCACCATAAATTCCACCTCCTGATTTCTTAGAATTATCTAATCTAAGATCATCAATAGTTTTAAGAATTTGATTAAAATCACCTGCTTTAATATTAGAGATTACTTTGTTATAATTTCTACTTATTTCACCTCCATTTTCAGAATTATGAAGTACTTTATTTGCCGATTCACTAACTAATTTATTCAATAAATTTTGAGTTTCATCTATAGTCATTTTTGTATCTAATAATTGTTTATAATCTTGTCCGATAGTTCTTAATGCTTCATTAACAACATAAGCTCTGTAAATAGTTTCACCAAATGCTTTAATTATAGCATCACTATAATTATCTGTTTCATTATCGGGAGTTAAAGGAGCTTTATTAAGACGTACAACTAATTGTTGTACTTCTTCTAAATTAGTTAGTTTAGCTCCATTAACTGTATTCTCTAATTTTCTGAGTAAATTTTTTCTTAGATTATTTGTATAATTAGAAATAGTATTTGCTCTATCATTCATATTTTTAATAAGTCCTTCGATTACAACATAATTAGATAAATTACGTTGATTACGTTTTAATTCATCCATAAGAAATGATGATAATTTAGATAAAATTGCTGCATGATCAGATAAATTTTCACAATTACCTTTAATTACGTTATATGCAATAACAACATCTGTATTAAAGCCTGCAACTAAACTAGATAGAGTATTAACAACATCATACATTAATATTCTAATATCACTTGTATTTTTATCAATATTAAACCCTAAATCTCTATTAAGATCATCAACTACAATTTTTAACACATCTTCTAATTTACTATCAATTTTTTGATTTTCTCCTGGTAAAGCTTCCAATAAAGCTTCAACTTTTTCTTTCAATGATTTTCCTTCGCAAGGATCTCTCGAAGAAGTAGATAAATCTCTTAATAATGAGTTACACAACTTATTTACTATATTTTCTACAATAGCAATATTCTTTTTATCAACTATATTTTTAAGAGTTTCATTTTCAGATTCAGATCCACCTCTAATAGAATATTCTTTTCCACCATGTTTTCTCTTAAGAGCACTTAATAAATTACTTCCTTTATTATGTAAACTACCTATAGTTTTAGAAAATTGAGACCCTCCATAAATAGATGAATTTGCATAAGATAAAACGTTGTTCATAGAACTCAAAATTTTATATCAAAATATCTTTTTTTAAATGATAAATTACTTATTTATTTTTTCTTAAAAAATTATTAAAATAATAGATGAAAATTTTTTGTTTGTTATAAATAATTCATATTATTTAAAAAATATATATCATCATAAAAACATGACTACAGCGAACACTGTTTGTAGTTTATCGGTATATATATCACATAAACATTCAGATTTTAATGAATTATTAAAAAATGTATGCTGTAATAAATTAACAAGTCTTAGTAGTAGATCTGGATTAGCATTTATAATACCAGATTCAAAATTAGTAAAAAAATATTTAAAAATATCTGAAGATTTAATGCAAAATGATGAATTACAAGAAATCAGAGATTTTTGTAGAAAACATTTTTTATTTGGAGATCTAGAAAATGAAAGTACTAAAACTGCTGGTAATATAAATAATGATAATTTGAATGTGAGTAAAACTAATAAAGGAGTAATGTTAAAAGGATCTGAAAAAGGTGAAGTAAATCTAACTAAACTAAATATAAACTTTTCACCCAATACGCTCAGAGAACAAGAATTCAAATCTATCATAAATGTATATAAGCAAGATAATTCAGAAAATGGAATACACACATTAAAATGGATAAAAATCGATAAACCTAAAAGAGAACCATATAATCCAAACAATAAACATAAACATAATAAAACAGTTTCAGGTGGTGGTTTTAGGAACTTAATTAATTCAGAAAGTATGGTTAGATATATATATACACAAAATTTAAAGTATATAATGAATCAAAAAAAAACAAATGTTATTAATGATAAAGTATTAGATGATTTTCGTAATCCTTATTTAGCTGTAGTTAACAGTTTATTTTTATTTCTCCAATTTAAATATAAAAATTATTTTGATTGTTTATTATTATTGAAAGATGTTTCACCTGAAGTTAATTTTTATATGTTTGTTGAACCATTTAATAAAACTAATAATAGATTAATACCTATATATGATATATATGAGTGGGAATGTACATTATTTGAATATTATCCCCATACTTTTAATTCTTTATTAGATATAACATCAAATAGTAATATAAATAGTAATCACAAATTGCGAGACATTGTATCAAATTTAAATGAAAATACGTATAGTAAATTAAGTGATTTTTTTAAAGAAAATAAAGTAGACAAAATATCAAATGAATATATACAATGGTGTGATTTATTTAGATTCATTTATAGAAAAAAATTTATTGATGCATTGAGGTCACCAGATCCTGGAGTAGCATTACAAAAAGTTGTAGATCATATACTTACTTATAATTCTGGTGTTGATAAAAGTATATCTAAAATTGTAGGAAATTTATCTAAAGATAATTATGCTTCAATAAATAAAAAAATGTTGAAAAATGGATCTATTAATTATATTAATAATTTAGTAGTATATGATTATTCAATAGATAAAATAATAAAAGTTAATGATACAAAAGAATTATTACAGTATCATACTAAAGATGTAGATAATTTTGATTATATGATTGATGGATATAATTTAGTAAATAATTATATATCTAAAGAATTAAACTTAAAAAATAATAATTCTTATGGAGATAATTTACATACAGGTGTATATGGTTCATGGTACGATTAATAAATAAAAATTATAAACGATAAATTATTCATTTTTGTTTGTTATATAAAAAATAATAATATATTAAAGTAAAAATATAATCCACATAAAATCATGTCATCAGAAAAAATAGTTTGTAGTATTTCAAATTATATCATTAAAAATATTCCTGATTTTGATCGATTATTGAGAGATACTTGTATGACCAAGTTAACTGAATATAGAAGTTCTAATGGATCAACTTTTGTTAAACCTGATCCAGTTCTAGTAAAAAAATATTTAAATGAAATTGATTCTATTGTTAGTGATGATCAATTATTTAAAATTCAAAATTTTTGTAAAAGGCATTTTTTAAGAGTTTCTTTAATACATCATACAGGTAATACAGTAATTAATGGGGAACGTAAAGAATTAAATTTTGAAAAAGACAAAGACAATTTTAAACTATCTGCTGGTAAAAACACGGTTACATTAAAAAAAACTAATTATAGACTTAATAATAGGATAATTGATAATGTTTCAAAAGAAATTAAAGTAAGTATATTAGAACCTATCAGTTCATCAGATGGTATTCATGTTTTAGACGGAAAACAAATAGAACGCGTAGAAAGACCTGTAAAAGATAATAAAAAAAGTGTTAAAACTGGTGGTGCAGGTTATACACGTTTAGATATAGATGATTTTATTAGACATATGTATTCTGATAATTATAACAATTCTAGTTCTCATTTTATAACTCCTTATTTACAATTAATGAATAGTTTATATTTATATTTAAGAAAACATCATCCAGATTTATATAAATCTTTAATTAAAATAAGTGATAAATCACCTGAAGTTAATTTTTATACTATTGTACAACCTTATAACAACAACATAAATACACAATTATTAAGTGATGATATAATTAGAGGATGGGGAGGAACAATGTTTGAATATAATCCTATAACAACTATGAATGCTCTTAATGATGAAGCTTGTGTAATAATTCAACAAGATTTGAATACATTAGGATCTTATAGTAATATTTTCAACAAAAACCCGACTAAATCATCTTTCATAAAAGATTATGACAATTATGCAAGATTTGTTAATCATTCAAAATTAGATGTTGATACACTTAAATGGATTGATGAATTTAGAATATTATATAGTGATAAATTTATGAGTGCTTCTTTAACAAGAAATGGACTAAATTTAGTAAATATTAATTTTAATGATGTTATTAAAAATATAGTTTTTGCATCTAATGGTTCTAATAAAAAAAGAGAATCAATATTAATAAGAGGACAAATGGATAAATTAGAACATATTTCAATTAGTGAATCGCCTAAATCAAATTCTTTTTATTATATGATAGCTAAAATTGTAGGAGTTGATTATAGTATCAATAATCAAAGTGAAAATTTTGATGCATTATTTAAAATGATGGGGTCTAATTATACATATCTTAATGTGAAAGTTAATAATTCAGTATTTACTCCTATAAAATTTTATGATCATGTAAATGCATATGATGAAGAAAAAGCTAGTCACTTTTTTAATGGAGTACAATGGATAAATACATTCTTATCACAAAATGCTCAATTTATGACAGTTAGTGGAGGTAAAAAACAATCTAAACAAAAAAAATCTACTCCTAAAAATATCAAAAGAAATTATAATGATGAAATTGAATATATTGATGAAGATAACGATGATTATATGAATAATGATAAAATCGATGATTATTCAAATAAAAGAAATAAAATAGATGATGATTATAATTTAGATAATTTAGATAATTTAGATAATGACGATAATTTAGATAATTTAGAAAATGACGATAATTCTGATAAAAATACTCCATTTGGAGGAATTTCCGCTATTTAGATATCTAAATGATCATTTATTTAATTAATAATAAAAATTGAAGTTATTATTCTATTAGTAAATAAGACATGTATGAAAGAGTAGTATGTAATTGTGGTAAATTACTAGTAAATATAACTAAAATATATAAACAAGCATTGCAATCTAAAACAGAATTACTAGGAATAGATAAATTAGATTCAAATATGACTGGAGTTATAGATATATCATCTATTACATCAGGTGATATTTTCGATCAATTAGGAGTATTTAGTGAATGTTGTAGAGGTAGAGTGATGTCAAATGTTAAATTCTTTGATAGATTGGGTATAAGTAGCAAACCTATAAGTTAAATAATTCATTATCATGATAAATTAAATGATAAAATAAATGATATTTATTTTTTTGTATGTTAAAAAATTGATTAGATTATATTAACATATAAGTATCTATAACATGAGTGACAGATTTAATCATATCATTGACAAATTTAGTAACTTACCAGCACAAGGATCAGTTGAATGGCATAAACATAGAAAGTATGGAATTGGTGCTAGTGAGTTAGCTACATATTTAGATATTAATAAAAGTGTTACAATCAAAAAAGGATTATCTGAAAAAGTAGGATTAAGAGAACCTACTCCATCTACAGAACCATGTTTTATATGGGGACATTTCTGGGAACCAATCCATAGAATTATAATACAAAAATTATTAAACATTAAAGATAGTGAGATGAAAGAAATGGGAGCTATACCATATGGAGAAGACAAATATACTAGTAAATTCAAAAATTCACCAGATGGGATATTTATAGTTGATAAACAAAAATTAGAATCAGTATTTGGAAAAAAAGAAGTAGATGAATTGGAAATAGATTATATAGATAAAGACGGTAAAGTATTTGGAATTTTAGAACTTAAAGCTCCTATTGGTAGAACACCATATGGATTTATACCAGAATATTATGTACCACAAGTATTAAGTAATATGTGTGTTGTACAGAATGCGTCATTTGGTTTATTTTCTGAAATGGTAGTAAAAAGATGTAGTCAAGTTGATGTTTATGGTGGTGGAAACTATACTCCATCTGTAGGTTATGGTAATACTATAATGAATAGTGATGAATTATTATATAATGGATGTGTATATGTATATGCTTCAGAACCATATAGAACTAAATTAAGATCTTTAGTTTTAAAGAAAAATGCAGCATCAGATGAATTGTGTGATTTTGGTTCTTGTCTAAGCGATCAGTTCTTTTATATGATTGCTTTGTGGCGACAAATGGATATATATAATTTAGATCCAAGTAATATTGATCAATCAGCAGTTGATGAAGTTGAAGTAGTTTCAGATTTAGATATTTCTGATGATGAAGATATAGATAAAGAAATTCATAAAACATTTGTTGAGTTTTGTAAAATAGCTAATCAAATAGATAAAGATGAAAAAATAGATGAAAATGATAAAGTTAATTTATTACCCAAATCTTACAAAACTCTTAAATATTCACCTATACAACTTAAATATGTTGTTAATATTAAACCTAATATGATAAGTGATCATGAATTATTAGAAGATGAGATTAAATTATATGATTCTGTTCCTGAAGAAATAGGTGATAAAAGATTAACTGGTTTTTGTTCATGGAAATGTTTTCATATGAGTTTTCATCTAGCAAAAAAACAACATAAATATATTTATACTATATGGCCTGTTATAAAGTTAACTATTAAATCATTTAAATATATTAAACATTCTGCTTCAGATAAAGAAAAAGGTAAAAGAGTTGTAATTTGTTCTAAATTAATTAAGAATCAAGCTGATATAGTTAAATCAAATTTAATTAAATTATAATTATTTTAAGATATTTTTTTTTTATTTTAGTAATAAAAGTTATGCTTTTACTTATTTTAAGTAAAAAAATAATTATTAAATAATTTAATTAATTTTTATATTTTATTTTATTAATTAATTTAATTTTATTTGGATTGTTTACTAGTTTTAGATATCTTAAAATTATGTAAATTTGATACTAATTTCATCTCACAAGATTCACATGCTGTAGGTGATTTAGTAAATTCTTTTACAACATCACCTTCTTTAAATCCTCCATACCAGAATAAGTTAGGGTCAGTAAATGGTATTTTAGGTAGGTAAGATAAACTACGTTGAACCGTTTGAGACCATGTAGAAATTTCTTCAGGATCTACTAACTCATATCTAGATGAACTTATATGTGATGATGTTTTAAGTAACATAGTAGAATGTATAGTTATCTCTAATTTATAATTACAAGCTATTCCTGGTTCTAATAATTGAGATGGTTTAGTATAATGTGTTTTAGCTACTTTACTTAAATATGTAGTAAGAGAAGCAAATTCTTTAACTGAAGGTAAAACGAATATAGTATATTTTTTTACATGATTTTTGAATATTTTTTCTAATCCTCCACTTTTAGTAGCTTCACTATCAACAGCAAATATTACAACTTGCATATTGTCAGAGTTAACAATAATATAGCTGTTATTACTATAATTATTATTTTTTTGCATATAATCTACTAATGATGCTTCACTATCAAACCTTGGTTCTTCTATGTTTAATGCACCTCTACATTTAAGTAATTCACGAGCATTATTATAAATAATAAAAAGGGAACTTGTTGTCATTTTATCTATTATTAAATTATTTATTCTATATTCCATTTTTTCTGTACTTGATAAAACGATGGTTGGTGCTAGCTCAGTTCTATGTAATCCAGTAGTGACCGCATTATTAATGGTTGTTCTACTTTTAGCTCTATTTATGCCTTCTACTCTAGTTAAACTACAAGCTAATACAGTTGGTAGATTATTACCTTCTACTAAAGCGTCATTTAGAAAATCAGGTTATGCAACATTTGATCAAACTGCAACAATGGGTGGATTAAACGATCAAGTAGGTTTATCTAATGCAGGTACAGTAATGAATAGTTGTGGTGTTGGTAGTCCAGAATGGGGATTAAGTCATGATACTTATGGAACATCAAGTCTTAAATCAAGAGCAAATTCTGTTAGTAGAAAAAAGAAACTTGTAATGAATGCAGGTGGTATGTCGGATCATCATCTCCAAGCTCATTTATAAATAAATAATTTAAAATGATTTTATCTTTTAAAATAAAAGAGTAATACAAATAGTATGTTTTTACAAAATATTTTAATAGATATACCAAAACATAAAATTATATGTTATGGAATATTATTATTAGTATTATTATTTGTAATTTTTTATATATATGATAATCCATCAATAACATCTCATTTAACAAAAAAAATAAAAAGTAAATCATTAACTGGATCAGATGCAAGTAATCATTTATTATCTATGATAGATTCAATAAATGAAAAACAAGACAGAAATTTAAGACTTAAAGGTTTATCATATAATTAATAATTTTAATAATTAATTATATTTATTTTATTAAAATTTAGTTGTAAAGTAGAACCATTTTAAGTTATCTTTTTTTTCTGATTCTCTCTTAATTAATTCTTTTTTGATTAAACCACATAAATCATAAACAGTATCATTAGACATATCTATATCTAATTTGTTTATTATTTTAGTTAAATAAACTTTATTTCTAGTAAAACAATTAGCTCCTCTTTGAATCTTTCTCATATCTATATTTTTTATATTTTCTCCAACTTTACTTGTTTTAATAGGATCACGCATTTTAAAATGCATTTCTGGTGAAAACATTCCTATTATTATATTATTTTCTTGAACTTGATCAATATAAGGATATGATTTCCATCCAATTTTAGTAATATATTTAAGATTACTATTATATACATAACCTATAGGTGTTTTAGAATCATTATTTATATTTTGAATACCTACATCTTTAGATGTTTTAAGATCTAATATATTCTTATAAAATCTAATTATTTTATTAAATTGATCATTATTAAGTTTATCGGATTCTTTTTCTATTATTTGAGGATTATTTGCATTAATTAATGCTTTTTCTATTAATCTTATATGTAAATCAATATTATAATTTTCAAATACATCAAATATATCTATTCCTTTAATATTTTTATCAACTGCGAATAAATTAACTCGATTTATAACAGAATTTAATAATGAAGATTCTTTTATATTATTAACTCTCATCAATTTAACTTCATTATGAGATACATCTTTTCGTACAAAACTTTCTATCTCTCGTGAAGTTCTAATAACAAATTCATCTATTATGTTTATAGAATTATTTGATTTTAATGAACTCATTGACTTTAATGTGATCATATAATTTCTTATATCAAAATATGCTGGATTAGGTGTACCAGACATAGTTTTAATATATTCCCATAATTTAAATACATTCCATACATTTTTTATTTTAAATGCATCAATTATAAGATATCTAATAGTATTAATTTCGTCTTTATATCTTTCTAAAGCAAAATATGTTACTTTAGCAGTATCAGATAATTTATTAATTGGTTCTAATTCATAATCTAATGGTCTTAATATATTATCTTTATTAATACTAATTCTGTTAACAGTATCCATAATATGTCCATCGACAGCATTTCTATTAATAATCATTTCATATTTTTGAATTTTAATAAAATCATCTACTTTTTTTTTATAATCTAATTCTTCGGGCGATGAAATAGAATCATCGAATCCTTCTGCTGAACTTTTATCAATAATAACATGTTTATCATACTTATCTTTATATTGACAAATTAATATATAAGTATTTACTATCCATTCTTCTCTAGGTAAATTCTCATGAGACATAGTCCTTACTGTTCTACCTAATACTTGTAAAAATATAGACATATTTGTTGGTAATCCAATTATGATCTGTGTTTTAACTGCTTTAAAGTCTATACCTTCTTTAATTTTTCTCGAACCTAATAAAATACGAAATTCTTCTCCATGAAGATTAGTCAATGAATTAAATTTAATCTTATATTTATCAGTTGTTGATTTATCTAATTTATTATGTATACTTATATATCTCATAGGAACATAAGGATGATCAGATCCCTCATGAGATTTCTTTATTTTAGCACATTTATAACATTTAGTAAAATCATTTGGTGAATCATTTTCACCTATTATACCATTTTCTCTAAAAATTTCTTGAATAGTTAATACCCCTGTACCATGAACATAATGATGATATATAAGAATCTTACCATGATCAGCATTAAATATCAAATCTAATAATTTACAATATTTAGGAGAATAGTTCATCAAACTATCATACTTTAATCCTTCTCCTTGAAGATATATTCCTTCTGAAGTTCTAATAGTATTGATTTTTATTTTATTAGATCTATTTTGATTAACAGATAATAATTTTAGTTCACTTATTCTTACTGTATTTTCATCTATATTATCTACATTTTTAACAAATTGTTCTCTATCATATTCAGGACTTTCATCTTTAGCTATATCAGCTTCTTTTGAGTATTCTGATAACTCAACTAATCCACCTATATCTCTTAATTGATAATTATGTGGATTAAATTTACTAGCTTCTTCTTGTTCTGGACTCATCTTAACACGGATAAATTTTAGATATTTAATTCCTTGAATATATTCTCCATATGTTACTCTCTTAGGCATACTTTCTATACCAGAATCAGGAATAAATATAACTTTACCTTTGATTCTTTCAGCAATTTGATCATCACTAGGTTCAGATGGTAACTTGAGATGTTCTAATGTTGGATAATCAAAATTAATAATTTGTTCTATAACTTTTTTTTGTTCATTCTTGTGACCATATTTAATCTTTTTAAGACTTAATTTAGGACTATCTGCTAACAAACTAAGAAAATCACTAATTTCAGTTGAGTTAGTTAATGGTGTAGCAGATTGAATCATTAAATGAATATCTGGTCCTAATAAATTAATAACAAATTGAATTGTTTTACCCCAATTGTTTTGTTCAAGAGCATTATAAGCATTGTGAATCTCATCACATATAATACAACCATGTCTTAATGATTCTATCAACTCATAATTTACTTTAGGATTAGCTAATCTTTCTCTATCAAATATACGATTAGCAAATTCACCATAACCATAAAATGTTATACCTTTATTTCTTCTTCTTAATTTAGTTCTATAATCTCTATATGATTTAAGTGCTTCTGGAGTTCCTGATCTAGATAATCTTTGTAACCTTTCTAACTCATTTGCTTCTGTTTGAGTAACAAAACCTAATTCTGGTCTACTTACTATTTCTTCTAAAAATCTATCTTGTTGATAACTAATAACAATAACATTTCTATCTTCATTAACAAATTCTTTAGCTACTAATAAAGCCATTAAAGTTTTACCAACACCAACACCAGCTTTATTAATAATTCTAGTATAAGGAGACCAAGGATTAATATAATTCCTACAAAATAATTGGGCTGATGAAAATTCAAATTTAACTCCTGGTGTTTTTTTTGTTCCAGTTAATTCAACAAATTCTAATCTATTATTAATATCATTTAGTAAACCTGGATCATTACTAGATTTATACATGTTTTATATTTAGAAATATATCTAAATAAATTACGATTAAATAAATATATTTTTTTCGTTAAACAAACAATGGTCGAATGTGTTATACAAATAGATCAAATCAATCAATCAGATCAAGAAGATTATATATCTTGTTTAGTTCCGTTAACAGAACCTATAGAAGATAATAATTTATCAGAAACAGATGTAAATATTAATAGTATATTTAATGAAAATAACACATCAGATGAAAATGTCAAAAAAATAATAAATGTTAAAAAAATAGATAATCAAATATTAACTTATTTTTCATATAATATTCTCAATGATCAAAATAATGAATATGAACATTTATATATTTTAAACTTTATATCATACTGTAATAATATTTTTGTATATGATATTAAACAATTAGATAAAGTAGAATTTAATATTAGATATAATTCATGTGAGAGAGATATATTATATGTAAAAAAACCATCTATAGGTAGTAGAATATATTTAGCTAATTTTAATAATAATTGTAATACAGAATATATTTCTCATTTAGATTGTGATTCTAATATTAATCTATATGAAGATAAAATATTATCTTTATTTACCAAATATAAAAATATAGATTTTGATGAGAATGGAAAATTGTGTAATATACAATTTAGTGAAGAAGTAAATAAATTAGAAATATCAAAAAAAATAATTAATGATTTAAATAATAAAAAATTTAATGATAAAGATATATTAATTAGGTTTACTATTAATTCTAATGGTGATGTAACTGATTCAACAATGATGTTTATAATGGATACAGAAGAATTAGAATAAGAGTAAATAAATATCAAAAAATATAAATTATTATCATTTGATAATTAAATTTCTTAATCTTTTTCATAATATTTATCAGATTTAAAATTGATAGTATATAAATACAACTCAAATTAGTGATTTATGTTTTTTGTTAATATACATTTATGTATATTAATGATAAATTAAAATCTGTTTAATATAATAAATAATGTAAATAAATTTCCACCTAAAAAAATAGATATTATACCTAATATTATATCAAAATATAATATAGATGAACCTATCAATAACATAGAAATACTTATCATTAATATTGTATATTTAGTTAATGATTCAACTAAATAATCTAATAATAAATTAGAGTCTGATATTAATATTAATACTAATATAATAAATTTTAAAATATTAAAAATATCTAGTTCATGGTAATTATTATCTATCAAAATTGAGTTATTCATTATTTTAAATATTATTCATTTATATAAAATAAATGGATAAATTATCAAATTATTATTGTATAACAAATAAAAATGAATTATCTGATTTAGATATAAATAATCAAGAAATTAATCGTATAAAAAGAGATTCTAGTCAAGAATTAAATCCTAAAAATATAAAAAATTTAATAGATAAATATAATGATATATATTATTACATTAATTTAGAATTATTACCTATTGGTAAAAAAATTATAATAACAGGATTATATCTTTGTTCATTTGATGATGAAATTGATCAAGTAAAAAAAATATATAGATATAGTTTATTAAATGAAATAATGCCTGAGTATTTTGATAATGAATTTTATAAAATATTGGATGATGAATATGTTAGTCCTATAGTTATTTTAACAGACACTAGAGCATATAGAGTAAATCCTGTTTTATGGATAGGATTAAAAGAAATTTATATATATAATAAAGAAAAAAAAATATTTCCAATAGATATATTAATAACTTCTCATAAAGTAAATAATTGTATAGAATGTGAATGGGTATATAATTTATTAAGAATATGTAATAGATAATATTATCTTAGTATATAATTTATTATTTATATTATTATAAAATCATTTTCTGTTATATTACATAAAATATATAATATAATGACATCTCCATTAACTCTTGATCAATATTTATCGTTACCATTAACTAATTTATCTACATCAATGTATATAACTTCTTTTAAAAAAGAAAAAAATGTTAATTTTATTTTTTATTATTTGGATGGATATAGAAAAATAGATATAATAGAAACAGAAGCTGGTAATTTAGGACCTATAATTTTTGGATCTAATGAAAAATATTATAGGCCTATATCAAATATGAATTTATTATTTGAATTAGATAAGTTATATGATTATTTTGATTTAAATAAAAAAATAATCGATATAGATCATCCTATTATATTAGATTACAATGATGATAAATTACATTATAAAAATATAGATACATTTTTAGCTGAAAAATATAATATAATAGATATATTTAGTTATTATATATTACCAGAATGCGATTTTAATAAACCTGTAAAAATAACAGAGATAATTTTTAAATCATTTTCTTTAATTACTGATGAATGGTTTAATTATTCAGGTTTATCTTCTAATAGCCATCCATCACTTTCTTATTTAGCTTTAATAGAAGCAGATAATGTTATTATGCGTATTAAAAATGATATTAAAATAATTAAAGATTTTTATGAAATAGTTCAAAAACTTTTTTTACTCAAAAAAAAGAAATTAAGTAGAAATAATCATTTATATTTCTATTATATAGAAACAAAAATTTTTAAATTGAAAAAATTAACATATTCCAAGAAGATAAGATCAAAAATTTATATATAAAAATAAATTTTTTTAGAAATAAAGATTGTGAACTGTTAAATCATCAACTGGAGGATAAGTTTTGTAAGAATTAATAAGCATTCCAACTCCAATTATTCTAGTATAAAAACTCTTGAGATTATATTCTAACTCATATTTTAATTTTTCTTCTTTGATCATTCCTGTTTTTAAATCTCGTTCCCAAAATTGTTTCATTACAAAGTTTATGTTTCCTTGTTCATATAAACAACTTGTTTTCAATGATTCAGAATTGAATTTAATTTCACCAATATTCAATCTAATTATCACAATTTTTTGTTTATAATTTTTGGATTTTTTCTTAAAGATTCAATGATTTCAGATTGTAAAATTTGATCATATGGTGTGAATTTTTGTTCTTCAACATATAATATAAGAAAGAATGAACCATAATTATAAAGTCTTATTTCAACCATCATATTATTATATTTTACTGGTATATATAATGATTGTATACCATATAATTCACCGATTTTATATAAAACATTTTGAACAAAATTGAGTGGTCCAATAAGAATTAAATCATTGTATTCTTTAGGATATTTAAATTTGTAACATGATTGACACATATCGTCAAGAAACATATGATCTACTCGGTTTAAACAATTTGTTGATTTACAAATTTTTATTAGTTTTAAGTTACATTTCAAACAAATTTGGCAATATTTAATATCTTTTTCATGTAAACATTTGTTTTTCTTTTTACAAAGAAAACAACAAACAAAATCATTTTTATGAGGACATTTTTTTTTCTGAATCTGTTTTAACACTGGTGTTTTAAAAGGCAACTTTGTTTTATAGTTTCTAAATTCTTTATTAAAATATATAAAAATGAAGTTTTGAGAATTTTGTATGGGAATTTTTGATTTATCTTCATCTTCTTTAACAGAATGTTTTATATCTTCATTAATATATATAACATCTTTTATTTCAAGAGTTTCAACATCTATTTGTTTATCGTCAGTTAAATCTATAGGATACTCTTTATCATATCCATATATCACTTTATCATCAAACTTTTCATTTGTTATTATTGGATTTTCTGAAGTTTGAGATATATTAATAGAATTTTCTTGATTCAAAATCTCATCAAAATCTACTATAGAATATCCTTCTAGAAAATCAGTCGTATCTCTCAAAAGAAAAACTTTATTTGATATATCAATTGTATCCTGAGATTGAGTATCTACTGAATAATGATGTAATTCATTGAGAAAATCATCAATCAACTTGTAATTATCTGTAGTCATGATTATTAATATATTAATATATAATTTCATTTTTTATACAAAAAAAATTGAACTATATCATATATTTCAATAATCTATGATTAACGAGATATTGCGTGATTTTCCTATTGAATTATTAGAAAAAATGTCTGAATATATGTCATATGAAGACACTAAACATTTTTCACTAGCAATAGTCAGATATATACCATTTATTAGACGTGTTGAAGTATTTAATACACCTACACAATCTATAAGCGATGAATCTATTATAAGAACATTAAAAGATTATCCTATAGCGGCTACTACTATATGTATGCTATCATCAGACTATAATAATGTTATAAGATTAAGAAATAGATTTCCTAAATTAAGGGTTACAACAAATGCTTTATCTTATACAAATGATCAATCATCTGTCTCACATAATATAATATCTACAATAAATCCATATTCTGCTATATTATTAAATTCATTCAAAAATATTAAATATTTAGAGTTAACATCTTGTTGTTTATCATTAATGAATAATAAAATTACAAATCTTATATTAAATAATTCTATAGTTGAGAACTTTTATTTACCTAATTTAATGAGATTAGAACTAACAAATGTCAAATCAATAGAAAATATTAAAAATTTATTAGAAAGTTGTAATGAAACATTAATTTCATTGACAATTTTGTTCGATCCGCCAAATTTATTTGATATTGGATATTATATTAATAAAATGACAAAATTATCATATTTAAAGATAAAAAATGTGAGTATTGATGAAATAAATAATTTACCAGAAATTAAATTAATAATAATAAATGGATATTGTTCTATTATACAAAATTGTCCTAAATTAAATAGTATCAATATTTTACCAGCATCCACTAGAAATGTCAATATTCATAATTATATGCCTAAAATTATAAATTGTCCTAATTTAAATGATTTATATATTGGCTATATTTGTATATATTCTAACTTAATAGATATATATAGACAAGAACTTCTTATCTTTGATCCACATGCAAGTTTGGATTTATTAAATGAAGTTCGTGAATTAACATCACATATTAAATTTAGAGTTATTAATAACTATTTTAATAAAAATGGTGGTAATTACACAATTAGATCATCAAATATAAATAGAAATGGTATGCCATTTGTTAGAGGAGATGCTGAAAAACATTATCATTATCATGGTCAAAAATTATATGATGTAAGAAATCTCAATATTCCTGGTATACGAAATGGTGTATATTTAGAAGGTTTAAATATAGATTTAATAGAAATGCTGAATACATGTGATAGAACATATTACAGTTAATTATTTTTTTTTATAATATTCATGTATAAAATTATATAAAAAAATGAATTCATATAATATGATTTAATATCGAGATATGAGTGACAATTACGAAAACTACAGCGACGAATACACATATAATGTTGATAGATCACAAGATGATGATCATATAGAACAAAACACAGATGAAAATTATTTCATAGAAGATTATTATGATCAAACAGATGAAGATATAATAAATTATGAAGATATAGATGATTATCATGAGGGAGAGTCTTCTAATGAAACTGATGTTAATTATGAAATAAATAATGATTCTGAGATAATAGATGATGTAGATTATCTAATTGAAGAAGAAATTAATCATAATGATTCTTTGAGAAAATTATATGAAAAAGATATATATAAACCAATGTTAGATAATTTAAATAAAAGATCTTTATCTCTAGAAGAATCAACTAACTTAATAAATATTATAGATAATCAAATGAGAGATATAACATTTATAAATGGGATCAGATCAGAAATAGGTATATTAAATATACTACCTATAGATATAACTAATAATATAATTTCAAAAATAGATAAACCCATTACTCTCTTAATATTTGAATGGACAATGAATCCTATTTATAGAGAATATTATAACGAAGGTGGTTTTATGTGTAATTTTAATAATTCAACTATAAAACCATTATCATATCCAACAAAAAACAAATTATTAAATTGTTTTCATTACAATTTCGTAAGATTACCACCTCAACATCATCAGAATATGTGTATCGTTTTCCCACGTAATGTTACAATTAATATATTAAATACTATTAATACAGAATGTAAACTTGCTGGTGGTATAGATTTAAGTAAAGCTAGATTTTTAATGGAAAGTGAAGTCACTGAATCAATAGATGTTAGTGAAATGCACAATTTAAGATATATTGATTCTACAGGAATACATATAAATGGGATAAATAATTGTAAAAAATTAGAAATATTAAAAATAAATTGCTCTACAATAGATTCGATTCATGATCTTAATAATTTAAAATACTTATATTGTTCAAACTATACATTGACAAGTTTATATAATCTTAATAATTTAGAGATTTTACATTTGAATAAAACGAATATTAGTTCTTTAGACAATTTAAATAATATCAAATCATTAAGATTATCTAATACAAATATAAGATCATTAAATGGAATGAATAATCTGATAAGATTAGTAATTGATTATAATCCAATTAATAATTTAAATACATTAACTAGCTTATTTAGTTTAACAATGTATATAGACGATGATTTTCTTGATGAACATCAACAAATTAATAATTTAACTAAACTTACATTCTTAAAAATAAGATCAAATTTTGAATATTTGCTCGATGAAGAATTCAAAGATAAGTTAATAGATAACAAATGTTATATTTCAATAGATTATATGGAATATATATAATATTATTTTTTATTAAAAATCAATTTAATATTAAATATATTAAGTTATATATTAATTTTTTATTTAAATTAATAAAATGAGATTACTTAATGATGTACATATATCTCAAGATAAATATTTATTTATAAGAGAAAATAAAGAAATTATCGATATTTTTCCGAATATAAAAATTTAATAAATATAATAACGTTTCGTGTCGACATTAATAATAATGTGTTTATTGATTATTTTTTATAATTTAACTAAACATAATATTATAAAAAATTATATTAATAGTACTATAATATTAAGTTTATTTTATGATACAAAAATGTAATTGTATAATATATGAAATTAATGAAAAAATAGAATTAAATGATAATGATATAACAGAACATAAAATTAATAAATTAGTAAATATTGTTTAAGATATATTCAAATAGTCCAATTTATTTAGATAAAAATTTTGATATAGGAAAAGATAATGTAAATATTAATAATAATTTAATAAATAATAAATCATTAGCATTATTTAATAATAAAAACTATAAACTTTATTTACTAAAAAAATATAAATAAATAAATTATAAATATCAAATATACTCGTTATGATTTTAATAATAAGATATTACATATATTAAAAAAATGTATAATTATTCTAATATTAATTTATTAATAAATGATAAATAATATAATAAAGTTAAATAATTATAGAAAGATAAATAAAATGAGTTATTTAGAAGAGTATTTAGCAGATGAGAAATTAGTTTATCATATTTTTGAAGGTATAATAACAATTTCAGATATGAAATTAGTTGAACAGAATCTAGTTAATGAACTAAATAATTATGAGTCTAATAAATTAGATAATAAAGGAATAG
>Ga0214921_10001620_pt1 | contig 37841 bp, 42 predicted proteins | sample LL1505_MetaG_FD_177992 | JGI IMG/M metagenome (GOLD analysis project Ga0214921, IMG submission 177992) | Freshwater microbial communities from Lake Lanier, Atlanta, Georgia, United States - LL-1505 | ecosystem: Environmental > Aquatic > Freshwater > Lake | place: USA: Georgia | collected...
TAACAACTGTTTGATCTACTGCAATATTTATTGCTGAAACACTTCTTGCAAGTTCTACTCCATTTACATCATAAATAGTTCCTCGTGGTGCTAACAATGTGGCAGATTTACTTAATTCATTATTTGCTCGGTCTACAAAGCCTTTAGCTCTAATTGCTTGAATATCAATTAATCGCAATCCAAAGAATAAGAAAATTACAATCAAAATAGCTACAATCTTGCGAATTCGATCTTGAACCAATTGTTGTTGATTCATTAGTTACCTGCTGACATATCTAAAAACCGTGGATTAGTAGAAGCCACCATGCCCAGTTGTGCTGCGCTTTGAGAGAGTTGATCTGGTGAGGATTTTCGCGCCACCTCACGCAAAATTGCCTCGCGTTGATCGGTCAACACCTGCGCCTGTTGTTTTAGATCTTTTAATACAAATGCATCTTGTGCGAGCGCAGTATTAATCACCAACAGCGCTAGTAAACCAGCGGTGAAGATTGCACCAAGGAAAATACCAAATGTACGGTCTGCGGCAACTGTGCCCTCTTTAATATCCGGTACTAAGCGAAGTACCGCTTTATTTGCTTGCTCTCTAACAATTTTGCGTGAGATCTCCAGGGCGGGTGCTAATTCAAATATCGCCATTAGGCAGCCACCCGTTCAATTGCCCGAAGTCGCATTGATTGAGATCTTGGGTTACTTAACTGCTCACTCTCATCAGCTGCTTGGCTGCTAGAAAGTAATAACTTGTAACTCGCTGCTGAGTTAGGAAGATCAATCGGAAGCCCAAGTGGGGTATTTGATTTTGTAGCTTGAGCAAAATGTGTCTTTACAATCTTGTCCTCAAGTGATTGATAGCTCATTACTACTAACCGTCCGCCCACACTTAAGGCAGATAGTGCTGCTGGGATTGCTCGCTCTAATACCGCAAGCTCTTGATTAACCTCAATCCGAAGTGCTTGAAAGGTTCGCTTCGCTGGGTTTCCTCCGGTGCGTCTGGCTGGAGCGGGAATTGATTGCTTAACTATCTCTGCTAAATCTTTGGTGCTCTTTAATCTGCCACTACTGCGAGCTTTAATAATGTTTTCGGCAATTTTGCTGGCAAACTTTTCTTCACCATAATTTTGCAAGAGCTTTGCTAACTCACCATGGTTATAGGTATTTAAAACAACCTCAGCAGTTAGCTTTGCGCTTTGATCCATTCGCATATCAAGGGGGGCATCTTGTGAGTAGGAAAAGCCTCGATCTGCTTGATCTAATTGCATTGAAGAGACCCCTAGGTCAAAGAGGATTGCATCTACAGATGAAATTCCAAGTTGATTTAAGATTGAATCAAACTGGTCGTAGGTATTGTGAAATAGGTGGGTGCGATCTGAAAACTGGGAAAGGCCTGCTGTTGCAATCTCCAGCGCCTTCTTATCTCGATCAATTCCGATTAATTGTAAGTTTGCAAATGTAGTTAAGAATGCTTTTGCATGTCCACCAAGTCCTAAGGTGGCATCAATTAAATAAGGTTTACTTTTACTAATAATTGCTGGGGTCAAAAGCTCAACGCAGCGCGCAAGTGCTACTGGTATGTGTGCGATCTCTGCACTCATCTGCTCTCCCCCTCTTTCTCTTTCTATTTCTTACAAGTACTGCTTGTATTTATTACTGCTACCTCAGATATCTACTTAGGTCACCGCCGCTCGACGGATCTTCGATAAATAACGCGCGGCACCGGGGAAGTGGCGCCGCGAATGTTTATGAGTGGCGGTGGCCTAAATCGATATTTGATTGGATTTAAAACAATCCAGGTAGCACCTCCTCGGAAACATCGGCAAATGTTTTTTCACGATCTGCTAAATACTTATTCCATGCAGATGAATCCCAAATCTCTAATCTGGTATTAGCACCAATTACTACGCAGTTTTTTTCTAAAGTTGCATATGTTCTAAGACCAGTTGGAATAGTTACGCGGCCTTGGTTATCTGGCACCTCATCATGGGCGCCAGCAAACATCACTCTTAAATAATCACGAGAATTTTTTTGAGTAACTGGTGCCTGGCGCAATCTCTCAGTTATTAAGGCAAACTCAGATGCTGGAAAAACATATAGACAGTGCTCTTGTCCTTTAGTAATTACTAAGCCATCTGCTAATTCATCTCTAAAGCGGGCTGGCAAAATTAATCGGCCCTTCTCATCCAGCTTTGGCTCATGGGTGCCCAGAAACATTGTTGGCACCTCCCCCGCTTAGACAATAGGCCAGGTCACCACTTTACTCCCTTTTTCCCCACTTTCAACCCCAAACACCCACTTACCCACCCCCGCCCTCCACGCTGGAGTTGGGGTGAAAATGGCATAAAAAAACCACCCAAGTTGGGTGGTGAATTGGAAATGCAGGATTACTTAATTTTCATTATTACGTCGATCCCACCTCTCCTCCAAGCCGCTTCCCCAGCCAGCTCGTTTAGCCCGTTTTGGCGCAGATTTAACTGAGATATTGGTAATTATCAGGATAACTCCAGCTAAGGAAATTAGAAAGGCAATTACACCAACTGCGGTGGCTTTTGCGATAAGCCCACTTATTAAAACCAATAGCCCAACTACTAAAATTGAAAAGCCTAGTAACGCCCTTGAGCCTTGGCGGGTGCGGGCCTTACCAGTCAAGGTTGAGAGCAGCTTTGGATCCTCCTGCTCTAAGGCAGCCTCCATCTCAGCTAAGAGCTTGCGTTCGTGATCTGAAAGGGCCATATTCGCAATATAGAGCAATTGCTACTTTTTTAAAACTTTACGCCCTTAATCCTCATCGTTGTCATCTACCAACCGGGCAGGGCGCAGGCTAGCGCGGCCAAACTTGGCTTTAACCCGATCAATTGCTCGGTCTGCTTGCTGCCAACTGCTGGTGCGCTCGCCTAAGACCATCTGCTTCACATCATCATTTTCTACTAAGGAATCTAATGAGACGCCAACTAATCTAATTAATACTCGATCTAAGTTAAGGCCAAGATAAAGGGCCTTTGCTACTTCAAAGATTTCCTGTGTACCAGTTGTTGGTAAATCTAAAGTTTTAGATCTTGAAATAGTTTTAAAATCAGTAAATCTGACCTTTATTGAAATTGTATTTGTAGCCAAACCTTTGCTGCGCATTCGATCTGCACTCTTCTCAGTTAATCTTAAAAACTCCTTTAAAATCTCCTCCTGTTGGTAGAGATCAACATCAAAAGTTTGGGAAGCGCTAATACTTTTTTCAATATGTTCAGTAACTACATCTCGATAATCTCTGCCCCAAGCAAGTTCATATAAAGAGCTGCCATTTGCGTGACCTAAAACTCTGATCAAAGTAGTCCTTGGTGTATTAGCAATGTCAGCAATAGTAAACAAACCCATTTTTTCTAACAACTCATTTGTCTTAGGGCCCACTCCCCAAATCTGATTTGCAGCCAACGGGTGAAGAAATTCCAACATCTTCTCTGGGTCTACCTCTAATACACCATTGGGTTTGCAATGGCCGGATGCAATTTTGGCTATGAATTTGTTATGTGCGATGCCTACTGAACAAGTAATTCCTAACTCTTTCTCTACTCTCTTTCTTATTTGATCTGCTATCTCCTGTCCACTTCCCAATAATCGCCTTGCCCCAGTTACATCTAAAAATGCTTCATCTAATGAGATTGGCTCAACATATGGAGTTACATCTTCAAATATTTCCATTACCTGCTCAGAAACCTGGGTGTAGCGAGCCATATTTGGCGCAATGAAAACAGCGTGTGGAGCTAGTGCCTTTGCTTTATAGATTGGCATTGCTGCTCTGATACCAAATTTTCGTGCTTCATAATTTGCTGCAGATACAACACCACGTTTACCCATGCCAACTACAACTGCTTTACCTTTTAATTTTGGGTTATCTCGCTCTTCAACAGATGCATAGAAAGCATCCATATCTACATGCAAAATAGTTGCAATATTCTCACTCATAAAAGTTGCCCACGCTTAGAAATAAGTAATTCATAGTAATTTCGTTGAACACACCCACAAGGCTAGTTTATATACCTGACAGTAGCCCCTAATCTTTCTAAACGGCCAAGTTGGTCATCAAAAAAGTAAGGATAATAAATGTCAGTAACTGAAATCGCATTAATCGCAGGTAGAGTGTTATTTGCACTACTCTTCATAAACTCAGGTATCGCTCATTTTACAAAAAATGAAGCAATGACTGGCTATGCCAAATATAAGAAGATTCCAATGGCTAGAGCTGCAGTTTATCTAAGCGGATTAATGATTCTCCTCGGAGGAATATATATTTTGCTGGGCTTCTATGCCGATCTTGGTGCCCTCCTAATTGCCGCATTTCTTATTCCAGCCGCATTTCTATTCCATACATTCTGGAAAGAAAGTGACCCAACTGCTAAGCAAAATGAGACAATTGCGTTTTTCAAAGATTTGTCCCTAGCTGGCGCAGCATTAATTATCTTCGCACTATTACGTGGTGGAGCTGATTTTGGAAACAATGTAGGAACATTGCTTTTCTTTAGCTAATTAGCAATTAAGAAAACCGCCTCCAGGTATTTGTATCCAGGGGCGGTTTTTTATGCCTAAATAAGATTTATTATGAAAGTATCTACCTATGAGTTTGAACTTAATTATGACCGCTCTTGCCTCCGGTGCTTTTATTGGTGCGGTTTTAGGATTTATTGGCGCAGGTGGCGCCATGGTCTCAGTCCCAATTTTTCTATACCTATTTGATTTCACACCAATTCATGCCACAACTGCAGCACTTGCCGTGGTTTTTCTAGCAGCACTTTCCGGCCTTAGACCTAAATTTAAAAGTAAAGATGTACTAGTAAAAGAAGCATTAATAATTTGGGCACTTGGGTTAGTCACAAATATTGGGTTTGGCTTAATAATTACTCAAATACCTGATCAATTTATCCTTTTTGGCTTTTCATTTGTGTTAATTGCTGCTGGCTACTCGATGCTAAGGGCACCAATTAAAGAGCAACCTGAAAGATCGATGCCAATCTGGGCGCTAGTGCTATTGTCATTATTAATCGGATCTCTAACTGGATTATTTGGAATTGGCGGTGGTTTTCTAGCGATTCCAGTTTTAGTATTATTTTTTCACACCCCACAAAACAAAGCTGCTGGAACATCTTTATTAATAATTGCTCTTAACTGCATGACTGCCTTTATTGCAAAGTCTTCAATTTGGCCAGAGATTAATTGGCACTATCCAGCAGTTATCGCACTTTCAGCGGTGTTCGTTTCCGGGTTAGCCTCAAAACTTGCTCCAAAGGCACCAACTCTTCACCTAAAACGTGGCTTTGCACTTCTGCTTTTCACCCTCGCTGCCTTTACTATTTTGACTAAAGTTATTTAGTAAGCAAAAGGAGAAAATTGAAAATTCAGCGGGCAGTTGGAATGGAATTTTTAGGAACGGCGATATTAGCCTTTGCAATCGTAGGCTCTGGAATAATGGCAACTAACTTAACTTCAGACTCGGCCCTTAGGTTGCTCATTAATGCAATTTCAACAGCAATTGGATTAGCGGTTGTTATTAGAATCGGAATTAAAGTTAGTGGATCTCACTTTAATCCAGCAGTCACACTTGTCATGTTGTTTATAAAGAAACTTGATACCCGATCATCTATTTTTTATATCAGCGCTCAAATCTTGGGCGCTATCTCAGGAGTTACAACTGCTAACTTTATTTTTGATCAAAAAATTCTTAACCAATCAATGATCATCCGCAGTGGATCTAATTTATTCATTTCAGAAGTAATTGCTACTGCAGTCTTACTCTGGATTATTCTGCGGTTTCCAAAACGTGATGATCTAGTTGCCTTTTACGCACCTTTATGGATATTTGGTGGAATTTTACTTACCTCAAGTACAGCATTTGCAAACCCAGCAATCACAATTGGTCGAGTATTCACCACTTCAATTACTGGAATTGCACCAGAATCAATTTTTGCATTCATTGTTGCACAACTAATTGGGGCAGCCCTTGGATTTTACGTTGCGCGTAAAATTACAAATCCTAAGGGAGCACTCGATAGTGAGTAAGCCCTCCGTACTTTTTGTTTGCGTTCACAACGCTGGCAGGTCGCAGATGGCTGCAGCATTTTTAACTCATCTTGCGGGCGAAAAGGTTGAGGTTAGATCAGCCGGCTCTGCCCCTGCTGATTCAATTAATCCGGCAGTTGTAGAAGCTCTAAAAGAGGTAGGCATTGATATTTCACATGAACAGCCTAAGGTTTTAACCACCTCAGCAGTTGAACAATCGGATGTAGTGATAACAATGGGTTGTGGGGATGCATGCCCATTTTTTCCTGGTAAGCGATATCTTGATTGGGTATTAGAAGATCCCGCTGGTCAAGGCGTTGCAGATGTTCGCCCAATTCGAGAGCAAATTCGAAAGCTAGTTGAAGAGTTAATTCCGACTTTGTTTAATTAACAGTTTCTCTTCCGGAATCAACCCATTCGATAATTCCGCCAGTTAGGTTAAATGTGCTTTTAAATCCGATCAGATCCATTTCGTGAGAAGCATCGACTGAGCGTTTGCCAGATCGGCAATAAACTGCATAGCTTTTTGATTTATCCAAAGCAGAAATATCAGCCTTAAAGTAATCACTATAAATATCAATATTTATTGCACTTGGAATATGGCCACTGTTAAATTCCTCTGGAGTTCGAACATCCAGCACCACCACATCTGGTTCGGCTATTTTTTCTGAAAACTTAGGTGCACCGAGATTTATCATTTGAAGGTAATCTTATCTACGTGAAGCTATCCATTGAAACTTATGGCCAAGGACCGGCAGTTTTGCTTCTGCACGGAATGGGCTCAGCCGCTACTGCATGGAAGCCGATAATTCCATCCCTTGCAAAGCACTTCAAAGTTATTACGCTGGATTTGCCTGGCCATGGCCGGTCTGCATACTCACCAATGCAATCTATGGATCCCACATCACTTGCAAAATTAGTGGTTAAAAATTTAACCGACATAGGCATTAGCGATTTTCATTTAGTAGGTAACTCCCTTGGTGGTTGGATTGCACTTGAAATAGCAGTTTTAAACCCATCACAAGTAAAAACTATTACCGCATTAGCACCAGCCGGCTTATGGCTTACTCCCTTTACCTCACGTTATCCAGGTGAAATTGCACTTAGGATTATGGCAGGAGGAGTTGGAAAAATAGCACCTTCAGTTTTGAACTATACCTGGGCAAAAAAAATAGGATTTGAAACAGTTTCACCTCGTTGGAAAGATTTAAGCTATGAAATTTGCCTTGATGCGACTAATGCAATGGCGAGTTCAACAGGATACTTTCCTGCCTGGGATGCATTGCTAGGAAAAAGATTTGATAAGGAAATTAGTAAAGAAATTCCAATAACTATAGTTTTTGGCGATAGTGACCACACCTTGCCGGAGAAGACTTGCCAAGAACGTTCACTAGCGCCTGCTCATTCCAAATGGGTGGTCTTGCCACAAACCGGACACGCACCAATGTGGGATAGTCCAGATGAAGTCTTATCTGAAATCTTTGATACTACGAAAGTCAAACTTTGATTACCGTAGTTTATTTTTGGCGCATAAAAATGGTGTTTCTTCCAATTGCAATAGTTTTTATGGCAATAAACAAAATACAATTAAAAAGATTACCGGGCATATCTTTTATTAAGTTGCTCGGAACTGGCAAAGGCGAGAGTTTTACTCCCAAAGATGCTGACTCAACTCGCTGGGGAATTTTGGTCACAATAAGTGAAAATCAAATTAGTAATCTTGATAAATCTTTTGTAATTAGAAGTTGGCAAAAGATCTGCAAAAAAGAGTACCGAGTAATTTTGAAACCAATTTCATCTCATGGATTTTGGTCCAGAAAGCAACCTTTTTCGGCAGAGAAGTTTGATTGGAGTGCAAAGATAGCTGCGGTCACTAGGGCTCGAATAGTTTGGCGGAAAAATTTAATTTTTTGGCGTGCGGTTCCGCCGGTGACAGAAAGTTTGCACCAATCTCCTGGTTTGTTAAACGCGATTGGGATCGGTGAAGCACCAATCGGATTACAAGGAACATTCTCAGTCTGGAAAGATGCCGCATCACTTCGCGATTTCGCCTATAAAGGTAAGGCTCATTCTGAGGCAATTAAAGCCACTTCGGCTCAGCAATGGTATTCAGAGGAGCTATTCGCCCGGTTTGCAGTTATAGAAGAGCGAGGGATGCTTACCTAATACGGCACAATTAGCCCATGTCGCTACGCCAGTTTTATCCAAGACGAAACAATCGTCGCCAAGTTTCAACTAGAAAACTACTAGCACTTTATTTCACGCTCGCTATTGCAATTGCTCTTCAAATTTCTTACCCACTAATCAGTGGCGAATCATTAAGACTGATAACTATTGCCACGGTTTACTGGGCTGCAGCTGCAATGATCATTCATGCTTTATTAGCTTATGGAATTTCATATACAGCAATATTTGTATCAATCACTTTTACGTATGCATTGATTATAGAACAAGTAGGAAGTAGAACTGGTTGGCCATTTGGTGATTACCAATATTCTGGAACATTAGGCTACCAAATATATGGAGTTCCCTTAGTAGTTCCATTTGCATGGATAATGATCGCTCATCCAATTTTAATCGCTGCACGGAAAGTTACAAAGAACTGGGTTTTTCTGTACGGTGGATTTGGAATGATGGCATGGGACTTATTTTTAGATCCTCAGATGGTTGCCGCTGAAAGATGGACCTGGGAATTTACTGGTTCACATGTGCCACTGCAACCTGAAATACCGCTCTCCAATGCTTTTGGCTGGCTATTAACTGGTATTGGCTTAATTGCTATTTTGCATAAAGCGCTCCGCAGAGATCGCCGGAAAGTAACAGCACCAACATCAATTCCAGATTTCTTCTTAATATGGACCTGGTTTTCCGGAGTGGTTGGAAATTTATTCTTCTTTGATCGCCCTGGAGTTGCAGTGATTGGTGGAATTGTATTTGGTGCATTTCTAATTCCATACCTATTTTTATTGCGCTTTGGCCCGCCTGCTAACTCTTAATGCAACTATATTTATTACTTTCAGGGTTAGCCCTGGCTTTGACTTTGTTAAATGCTCTGACAATCAAAGTAGTCAAGAATAATTCTGCAACAGTTACGAATTCAGTCTCAATCCTCATCCCAATGCGTAATGAAGAAGAAAATGTCATTGAATGTATTAGCTCTATTGAATCCCAAGTGGGACTAATAGATTTTGAAGTCCTTGTCCTTGATGACCACTCTGACGATAAGACCAAAGAACTATTGGCAAAATTTCCTAATATTAGAACTTTAGCCGGCAAAAATTTGCCGGATGGTTGGTTAGGCAAGCTTTGGGCTTGTCAGCAATTAGCTGATTCAAGTACCGGTGAATATCTTGTTTTTATCGATGCGGATGTGAGATTAAGCAATAATGCCATTGCTTCTGCAATATCAAAAATGGGAAAATGGGATTTTATATCTCCTTACCCAAAACAAATGGCAACTGGATTTGTTCAAAGAGTATTCCAGCCATTATTACAATGGTCCTGGCTTGCATCTGTACCATTATTAATTAGCCAAAAACTTGGAATTAAAAGTATGGCGGTAGCAAATGGACAATTTTTAATAACTAAAAGAGATGCTTACTTTAAATCAGGTGGCCACCAGTCAGTAAAATCAGAAGTAATTGATGACATCATGCTAGCGCGGCAACTTTTAGCAACTGGGTTTTCTGGTGGTGTTGCTGATGCAAGTCAGGTTGCAATCTGTCAGATGTATAAAACTGCGGGTCAATTAGTAAATGGCTATCGTAAATCTCTCTGGAAAGCTTTTGGATCATTCTTTGGAACCTGTGTAGCAATTCTAATTTTGTTCATAAGTGGAGTAGCTCCATTTATTAGTGCAATCTTTGGATCGAAAATAGGCTTAATCTCATTTGGACTTATTGTTTTAAGTAGAGTTATCGCATCGGTTAAAACTGGAACGATTCCTAATACTGCTCTGTTACACCCACTAGCAATAGTTTTTTTAATTGGTTTAATCATCTATTCATGGATTGGTAAGTTAACAAATACATTAACTTGGCGAGATCGGACACTTTCCTAAATGGCAAAGATTTCCGTAATTGGCGCTGGTATTGGTGGCATGGGTGCGGCTGCCAGACTTGCTAAAAATGGCCATGAGGTAACTGTTTATGAAAATAGCGACCGATCTGGCGGTAAATGCCGAACCGAATGGTTTGGAGATTATGCCTTTGATACTGGTCCGTCACTTCTTACCTTACCTGCGGTTTATCGTGACTTGTTTCTTAAGACTGGAAAAAGAATAGAACATATTCTAGATATTCAACCAGTGGACCCAGCATTTAACTACCAGTTCTCGGATGGTAAGTCCGTATCTTTCCCAAACTTGTCCAACCCAAAGACATACATTGAAATCGAAAAATCTTTTGGAACAAATTCTGCAAATTCATGGAGAAAATTGATTGAAAGATCTGAACGAATGTGGGAGGTTTCACGAGAACCATTTGTTGAATCTGAGCTACGTTCAATTTGGCCACTACTCAAAAGGTGGGACTTAATTAAACAGATTAAGGAAATTTCACCATTTACATCACTACGAAAACTAAGCAGTAAATTTGAGGTTGATCCTCACCTTAAAATGATTGTTGATCGCTACGCAACTTATACTGGAAGTGATCCAAGGAGTGCGCCGGCAGTCTTACTCACCATTGCATTTGTTGAGAGCACATTCGGTGCATGGCATATCAAAGGTGGAATTGGACAACTCTCTATTGCGCTAGAGCAAAGGTGCTTAGAGCTTGGAGTTAAATTTGAATTCAACACTTTAGTCACTGAAATTTCAGTAAAAGCTGGACAAGTGACAGGAATAAAGACTGGAAATGGCCAGAGTATTAATACGGACTTAGTTGTTTCCAATTCTGATGCAGAGTACACATATAACAAATTAGTTAAGAAAGAAATATCAGAGGCTACAGGTGAGCGCCGTAAACTTAAAATTGCAACTAAGTCTTTGGCTGGATTTTCCTTACTTCTTGGCCTAGATAACACAAAGAGTCATAAGGTTAATCTTGATCACCACAACGTATATTTTCCAGAAAATTACGATGCAGAGTTTGACGATATTTTTACAAAAAAAGTTCCAGTTGCAGATCCAACAATTTATGTGTGTGCGCCAAAAGATAACTCCATGGTCAAAGGGATAGATAAAGAGGCTTGGTTTGTTTTAGTAAATGCTCCCAGACATGATTTAGAGAACGGATGGAATTGGAACAAGGGGGGCGATAAGTATGCTGAAAAGATTATTAAGAAACTTGATCACCTTGGTTTAAATGTTTCAAACCGATTAGATTTTATGAAGTTTAGAACACCTGCAGATTTAGAAAATTATGCGCTAGCTCCTGGTGGATCTATCTACGGAACTTCAAGTAACTCACCCGTATCTGCTTTTCTACGAGCTAAAAATAGATCAAAAATTAATGGTTTGTTCTGCGTTGGAGGCTCTGCTCACCCTGGTGGTGGATTACCACTAGTCGGTATTAGTGCAGGGATTGTTGCAAATGCTATTGGCAAGGCTTAGCGCAATTTAGAGTACGTAAATCTAACTACTGTAAAAAAACTAAGTAATTGAAGAACTAACCAACATAAAATAATTTGGTTATAAATTGTAAAATCAAATTGCAAAGAGATAAATGCAACAAAAACAAAAGATGCCCTAACTGGACGCTCAGCAAAGGTAACAATACCAACCTCGGAAACTCCTAAGCCAGCAGCGCGAGCCCTTACATACTCTTGTAGTGAAGCGGTGAGTAAGACTAGAACTAGAAGCTTCAAATCTGCGCCAATTTTATAAAGTGCTAATACCCAAAAAATTTCAGTTAGCCGATCAACTACCGAATCTAAAATTGCTCCCCACTTTGTAGATTTTTTAGTTAGTATCGCCAAACTTCCATCAATACCATCGCAAATTAAAGAGAGAACTAGTAAGCCTGGCGCCCAAAATGTGTTGGCATTTAAAAATAAAAGTAAGCCAAAAAAGAGCCCTAGTATTGTTAAAATATTGGGTGTAATTTTAACTTTTGACATTGGCTTAACTATCAAATAAGAAATACTTAGCCAGGCCTTTACAATTCCAGAGATTTCTGCATTTCCGTGTAGTTCGCTCCAAGTAGAGTAAAACTCTTTTTTGTTCATATCTTTATTAGTCCTAAATTTTTTGCAATAGCTACAGTTGACTCAGATGAGTTCATTGTATAAAAGTGGATTCCTGGTGCTTTAAGTTCTAATAATTTTTCACCTAGCATTGTGGCAATATCTATTCCGATTTTCTTTACTTCTTGTGGATTATCTTCCTTGCCTTCAAAGCGTTTTAAAATATCATTTGGTACCTGTGTTCCGCTCAATTCACTCATTCGATTCAATTGTTTCAAATTAGTAATTGGCAATACCCCAGCAATTATTGGCAGAGTTGAGCCACGTTTAGCTAATCGGTCAACTAAGTTTTGCCATTTACTTACTTCAAAGAAAAACTGAGTAGTAGCAAAAGATGCCCCTAACTCTTCTTTGCGGATAAGAACGTCAACATCTTTTTCAAAATTAAAATTTGAGGCTGGATGTCCATCAGGAAAAGCTGCAACGCCAACTTTAAAATCTCCAGTTTGAATCGCTAATTCAACCAACTCATCGGCATGGTTGAAGCCGTCAATATTTTCTTGCCATACTCCTCTTGGGCCACTTTGTGGGTCACCTCGAAGTGCCAAAATACTTTTAATCCCAGCACTCTTATACTGTTTTAGAATCTCAATTAATTCTGATCGAGTTGAACCTACGCAAGTTAAATGCGCAACGGTTGGAATTGATGTTCTAGCAGTTATCTCAGTAGTAACTCGAATAGTTCGATCCCTGGTTGACCCACCTGCCCCATATGTGACCGATACAAAATCAGGTTTTAATGGTTGTAACTGGGCTAGCGCCTGCCATAGTCGCTCTTCACCTGCCACATCTTTGGGCGGGAAGAACTCAAGGGAGAAGGTGGTGGTTCTCAGATCTTTGCTCACAGCAGGCAGGGTACCGTTGCGCCGTGAGTTTTTCCTCTTCTTTCGATCTTAAATCGATGCGCTCTGAGATAAATCAGTCCCTTAGTGAATTCATTCAAGGTGAAAACAAATACCTGGCACAAATCGGTCCGGAGTTAGACCCGGTAGCAAATGAAATTGAAAAATTCCTATTAGAAAGTGGCAAACGACTCAGACCACTTTTTGCTTATGTCGGACTGCTCGGCACTGGTTCTAATTCAAGTGCAGAAATTATTCAAGCAATATCAAGTCTTGAACTTGTTCATGTCTGTGCATTAATTCATGATGATGTTATGGATGGCTCAGATACTAGGCGTGGTGCTTTAAGCATCCATAAAGCATTTGAAAAAATGCATCAGGACAAAAACTTAGTAGGCTCTCCATACCAATTTGGTGTTTCATCTGCAATTTTAATAGGTGACTTAGCACTTATCTGGTCCGCACAAATGCTACATACCGCAGGTTTATCAAGTGAACAACTTATAAAAGTATTGCCTGTATACGATGAAATGCGAGTTGAGTTAATGGCTGGGCAATACCTAGATGTTTATGAGCAGTCACTAGGAACCCAAAGTGTAGAGCGGTCACTAAAAGTTGCTAGATATAAATCTGGAAAATACACAATTGAACGACCGCTCCATTTTGGTGCAACACTTGGTGGAGCATCTAATCAATTAATAAATGCCTACACAAAATATGGAGTCCCACTTGGTGAAGCTTTTCAATTACGCGATGATGTCTTAGGTGTTTTTGGTGATCCAGCCGAGACTGGTAAGCCAGCTGGTGATGATTTAAGAGAAGGTAAGCGCACAGTTTTAATGGCGGTTGCTTTTGATAAGGCCAACCAAGCCCAAGAAAAAGAACTTAAGAGTGGCTTGGGTAATCCAGATCTAAAAACAACGCAGGTTGAAAAAATGCAGGAGATTATTACTCAGACAGGTGCCCTTGCTCACATCGAATTAATGATTGAAGAATTAACAAATACATCACTTAGCGCGCTAAACTTTGACCAAATTCACCCAGCTGGCAGAGATTTGCTAACTCAATTGGCAGTAATTGCTACTAGTAGAAAGATTTAATTTTGGTTGCAAAAGTTAAGGGACCGACAGATCATGTTGTAGTTGTTGGCGCGGGTCTGGCCGGCTTAAGTGCGGCATTGCGCCTGGCTGGTGCTGGCAGAAAAGTCACAGTCGTAGAGCGAGAAAGTGTGCCGGGTGGCCGAAATGGTTTACTAAAAAAGGCTGGATACTCATTTGATACAGGTCCTTCAGTACTAACTATGCCTGATCTAATTGCAGATGCACTTGCATGTGTTGGCGAAGATATTAAGGATTGGCTTGATTTAGTACCGCTAAAGCCGCTTTACCGTGCTTTTTATCATGATGGTTCCCAACTTGATGTGCATGCTGACACAAATCAAATGCAATCTGAAATTGCAAAAACAATTAGCCCAGAAGAAGCGGCTGGTTATGGCCGATATGTAGAGTTTGTTACTAAGTTATATAAATATGAAATGAATGATTTTATTGATCGTAATATCGATTCCCCACTTAATTTACTAACTCCAAACTTAGCTCGTTTGGTCGCACTTGGTGGTTTTCGTAAATTAGCGCCAAAGGTAAATCAATTTCTAAAAGATCCAAGGACTCAAAAAGTTTACTCATTTCAAGCTATGTATGCTGGCGTAAGCCCACAGCAAGCCTTAGCAATATATGCAGTTATTGCTTATATGGATTCTGTTAACGGTGTATTTTTCCCTAAAGGTGGCATGCATGCTGTTCCACGAGCACTTGCGGCAGCTGCTGAAAAGCACGGAGTGACTTTCAAATACAACACAACGGTTACTTCAGTTGAAAAGAAAAATGGCAGAGCAGCAGCAGTAATAACTGAGAGTGGTGAGCGAATTACCGCCGATGTATTTGTGCTTAACCCAGACCTTCCAGTTGCTTGGCGTGATCTACTTGGAAAAGAGCCTTTGTCGGTCAAACGACTTAAATACTCCCCTTCTTGTGTCACATTGCTAGTTGGATCAAATAAAAGTTATGACCATCTTGCACACCACAATATCCATTTTGGTAAATCCTGGGATGGCGTCTTCGATGAATTAATTAAGAAGAAAACCTTAATGAGTGATCCAAGTATTTTAGTAACCGTGCCATCAAAAGATGATCCTTCTCTAGCTCCTGCTGGAAAATCTTCTTACTATGTTTTATTTCCAACTCCGAATTTAACTGCAGACATTGATTGGGAGAAAATTGGTCCAAAATATAAGGCAGAGATGATTAAGGCTTTAGAAGAACGAGGCTATGAAGGATTTGGAGATGGGATCGAGGTTGAGCAATTAACAACTCCCCTAGATTGGCAGAATCAAGGAATGGCGCAAGGTGCACCATTTGCAAGCGCGCACACTTTTTTCCAAACTGGACCATTCCGCCCACGAAATTTAGCAAAAGGATTTGAGAATGTTGTTTTCGCTGGATCTGGAACTCAACCAGGAGTTGGGGTTCCAATGGTATTAATTTCTGGCCGCCTTGCTGCCGAACGAATAGTTGGACCCGTCAAGTAAGAATATGGATGAATTAAAAGCAGCAGGTATTACTGATCCAGAACTGCGCAACTCTTATCTTGAATGTAAAAGGCTTAACAACTTACATGGTAAGACTTACTTTCTAGCAACACGATTACTGCCGCCAGCAAAACGCCCTTTTGTGCACGCGCTATATGGATTTGCCAGATATGCCGATGAAATAGTTGATGATCTTGCTTCAACTTTAAGCGAGAATGAAAAAGCACAATCTCTAAAAAGTTGGGGCGATGAAGTACTACTAAATATTAGATCTGGGAAAAGTAATGATCATATTGGCGCAGCTCTGGTAGATACTGTTAATAGATTTAGTATTCCAATTTCCTATTTTGAAGCATTTCTTCATTCCATGACTATGGATCTTACTGTTACTGAATATCATACTTATGAAGATTTATATGAGTATGTTTATGGATCTGCGGCTGTAATTGGTTTACAAATGGTGCCAATTTTAGGAACAGTTTCAAAGCAATCTTTAGGTGAAGCAAATATCGCCGCTGAAAAACTTGGTACAGCATTTCAATTGGCAAATTTTATAAGAGATGTCGGTGAAGACTTAACTAGGGGTCGAGTTTATCTTCCAATAACCGAGCTACAGTCACACGGAGTAACTCGTCAGATGCTAGAAGAGAGAATTGTTACACCTGAAATTAAAGAAGCATTAAAAGAACAAATCCAACGAGTTCGAAATCTTCAAGCAGAAGCAAACGCAGGCATCAAATTACTAAGCGTTGAAAGTAGGGCATGCATTGAAGCTGCTAGTGAATTGTATTGTGGAATAGTTGATGAGGTAGAAAAAATTGATTATCAGATATTTACTAAGCGGGCTAAAACATCTAATTGGCGAAGAATAAGTGTTGCACTTCCGGCATATCTCAAAGCGCGAAACTCTCGGTAGTTACTTTCTTTGCAGACCTTTGCGACCCCAAAAAACCCACATCGCTATAACCGAAAGTACTAAAGCAAAACCAAATAAAAGGTCTTCAATGGGGGCGGATGCAACCCTGACGCCCATAATTGCATCTGGGTTATACATAACAATATTGCGAGAAGTTAACCACCAGTTTGTAATTAACTGAAATGGCAAAATGATTGCATAGCTTGTCCAAAAAGCAGCCCGGGTCAGTAGTTGAGTTTTAATAATAAATAGATCGAAAAATACGGAAAATAAAAGGGCGAAGATAGCGATATCTGAGTAGATCATTGCTCATCTCCAATCTTCCAATGTTTCTTTACCGTTCTAACTCCTTCTATGGTCATAATCGCGGCCATTGGAACTACAGTAAAGAAAAGAAACTCCTCGAGCGGAATATCAAGTGGTCCAAATATTCCAAGAATTTGGTCGTGGTCAAAATACCAATGACCACGGTCAATTGCATATGCATCCCAGATCAAAAAGAAGATTGCTACCGGCAAAATGCTAAAAAATACACGTTTAAATCTTTTTAGGACACCTATCTTTAAAACGATTTCAAGCCAGAATGAACCAATGACTGTGAATATGATCATTGCCATATAGCCAAACTTAAGCACACGGAAACTATATACAACTTTAATCTAGGTTTCCTGCGCTAAGATAAATAACACGGGAGCTAAGAGATTTAGCTGAGAGGGTCTGAACTTCAGACCGACCGGTTGACCAGTTCGGTAATGCGAATTGGAAGGGAGTTTATTATTTCTATATTAGAGGCAATCGCATTTATAACCTCATTAACTGGAGTAATTCTCGGCGTGCTTGGTCCACGGACTACTTGGCCATGGTGGGCGGCTAGCAGTCTGCTGTATGCAGTTATCTTTTATCAATCTGCCTACTACGCAAGCAGCGCACTTCAAATTATATTTATTGCTGGTGGAGTAATGGGATGGTTTGGCTGGGGAATAACTGGGGCAAAACCGAGAAAATCAAATAGTAAAGAGCGACTGATTATATTTATTGTTTTATGCACAGTAACCATATCTCTTTGGCCAATTCTTACTAACATTGGCGCAGCATCATCAACAATTGAAGCATTTGGTTTTGTTGGCAGTGTAATCGCTCAATTACTTATGATTTGGCAAAGATTTGAAGCCTGGCCACTTTGGCTAATTGTTGATATGGCATATACATATCAGTACTTTGAAGGGCAATTGTATTTAACTGGTTTTCTTTACTTAATATTTAGCACAGTTGCTGTTTGGGGTTGGATTCGCTGGAACAAGGAATCGAAGAAATTTACCAATGACTGATTATCAAAGCATTTTACAGGAAATTAATGGTATGCAAAATGATAAAACAACTCTAATAGCAATAGATGGTGTTGCAGGCTCTGGTAAAACTAAGCTAGCTCTTAAGTTAGCAAATGACCTAACTGACTCGTATGTCGTACATATGGATGATCTTTATGATGGCTGGAATAAACCATTATCCCAAAAGTTAACAGCCCGAGTCATATCTCAATTACTTAATCCGATCAGCAAGCAAATGTCGGTTTCTTACCAAATATTTAACTGGAATCTAAATAGATTCACAGATTTTAAAACAATTCCACAATCTAAATATTTAATTTTAGAAGGGGTTGGTTCTGCTCAAAGAGAGTTCCGTCCATATATGAATAAGATTATCTGGATTGAGTATGACCCGAACCTTGGCTATAACCGAGTAATCGCTCGAGATGGTGAGCAGGTAAAACAGGAAATGTTGAAATTTTTAATTGATCAAAATAATCATTTTTTGACAGAATTAAGTAAGAATGCTGCGGATTACACCCTCAATGGCGCGCCATAAACTCTAATTTTAAGATTTTTTCTCTAAACTTTCATTGTGTCTGATTTAACTGGTGAGCTAATTGATAATCGCTACCTATTGCAACGTCAGATTGCATCCGGTGGCATGGCCACAATTTATGCTGGCTTAGACACTCGCCTAGACCGCCCAGTTGCGGTAAAAATTATGCATGCCCATCTTGCTAACGATGAAGCATTTGTCTCAAGATTTATAAAAGAAGCTAAAGCAACCGCTGCTTTATCGCATCCAAATATTGTTTCGATTCAAGACCAAGGTTGGAATGAGGGTGGACCACCGGCAGTATTCCTTGTGATGGAATTAGTTGAAGGTAGTACTCTCCGCGATTATTTAAATGAAAAAGGTTCGGTGACTGTTGAGCAAACATTTCAGCTCATCACGCCAGTCCTTAGTGCCCTTTCTGCTGCGCATAGAATTGGAATAATTCATCGAGATATCAAGCCAGAAAATATTTTAATTTCAAAAGATGGTCGAATAAAGGTTGCTGATTTTGGTTTAGCCAGGAACATCACAATGGGGCAAACAATGACCGCGGAATCTAGTGTTGTTCTGGGCAGTGTTTCATATTTATCACCGGAACAAGTCCAGCGAGGTATAGCAGATGCAAGAAGTGATATCTACGCAGTTGGAATAGTTTTATTTGAAATGTTAACTGGTTCAAAGCCATATAGCGGTGAAACACCTATCCAAATTGCTTATCGGCATGTCAATGACCGAATACCTAATATCCAAACTATTAAAAATGAGATCCCAGCTTCAATGGCAGAGTTGGTATATGAGGCGACTGCACCAAATCCAGATCAGCGGCCAAAGAACGCCGAAGAACTATTGAATAAATTAAGAGAGATTCAAGCCCAAATTGATCCAAGGCGTCGCCAGATGAGTTTGGAACTTGATCTACCGCCTATAGTTAACAAAAAAAATATAAGAGGAAAAGTTTCGGTAACCTCTGCTTTAGGTGGAATAAAAGAGAAAACATCTCAATTAATTTCTACTAAGCCAATTAACGTAAGCAAACCAGAAGATTCAATCAGAACTAAAAAGCGCAAGGTTTCTAGAAGAGTACGCCGAAACCGCATTATCGCCTTATTTTTACTTATAGCGCTAATCTTTGGAAGTTATCAAATACTTAACGCGGGTAAAATTTCTGTTCCCTCATTAGTTGGAATGAGCCAAGGCGAAGCAAAAAGTGATTTAAAAGATCTTGGATTAAACATTCAGGTAGTCGAAGAAGTATTTAGTGAAGATGTCGCAAAAGGGAAAATAATTGCTACTAAACCAGGTGGCGGGGGCAAGATCTCCCCAGCTGGAACTGTTGGGTTGATCGTTTCCAAAGGGCAAGAGCGAATAATTGTTCCTACTTTGAATGGATTAACACCAGATGTAGCATCTGGGAAAATTTCTGACCTCGGTTTAAGTGTGGGTCAAATAAATGAAAGTTTTGATATGAAAGTTGCAGCTGGCTTCGTCATTGGAACTGATCCAAAGAATGGTAGTGAAGTAAGAAGAAAATCAATTGTGAATTTAGTTGTTAGTAAGGGAGTTGAGCAGCTAGCCCTTTCTTCTTATGTCGGCAAAGGCGGAGAACAAGCACTATCTGAGTTAAATGATTTAGGTTTTGATGTTAATGTTAAATATAATTTTAGTGACAGCATATTTAAAGGTCAGGTTATTGCTCAGTCACCAGAAAAGTCTGATTTGATTAGCAAAGGTAGCAAAATCGAATTAGTAATTTCAAAAGGATCAGAGTTTGTATTTGTTCCAAACGTTTTAGGTAAGAATAAAAATGATGCAAGTGTTGATCTAGAAAACCTTGGATTAAAAGTTAGCGCTAAGGGTTCTGGTAAGGTAAATAATGTATCTCCAGCTATCGGAAGTAAGGTTAAGCAGGGCACAGTAATCACCATAACTCTTCGATAGAGAAAGTTAGCCAACTCTCAGGTAGGCTCCCCAAATGGCTACCGCTAAAAGCACAATTCGAATTGGTGCACATGTACCCACATCTGGCGGTATGGCAACTAGATCAATTGATTATGCATTAACAATTAAAGCTGAAACTATTCAAGTATTTGCATCTAGCCCACGGACTTGGGCAACCTCTGCACCAAACCCTGCAATGGATGAAGCATTTAAAGCTAAAACTAAAGAACATGATATCAAGCCATATGTACACGCTTCATTCTTAATTAATTTAGGCTCACCAACAATTTCAACATATGAAAACTCTCTCGCTGCTACTGCATACTCATTAAAGCGTGGTCATGAGATTGGCGCCCATGGGGTAGTTGTCCATACTGGGTCGGCAGTTGATGAATCACATGTTGATCAAGCTTGGAAGCAAATCCATGAAGGAATGATGCCGGTACTAAATAATCTTAAAGATGACGATCCCTGGCTTCTGCTTGAACCAACCGCTGGGCAGGGTCAATCTCTTGTTAAAAAACTTGATGATCTAACTAAATATTTTGAAGCTCTTGAATGGCACCCAAAGGTAGGCGTTTGTCTAGATACTTGTCATGTTTTTGCAGCTGGTCATGATATTAAAAAGCCGGGAGGTATGACTGAAACTTTGGATTTACTAGTAAAAATTGTTGGAATTGAGCGGATTAAACTAATTCATGTAAATGATTCAATGGATATATGTGGAAATTTAAAGGATCGTCATCAAAATATTGGTAAGGGTGAAATTGGAACCAAACCATTTGCAGAGCTGCTCTCCCATCCGGCGATAGCTAATGCGCCTTTGATATTAGAGACGCCAGGATCTGAACCAGAGCATGGAAGTGAAGTTGCCCTCCTTAAAAAAATGCGAGATAAAAAATGAAAAATAGAAATCTCTTATATCTAGCGATGCTTGGTGCCGCAGCAGTATGGGGTGGGTCTTTCGTAGTTATGAAAGACTCCCTAGAGAAGCAGGATGTTTTCTCATTTTTATCAACTAGATTTATTTTGGCGGCCCTCTTAATGTTTATATACCGCCCTACTTCTTTGGCAGGACTTAGCGGTAAATTCATTACGAGAGGGGTACTTGCTGGGATCCTGCTTGGCAGTGGCTACATATTCCAGACTTTTGGATTAACTAAGACAACGGTTTCAAACACCGGGTTCATAACTGGTTTGTACCTAGTTTTTACTCCACTGATTTCGTTAATTATTCTTCGCAGACATGTGCTAAAAATTCAATGGTTATCTGTATTAATAGCGACTATCGGACTTTTCCTCATATCCTTCAACGGGGTTTCGATTGGTTTAGGAGAAACTTTAGTTTTAATTTCAGCCATTTTATATGGGGCCCACTTTGTCGCACTCGGAGAATGGAGCGATGGTGGTAATTCCTATGCTTTGACCCTAATACAAATTACTACGTTAGCAATTATGGCATCTTTACTTACAATCAAAGATGGGTACCAACTTCCACCAGATTCATCTGTATGGTCTGCCATTATATTTACTGCATTTTTCGCAACTTTCTTAGCTTTTTTTATTCAAACAAAAGCGCAATCAGTAATGAGTGCTACTGCTGCCAGCGTACTACTAGCAATGGAAACTCCCTTTGCGGTTGTTTTTGGCCTCTATTTCAACAATGACCCATTAACAATAAAGATCTTAACTGGAGGCATATTGGTAATGGCGGCAATGGGACTAGTAATTTGGTCTGATGCACGTAAAGAAAATATGAGAACATTCCACCATGACTAATCCAGTGATTGACCTTAGATCTGACACAGTAACTAAACCTTCCGCTGGTATGCGCGATGCGATGGCAGCTGCACCTGTTGGAGATGATGTTTATGGTGAAGATCCGACAATAAATTCACTAGAGGATAGAGTTGCACAATTATTTGGCAAAGAAGCAGCATTATTTTGCCCAAGCGGATCATTAGCAAATCAATTAGCCATCCGGATGTTGGTAAATCCTGGTGAAGAGTTAATCACGGAAACAAACTCACATATTGTTAGAGCTGAGTTAGGTGCTGGCGCAGTGTTTAGTGGTATTACAACTCGAACTTGGCTAGCAAGTCGAGGACTTCTATCTGCTGATGATCCATTAAATATTGCAAGACCAGACTCTGGGCCTTACCTAGTTTCAACTACTGCAATTGCAGTTGAGAATACCCACAACTTTGGTGGCGGAACTGTGCAGCCACTTAATGAGATAAAGAAACTTAGGGAAGGGAGTGAAAAACTTGGAATTTTCCTACACCTTGACGGTGCAAGAATTTGGAATGCTCATATTGCAAGTGGAGTAGATTTTAAAGAGTATGGAAAATACTTTGACACATTAAGTGTTTGTCTTTCTAAAGGTATGGGTGCTCCAGTTGGTTCATTAATGCTTTCCACCAAGGATCGCGTATTAAAAGCTCGCCAGTGGCGCAAGCGATATGGTGCTGGAATGCGTCAGGCAGGAATTTTAGCTGCAGCAGGCCACTATGCCTTAGATAATAATCTGCCACTTCTTAAAAATGATCACCAAAGAGCAAAATCAATTGCAAATGCAATTCATGCAGTAGCGCCAAAAATTATCGATCCAGGAGTAGTTGAGACAAACATAGTGGGATTAGATATAACTTCTATGAAAATCACGGCAAGTGATTTGTCGGCACAGCTAAAGGATAAAGGAATTTTATCGAGCGCTCTTACTCCAAAATACCTACGGCTTGTAACACATTTAGATCTGACAGATAGCGACATTGAAACTGTTAATCAAGTATTGCCTCAGTTACTACAGCGCGCCCTCGTGCTTTAACAACCACTCCTTAACTTCAACTCCATAAGCATAATCTCCAAGAGCTCCACCGCTTTTAACTATTCGATGACATGGAACAATTGCTGCAATTAAGTTACTAGAACATGCTGTGCCAACTGCTCTAACTGCACTGGCTGACCCGGCTCTCTTTGCTAGATCAGAATATGACCAAGTCTTTCCAACTGGAACCTTACGCATCTCTTTCCATACTGATTGATAAAAAGTTGCACCAGGTTGGCGAACCTTAATCGAATTAAGTGCGGAAATATCACCATTAAAATAATCAGATACAAGTTCACTAACCATGGGTATCTCATTTACTGATTTAATCTCTCTAGAGGAATCATCTGATGATAGGCGTGGAATTAAATCATCAAAACCATTAAAACCAGCTGCTAATAAAATCTGCTGATCTGCAATTAAATAAAGGTGGCCAACCGGAGTTTTATGAGAGGTCTTTGAGAGCACCCTCTGAGGCTAAACCTATATTGAAAGAAATGGAATACTTATTTTTTATGATCTCGTAACATCTCAGCGACTAAAAAAGCTAATTCCAGTGATTGCGTATGGTTAAGTCTCGGATCGCAGGCACTTTCATAACGTGTGGAAAGATCCTCATGGCTAATTTGTTCTCCACCACCAACACACTCAGTAACGTCATCTCCAGTTAATTCAATATGAATTCCACCTGGGTGCGTGCCTAGCTTTTTATGAACCTCAAAAAATCCACGAACCTCATCAAGGACATCATCAAATTTACGAGTTTTATAGCCACTTGGAGCCTCATAGGTATTGCCATGCATTGGATCACACACCCATAAAACCGAAGCACCAGATTTTGTTACTGCATCAACTAATGCAGGTAGTTTCTCGCGAATAGTTCCAGCACCCATACGAGTTATAAAAGTTAATCTTCCTGGTTCATTACTTGGGTTTAATCGTTTAATTATTGCTAGTGCATCCTCGGCAGTTGTCTTTGGGCCAAGCTTCACACCAATTGGATTATGGATTTTTTCAGCAAAATCAATATGCGCACCATCTAGTTGTCTTGTCCGCTCACCAATCCAAACAAAGTGGGCTGAAACATCATATGGATTATTTGTTCGTGAATCTATTCTTGTTAACGCTTTTTCATACTCTAAAATCAACGCTTCATGGCTTGAGTAAAAATCAACTGACTTGAATGACTCTGGGTCAACACCTGCGGATTGCATAAACTGTATCGCTCGTCCAATTTCATTTGCCATCTCTTCATAGCGAGCGCTAAATCTGGCATCAGCAGCAAAACCCTTATTCCAACTGTGAACTTGGCGCAGGTCTGCAAATCCACCTTTAGTAAAGGCTCGAACAAGATTTAATGTTGCCACTGAAGTGTTGTATACCTGAACTAACCGCTTTGGGTTAGGAGTTCTTGCCTCTTTAGTGAACTCAATGTCATTAACTGCATCTCCCCGATATGCCGGAAGGGTCACGCCATCTCGCGTTTCATTGTCATTACTTCGTGGCTTAGCAAACTGACCAGCCATTCGCCCAACCTTTATAACTGGCAGGGATGAAAAGTATTGAAGAACTGCTGCCATCTGCAATATTGTTTTAATTCGATTTCTAATTGAATCAGCTGTTGCCCCCACAAAAGTTTCAGCACAATCTCCGCCTTGTAGCCAGAATGCTCGCCCGGCTGCTGCTTCGGCGATGCGGTTCTTTAGATTGTCACACTCACCGGCAAATACCAGCGGTGGAAAACTTTCTAACTCAGTTACTGCAGATTTAACTGCGGCAGGATCTGGCCATGCCGGCTGTTGGGCAGCAACTAGTCCAGCTTTAAATATCGAGTTAGCGCTCATTAGATAATGGTAGGCAATCTTTTGGTATTGATGTGGCTAATTAAGCACGCACCACTACCCAAAGAAGATCTCCGCCTCTTTATATAGCTCAGGATCAACGGTCTTCAATTTTGTAGTCGCAGATGCCAGTGGCACCCGCTCTATCTTTGTGCCATGTAATGCCACCATCTTGCCCCAATCACCATCATGGACAGCAGTGATTGCGTGTAGCCCAAATCGAGTAGCAAGAACTCGATCAAATGCAGTTGGCGTGCCACCTCGTTGAATATGTCCTAACACTGAGGTACGAGCCTCTTTACCAGTCTTGGATTCAATCTGACCAGCAAGCCATTCACCGATACCAGATAACTTAACATGGCCAAATGAATCAAGGGTCTGATCTTTTGTGACCATATCGCCATCTTGTGGAATAGCACCTTCGGCAATAACGATGATTGGTGAATAACTTTGTTCAAATCTTGATTCAACCCATTTACATACTTGCTCAACTGAGAACTTAACCTCAGGTATTAATATGCAGGAAGCTCCCCCGGCAAGACCTGAATGCAACGCAATCCAACCTGCATGTCGGCCCATTACCTCAACAATTAATGCACGGTGGTGTGACTCTGCAGTAGTGTGAAGCCGATCAATTGCTTCAACTGCAATATTTACCGCAGTATCAAAACCAAATGTGTAATCAGTATTATTTAAATCATTATCAATAGTTTTAGGAACTCCTACTACTTTAACACCCAGTGAATCTAGCTTTGTGGCAACACCTAAAGTATCTTCACCGCCAATTGCGATTAAGGCATCAATTCCCATCTTGGCTAAATTTTCTTTTATCTTCTCAACGCCACCTTCAATTTTAAATGGATTGGTACGAGATGAACCGAGAATGGTTCCGCCCTTTGGCAATATTCCTCTGGTTGCAGCAACATCAAGCTTCATGGTTAAGCCTTCAAGTGGTCCTCGCCAACCATCACGAAATCCTATGAACTCATAGCCATACTCTTTAACGCCTTTGCGAACAACTGCGCGAATAACTGCATTTAATCCAGGACAATCCCCACCACCTGTGAGAACACCGATACGCATTTAGAAAACTCCAGCCTTAAATCTTTTAAAATTGGTCAACGCCGACGACTAAGTCTACTCTGCCGCAATGGGACTAAAACCCGAGATCATTAAGCATCTGGCTGAACGGGCAGCACTTGGGCTACCTCAAGTATGGCAAGCACCATTAGATGAGATCCGAAAAAATACCCATACCCATATTTCTTTAACTCAACCGCTAATTGATCTATATTCAGTCGAGCATAAATTTATTCCAGGGCCAACTGCGGATCTGCCAATTCGAATTTATCGCCCAAGTGATGAAAAAAATTTACCAGCACTGGTTTTCTTCCATGGTGGCGGGTGGGTATTAAATTTTTTAGATATCTACGAGCCTGCTCTTAGAAGTATTGCAAAGCTCGGTAACTTTGTAATTATTTCCGTCCAATATCAAAAAGCACCAGAGCATCCCTACCCAGTACCGTTTGATGATTGCTATTCCACATTAGAGTGGGTGGTAAGCCATACAAAAGAGCTGTCTATAGATTCAGAATCAATTGGCATTGCTGGTGATAGTGCGGGTGGAAATTTAGCCTCTGCTGTTGCAATTAAATCTAGAGATACAAAATTAATATCTCTTGCATTTCAGCTATTAATTTACCCGTGTAATGAAATAAAGATGCAGTATCCATCTGCAACTGAATTTGGTGAAGGGTTTGGCTTAACAACTAAAACAATGAGATGGTTTTGGGAGAAATACCTTCCAAATAAAGATCACCACAGTAATCCTTATGCAGTTCCTGCCAGTTCCACTGATCTTAAAGGAGTTGCCCCGGCAATTGTGATCGCTGCTGAATTTGATCCATTAACTGATGATGCAAGACAGTATTACCAGAAATTGGTGTCAAGTTCTGTGCCAGCTATATACAAGGAGTATGCCGGTCAGATACATGGCTTCTTTAATTTAAGTGGCGTTACTGAAGATGCGAGTTTACTTTATTCAGATATTGCTTTTGAAATAAATGCGATTTTAGGAAGAGCTAACTAATTGACTAAATCTGGTTGGGGTCGATTTGCTCTACTTGGCTTCCTATGGGGAATCCCCTACCTTTTCTTAAAAGTTGCAGTAGAGGAGATGTCACCTTCATCTGTTGTTTTCTTAAGAGTTCTAATTGGTGCAATTATCCTGCTACCAATAGCTTTAAAACGTCAAACTTTTTTTATTGCAAGGCAGTATTGGCCCTTACTACTTCTCTATACAGTTACAGAATTAATTGGCCCTTGGTATCTGATCACAAATGCTGAGCAAAAGATAACCTCCGGTTTAGCCGGTTTACTTGTCGCAACTGTGCCAATCTGGGCAGCGATTTTGGCCTCAATATTTGGCGACCATACGGTTTGGCATAAATCTAGACTCTTTGGATTAATTATTGGCTTTATAGGTGTTGTAGCAGTTGTTGGGATTGAATCATTAAGTGGCAGACAAGACATTATTTCAATTGGCATGGCGCTAGTTGCTGCAATGGGATACGCCTATGCGATAAACATGGTTAATCGAAGAATCCCGCAGGTTCCAGGATTAGCACTAAATACCTGGGCAATGATTATTACCTCTTTTGTTTACTTACCATTTGCCATTATTAGTTGGCCTAAGAAAACACCCTCCATTGAAGCAATCGGCTCAGTTTTAGGTCTAGGCATTTTATGTACGGCAGTTGCATTTATTTTATTCTTCAAAGTAATTGCGGATGTAGGACCTCCAAGAGCTTCCCTTGTTACTTATCTAAACACGGCGGTAGCCGTTGTGCTGGGTGTGATTTTACTTGCTGAGCCATTAACCCTTGGAATTGCACTAGGTCTTCCGTTAGTGCTGATTGGCTCTTATTTTGCTAGTCGGAAAGTGAGTCGGTAAACCCAAGTCTGACTAATAATTTCGGATCCTTTTGCCACTCTTTAGAAACCTTCACATGAATTTGCAAGAAAACTTGCATGCCAACTAAGTTTTCAATCGATTTGCGAGCAAGGGTGCCTATTGCTTTTAACTTACTGCCTTGTGGCCCAATAATAATTCCTTTTTGGCTATCACGCTCAACATGCAATGTGGCATTAATATCAAATATCTTTCCACCTTCTCGCTCGGACATCTCTTCAATTGTTACCATTACAGAGTGAGGTAACTCCTCATAAAGCTCTTCTATCGCTGCCTCTCTAATTAAATCAGCAAACATTAACTCCTCCGCCTGATCAGTTGTAATGTCAGTTGGATAAAGAGCAGGTGAGGTTGGTAGTTTCTTTGAGAGTAAATCTAGTAATAAATCAGTTTGTTCAAGATTCTTTGCCGATATTGGCACAATCTCAGCACGGGATAGTTTTAATCGATCTGTAAATTCTGTTACTTGAACTAACTTAGCCGCAAGATCTGATTTTGAAACTGTATCAACCTTTGTGACTACTAAAAATAAAGGTACATGCGCTTTAATTTGCTTTGCGATGTATTCATCCCCAGCGCCAATCTCTTCATTTGCTGGCATGCAAATAACAACTGCATCTGTTGAATCAATATTTTCATTCACCATTGAATTTAATCTATTCCCAAGGGCATTTTTTGACTTATGCATTCCAGGTGTATCCACAACTATCATTTGAAAATCTTCTTTATTAATAATTCCGCGAATTGGATTTCTGGTTGTATTTGGGTGGTGTGAAGTAATAACTATCTTGGTGCCTACTAAAGCATTCACCAAGGTAGATTTGCCAGTGTTAGGACGGCCGACGATTGCAACAAAGCCTGCTTTGAAATCACTCATTGGTGTCATTCTCTCACCTTTTTGATTACCTTAATTGCAGAGGCGTAATAATCTCCAATATCTCATCTAAGTTGGTTGCAATATCTGCAATTCGTTCGGCAATTAAGCGATGGCAACCTTCACTCAGGGCAGATGTAACTTCTCCAGGTATAGCAAATACAGGTCTAAAGATCTCAGCCGCATCCCGCGCAGTTCGAATTGATCCACTAACAAATTCTGCCTCCACCACCACGGTAGCTTTTGATAAGGCGGCAATCAGCCGATTTCTTATCAGAAATCTGTAGGGTTTAGAAGCAACATTAGGCATAACCTCAGAAATTAATAGACCTGAGGTACTGATGTGATCAAATAATCTTTTATTATCAGTTGGATACAAGCGGTTCACTCCCCCAGCCAGTACGCAAATTGTTTTACCAGCAGCCGCTAGTGCTCCAATATGGGCGGCGGTGTCAATTCCATAAGCACCACCACTTACTACCAGTAAGTCTCGCCTTACCGCCTGCATTGCTAGAGTTTTTGCAATCTGATGCCCATAACTTGTTGGCTTTCTACTACCAACTATTGAGATGGATTTATCAAGATCATTTAATACATTTCTTTCACCTTTTATTACTAACCCAATTGGTGGGCAATGAAGGTCATTAAGGACCTCAGGCCAATCTGAATCTACTGGTGTTATGAATATTGCATCTGAATCAATTAGCTCATTTTTGAGATCAGATAGATCTGCCTTAAAAACAGCATGTTGTAGATCCAAAATATTTTTCTGCCTAAAGTAGTATTTACCACTTAAGATGCGTTCAATTACATTTAATGCATTGGAATTAGATATCTCCAGGCTCCAGAAATTATCGGCAGGCTCGATAGTTGAGAATAAAACTAATCTTGCATCAGTCTCATTTAGCACATAGGTAATCTATCTAAATACTCATAAGCTTAGGAAGATGATGATTAAATTGTGAATTAATCGTTCTTAAAGAAGTGCGGCGATATTTGCAAAGGATTTACGGTGAATTGCAAGCAGGCCAAACTCCTTTATCGCTGCGGTGTGTGACGCAGTTATATACCCTTTGTGATTTGCTAGACCGTAATTTGGAAATTCTTTATCTAACTTGATCATTATGCGATCTCGATAAACTTTGGCCAGGATAGATGCTGCGCTAATTGAAATGGCAACTTGATCACCTTTCCAAACAGCTAGATTTGGCGTAGTAAGCCCCGGAATTGGATAGCCATCAGTTAGAACATAATCCGGTGTTATCTCTAGCGCATTAATAGCTCGACGCATTCCCTCAATATTGCATTTGTGTAGACCAATTGAATCGATTTCTTCAACTGAAACTTCAATTATTGAGTAAGTAATCGAATTCTTGATTACTACATCAAATAATTCTTCACGTTTAGATTCACTTAGTTCTTTTGAATCTTTAACATCAATGAGTAATTTAGATAGTGGATCTTTTAATATTACTGAAGCCAAAACTAATGGGCCAGCACATGGACCACGTCCTGCTTCATCAACACCAGCAATATTTTTTATTCCTGCCTTAAGCAGAGTTTGCTCAATCATTAACTTAAGGAAGCGGTTTTACTGGAATTTTCTTTAAATCAGCACCCTTCGGCATAAATCCCAGATTAGTTACCGGCCAGACAATAAATACCGCCCTGCCAACAACTTTACTCATTGGGACCATTCCATTGTTTGCACTATCGGGATGAAATCTTGAATCTGCACTAGCTGAGCGATGATCACCCATAACCCATATAAATCCATTTGGCACTTGAACATTAAATTTAGTCTCACTTGGCTTATCTCCAGTATAAATATAAGGCTCAATTATTGAAACTCCATTTACTTGAAGTTTTCCAGACTTATCACAGCAAATGACATTATCCCCACCAACACCTACTACTCGCTTAATCAGAAATTGTTTTGCTGGATCTGGCAATACACCCACGGTAATTAATCCAGTTTTAATTACTCCGCTAATTCCAGAATTACCTGAGTTATCAGAACTGCCAAGCCAATTATCCGGATCAGCAAAAACTACTACTTCACCTCTTTTAATATCAGTAAATAAAGCACCAAATTTATTCACTGCAATTCGGTCGCCAACTTGTAAGGTATTTTCCATTGATCCAGATGGAATATAGAAAAAGTGAATTAAAAAAGTTTTAACTAAAATTGAAAAAATTAGGGCAGCAACAACTATTACTGGTAACTCTCGAAGGAAAGAACCCTTCCGAAGCATAAGTATTAAATTACTTAAGCTTGTGGGGTTTCTTCTACTGCAGCCTCTACAGGTACCTCTTCGGCAACTGGAGCAGCTTCAGCAACTGGAGCCTCTTCAACAACAGGTGCAGCCTCAGCAACTGGAGCCTGGTCAACAACAGGTACAGCCTCAGCAACTGGAGCCTCTTCGACAACAGGTGCAGCCTTTGCAGCTAAACGCTCAGCAGCTTTTTTCTTTAAAGTTGTAGCACCATCTGCTGGTTCATTCATTGCTTCTTTAACTGCAGCCTCATAAGCAACTCGCTTATCAATTCGAATTGGTTGTGGCTTTAATGTTCCCTCACTACCTGGCAAACCATTTGCTTTCTGGTAATCGCCAGTTATCTTAAGTAGAGCAGTAACAGCTTCAGTTGGTTGTGCACCAACACCTAGCCAGTATTGCACGCGATCTGAATTAACCTCGATTAAAGATGGCTCAGATGCAGGAGAGTAACGACCAATCTCTTCAATCGCTTTTGAGTTACGAGCAGAACGAGAATCTGCAATAACAATTCGATAATGTGGTGTGCGAATCTTGCCAAGACGCATTAACTTAATCTTTACTGACACAAAACTCCCTATAGAAAATTAATCGGCTTATTCTTTAGTAAACAGCGGGGGCGTTTACATCCAGAGCTAACCTTGCGGATAAACATTGCTATGGGTTAGAGGGTCCCACTAGCAGGGGGCTAATCTTGCCAGCAGTGGGCTACAAACCCAAATTGGCCTAGATTCCCTCCTCAATTGCCCGCTTTGCCGGGTTGCCTGATCGTGACTTTTTCTTAGGTGAATTTGTTTGTTGCGGTTTAGGCAAATTACTCATTCCAGCTAGCGCGCCCATGCCGGGAATGTTTGCTCCGCCTCGCATTTCTTTCATTACCTTTTGAGCTTGTGAGAATCGTTCCACTAAAGAATTAATCTCAGATATTGCTCTACCACTTCCCCGTGCAATTCGAGCTCGCCGTGAACCATTTAAAACTTTTGGGTTATTTCTTTCATGCGGGGTCATAGATTCAATAATTGCTCGAGTTCTTACCAATTCAGATTCATCAAAGTTTTCAATCTGCTTTTTCATTCCAGCAGCGCCAGGCAATAAACCCATTAACTTACTCATACTCCCCATATTTTTCATCGCCTCAAGCTGGGATAAAAAATCTTCAAATGTAAACTCTTCACCTTTTATAAACTTATCCTCTAATTTTTTAGAGGTTTCTTGTGGCATTGCTCGTTGTGCTTGCTCAGCAAGGGAGGCCACATCTCCCATTCCCAGAATTCGTGAAGACATTCGGTCTGGATAGAAAAGATCAAAATCGGTAACTTTCTCACCGGTGGCTGCAAAAATAATTGGTTTACCTGTTAATTCAACTATTGATAATGCTGCTCCTCCTCTGGCATCACCATCTAATTTTGTTAATATCACAGCATCAAAACCAACTCCATCTAAAAACGCTTTTGCAGTCCTAACCGCATCTTGACCAATCATTGCATCGACAACAAAGAAGGTTTCGTCAGGTTTTATTGCATCTCGGATATCAGTTACTTGCTGCATAAGCATTTGATCAACACCAGTACGGCCAGCGGTATCTACAATTACAAAGTTATGTAACTTGTCCTTAGCAAACTTAACGCCCGCCTTTGCAACCTCAATTGGATCTCCTACGCCATTTCCAGACTCTGGTGCAAATACTGGGACTTTAATTGATTCACCAACAACTTGCAGCTGAGTTACTGCATTTGGTCTTTGTAGGTCAGAGGCGACCAAAAGCGGTGTATTACCTTGTGACTTTAAATAGTAAGCAAGTTTGCCTGCCAATGATGTCTTACCTGCACCTTGTAAACCAGTAAGTAAAATTACCGTTGGTGCTGTTTTAGCAAATTTAAGTCTACGTGCTGAGCCACCTAATATTTGAGTTAACTCACTATTAACAATTTCAAAGATTCTACCTGACGGATTTGTACTCTTATTTATTTCATCAGATTGTGATTTACACTTTTCTAATACTTTATTTGAAAAACCTTCTGCTACCTCAAGTGCAACATCTGACTCAAGTAACGCGATTTTGATCTGTGCGGTGAAGTCAGTTAGATCTGAATCTGAGACTTTGCCGCGCAGGCCAGAGAATATTGAACTAAGTCTCTGACCTAACGCTTCAAACATGGAGGCATCTTACATTTTATTTAGATAGCCTCTTCGCCACTTTCTCCGGTGCGAACGCGAGTAACTGAATCAACTGGCGTAGCCCAAACTTTGCCATCACCAATATTTCCAGTCCGGGCAGCTTCAGTAATTACTTTAATCGCCTTATCAGCAATTTTAGAACTTACTAAAACTTCAAGTCTAATCTTTGGAATTAGATCAACTTTATATTGTGCACCTCGATAAACCTCAGTTAACCCTAACTGACGACCGAATCCCTTTGCTTCAGAGACAGTCATGCCAGTTATGCCGGCACCAACCAATGCTTCTTTAACTTCTTCAAGTTTTTGTGGCTTAATAATTGCAGTAATTAGCTTCATGAATTAAAAACCTCCTCTTGAGCTAGATGTTAATTCGTAGCCAGTCTCCGCATGTTGATCGTAATCAATACCTGCGACCTCTGCTTCTGGTTTAACTCTAAAGCCAATTGTCTTATTAATTATAAAACCAATAATTAAAGTGGCAATAAATGAGTAAGTAAGCACAAAGAAAGCTCCAAATGCTTGCTTGCCAAGCAAAGTGGTTCCGCCTCCATAGAAGATGCCATCTAGTCCAAGGCTATTTATTGCGCTACTACCAAAAAGACCAATTGATAAGCAGCCCCATATTCCGCCAACTAAGTGAACACCAACAACATCGAGTGAGTCATCGACATTAAATATGTACTTAAGGCCAACAGCTAATGCGCAGAATATTCCGGCGAACATTCCAATCACTACCGCTGCCCATGGAGCAACAAATGCACATGCAGGTGTAATTGCAACTAACCCCGCTACCGCACCAGAAGCTACCCCAAGAGATGTTGGATGCCCATCACGAATTTTTTCAACTAATAACCAGCCAAGTGCTGCGGCAGCGGTTGCAACTTGCGTATTCAGCAGGGCAAGTGCTGCTACGCCATTTGCACCAAGGGCAGATCCGGCATTAAATCCAAACCAACCAAACCACAGTATGCCAGCACCAATTAAAACTAATGGCATTGAGTGTGGTCGCATCGACTCTCTACGCCAACCAACTCTTTTACCCAAAACTATCGCTAGTGCTAAGCCGGCAGCACCTGCATTTATATGTACAGCAGTTCCACCAGCAAAATCTTCAACACCTCTTGCTGCTAAAAATCCGGCACCAGTAACGGTATCGCCGACTTTATTACCGAAGGCAAATACCCAGTGGGCGACTGGAAAGTACACAACTGTTACCCAGATGGTTACAAAAATAGCCCAGGCGGTGAACTTAGTTCGATCAGCAATTGCACCCGAGATAAGTGCTGGGGTAATAATTGCAAACATTAATTGGAAGGCCGCAAATGCAAGAAGTGGAATTGGATATACGCCACCATTATTTGTTAGTTCATTTACTGCACTACCTAATCCTGAAAGTGAAATTGAGCCATACCATTGTGAATTTGCTTCATAGCCAAAAGCCAATTTGAAACCATAAATAACCCAAAGCACGCTAACAATTCCAATAGTCACCATCGACATTAACATCATATTTAGAACACTCTTTGCTCGGACCATGCCACCGTAAAAGAGAGCAAGGCCTGGCGTCATTAAAAGGACTAACGCAGTGCTTGCTAACACCCAAGCGGTGTCCCCGGTATTAAGAACTATTTCGCCCATTAAATCTCCGTTGCTGAATTATTAAACAAATTCGTAATTGTTTAAATGGAACCCTCGCCATTGAGATGGGGCAACTATGGCTATGCTGAGTTAAATCAGGTGCTTAATTAGGTTTCGGGCGGGTGACAGTTTTACCTTGATTGTTAAATGTATGTTACTTAGTCAAAAAGGCTAGCAATATATGAGCCAGGATCAAACGGGGCTAAATCTGAAATAGCCTCCCCCGTCCCAATAAATTTGATCGGAACGGAAGTCATTTTTTCAATTGCTAGGGCGATCCCACCCTTTGCCGAACCATCTAACTTAGTGATTACTAATCCAGTGACATTAACAGCTTCGATAAATGTTAAGGCTTGGTTAATTCCATTTTGACCGGTAGTAGCATCAATTACAAGGAGTACTTCATCGATCGGTGAATGTTTTTCAACAACTCTAGTAACTTTTCCAAGCTCGTCCATTAAATTTTGCTTTGTGTGCAATCTACCCGCTGTATCAACAATTAAATAATTAATTTTTAGCTCAGTAGCCTTACTGATGGCCGAGAATGCAACAGAGGCTGGGTCACTATTTACTTCACCAGTTACAACCTCAATACCTATTCGATTTGCCCAAGTCTGCAACTGATCTGTTGCAGCAGCTCTAAAAGTGTCTGCCGCGGCTAATAAAACTGAATTACCATCACTTTTTAGTCTATTGGCTAGTTTTGCAACTGATGTTGTCTTTCCGGTTCCATTTACACCAACTACTAAAACGGTATTAACTCGAGCACATTTTTCAGGTAAGTTTCGATTTTTATCACTTAGCCAGTTACTTACAACCTGGGTAATGGCAGCCTTTGCGTCATCGGGCTTAGCGGATTTTACTTTTTCAATTACCTCATCAACTAATTTCACACCTAGATCTGATGAAATCAAATTTGAACGGATTTGATCCCATTCATTAGCTGATACAGATCCAGAACGAAGGGATGTTACTAAACGTTTAAATAAGCTCATTACTTTTTAAGATACAGCATCAACTTCACGTATGCGCTGAGAGATAACCTCGCTCACACCATCACCGCGCATAGTGACGCCGTAAAGGGCATCTGCAATTTCCATAGTTCGTTTTTGGTGAGTAATAATAATTAACTGAGATTTCTCTCTTAACTCTTCAAAGACGCCAAGTAAGCGTCCTAGATTTGTGTCATCAAGAGCTGCTTCAACCTCATCCATTACATAAAACGGTGATGGTCTGGCTTTAAAAATTGCGATTAATAATGCAACTGCAACTAAGGATCTTTCACCACCTGATAGCAATGACAATCTCTTAACTCTCTTTCCAGGTGGTCTGGCCTCAACATCCACGCCAGATGTCAACATATCTGAAGGATTTGTAAGTATTAACTTGCCATCACCGCCAGGGAATAATCTGGCAAATACAAGTTCGAACTCTCTGGCCGTATCTTCATATGCTTGAGTAAAGATCTGCTGAACCCGATCATCAACCTCTTTAATAATATCTAGTAAATCTTTTTTAGTTTTCTTTAAATCCTCTAATTGCTCTGCAAGGTATCGCAAGCGCTCTTCAAGAGATGAATACTCTTCGAGTGCCAGTGGGTTGATCTTGCCTAGTAGGGCTAGGGAACGTTCGGCTTGTGCCAATCGCTTTTCCTGTTGATCTCTTCGGTAAGGAATCAAATCTCCAGGCACAAATTCGCCATTTTCATTTTCATAAAATGTTGGCACATCATTAGTTGGTCCATACTCAGCAATAAGTGTTTGAACATCAATTCCAAGCTCTTCAACCGCCTTGGTTTCAAGTTGCTCAATGCGCAACCGCTGCTCTGCTCTAGCAATCTCATCCTTGTGAACACTAGAAGTTAGCCGCTCTAGTTCGATTGCTAATTCTCGGCTAGTTGTGCGCAGACTTAATATTTCACCTTCACGTTGCGATCTTGAAATTTCTAACCTCTCGCGCTCAGCCCCGGCACGTGAAATTGAAAGCTCTATTTGAATCAATGCTTCATAAGCAGTATCTGCAATTTCTTGTGCAGTTATTGCTGCTTGTGCTCGATTCTCGCGCCGTGAAATTGATTTAGATGCTGCCTCCCGCTCAGAACTTGCTTGATTCTCTAACGCAACGGCACGTTGTTCAACAGCATCTTTTCGCTCTTCAATTGTTCGAAGATTTAATCTTGCTTCAACCTCTTTAGATCTAGCAGCAGAGACTTGTGAACGTAGATCCTCTAAATGAGTTAAATCTGGTTCCACTGGCGTCTGGTGTGATTCAAATTGCGCAATCGCTGCGGCAAGATCTCGTTCATCGAATGTGCGTTGTTCATTTGCAGCATTTAAAGCTGTGATTAGTCGCTCTGCTTCCTCACTTGAATTCTTAACATTTTGACCAGCAACTGCTAACTGCTCGGCATAACCAGTCATAGCCGCATCAGAATCATTTAGTTTTGAAAGTACAGTTTCATACTCTTTATTAACATTATTAAAGCTATCTTGAGAGGTACTTAACTCGAACTTTATTCGATCGCAATCTGCCGAAACCTTCGCCACCTCAGCCTCGCAATTTGAGGTCAAAATCGAAATCTTCTCAATTAAATCTGCATTTGCAGATGATTGAACTAAATCAGTGATTTCTTTAAATGCAGTAAGCCGTCCCAGGGAACCAGCACGCAGTTTTTCAGTTGATTGCAGTTTTTCTGTGAGTACTTTCATTTCACCTTCTGCAGCTTTTAGATCTATTTTTAATTTATTAAATATCCCATCTAGTCCAGGTTCAGAGGCTGTTAAGGATGAGATTTGAGTTTCAATTATTGCAAAACTTTCTCGATAACTTTTTAATCTACTCTCTGCAGAATTCTTAGCCTCTG
>Ga0214921_10001621_pt1 | contig 37830 bp, 35 predicted proteins | sample LL1505_MetaG_FD_177992 | JGI IMG/M metagenome (GOLD analysis project Ga0214921, IMG submission 177992) | Freshwater microbial communities from Lake Lanier, Atlanta, Georgia, United States - LL-1505 | ecosystem: Environmental > Aquatic > Freshwater > Lake | place: USA: Georgia | collected...
ATCACCCCGCCATCCGCCGCTTGGGCTCGGCCAGCGCTTCCTGCGAGATCTCGTCGATGACCTGCTGGCAGGACTCGTCGAGCCGCATCGCGAGCCGGTCCACGCGGCTGGTGAAATAGGAGTGGAGCACCATCGCCGGGATCGCCACCAGCAGCCCCATGGCGGTCGTGATCAGCGCCTCGCCGAAGCCGCCGGCGAGCAGGTCGGGCCGGCCCATCGCGCCCGCGGCCGCGACGTCGTTGAACGAGCGGATCAGGCCGAACACCGTGCCCAACAGCCCGAGCAGCGGGCTGATCGTGGCCACGCCGTTGAACACCCGGCGGTAGCGACGGAGATGATTGAGCTCCCGCTCGCAGGCGTCGATCGCGGCCTGCTCGATCTCGACGGCCGGCCTCCCCCAGCGACGGATCGCCGCCGCGAACACGCGGGCCGCCGGGCTGCCGTTCTCGTCACAGGCCTCGAGGGCCGCCTGGCGGGCCAGCGCGTGGGCCCGGAGTTGGGCCACGAACCGGTCGACGAACAGTTTCGGCACCACGCTGCCGGTTCGCAGGTTCACCGCCCGCTCGATCCCGAACACCGCCAGGGCGAACGAGCAGCCGATCAGCGGGATCATCAGGATGCCGCCGTCGCGGATCGTGGCCAGCAGGTTGCCGGTCGGGATCAGGCCGGCCGGCTCGGCCGCCGGGGCGGTGGAATCCGGATCGCTCGCGGGGGGCGCGGCCGCGATGCGGAGCGGCTCGCGGGCGGGCTCGGTGGCTCCGGCCCAGGCCCGCGGCTCCTGGGCCACGGCGACCACGGGCAACGCGGCGACGATAGCGCAGGCGAACAGCACGCCCGCGCCGCGCACGCTGGGCCGGCGCGTCGACGAGACGCGAGCCAAGGCTCGGGAGATCCCTCTCCGCGACGTGGGCATGGGCGACGACCGACGGGCCGCGGGAGTGAGCGGTCCGTCGCTCATCCCCACACCGTGGTCATCGGCACGTTCGGCGCCGCCGGGCGAATGCTGTGGGCGGCCCTCGTCCCGCCGCCACGACCCGCACAACCGTCAGGGTGATCTGTGCGGGCTCGGGGTCGCCCTGGACGTGTGGGCTCGGGGTCGCCCGTGCGTGCGCGACCTCGTGGGTGATGCGGCTCGGGGTCGCCCATGCGTGCGCGACCTCGTGGGCCACGCAGCTCGGGGTCGCCCGTGCCATCTCGCGGACGCTCCCTGCGGGCATCCTGCCCTCCGGTCGCTCGGAGGAAACTTCGCTTTCGCCCTCCGGGCTGCGCTCGGTTTCCTACGCCGCTCGATTGGCACGGGCGACCCCTCGCTGCCCAACCGTTGCGCCAGGATGGTGCCAAGCAGGGGTGGTCGGATTCGTCTGAAAGTCCGCCGCGCGCCATCACGCGCACGAGCACGGCCGCCCGGAGGTGCGGCCGCCGGGCGGAGGCCCGGCAGGCGGCAATGGCCAGGGATGGCATTGCCGCCCTGAAGCAGGTGCGGCCGGCGGCCGGGGCCGAAGGCCCGCGGGCCGCCAAGGCCGCGGGGGCCATGGATGGCCCCGCGGCCTAAAAGTTGGCGTCGCAGCCCGTGTCGACGTCGCCCACCATGTGCAGGTGGTCGTGGTCGATGTAGAGCACTTCCTGGACGTCCTCGTCGACGAGCGTGTGGGGCACCGGCCAGCCCACGCGCTTCACTTCCTGGAAGTAGACGGTGCACTTGTAGTGGGCGTGGTGCAGCTGCACCGGGCCGACGAGGGGCATGTGCCGCGGCGGGTCGATGTAGTCGGAGATCTTGCACTTCGTGATCCGCACGTTGTTCCGCTGGATCTCGTAGAGGAAGGGCCAGTTGCCCTGCACGGGCCGGGCCTTCTCCAGGGCCCGCATCACCTCGTCGTCGCTCGGCTCGTCGAGGGCCTCGCAGGGGCCGCCCGGCCGCAGCGGCCCGAGGACGGGCGCCCGCTCATACCGCTCGTAGTTCCAAAACTGGTCTTCCTTCGCCTTCTGGATGCCGACCGGCACCGGGATCGGAATGGCGAGGGGGCCGAGATTCGGTCCCTGGCTGGTCAGCCAGAAGCAGCCGCTCTGCGACGAGGCGCCGACGGCCAGTACCAGGGCCGTGACCAGGAATCGCGTGCGGGTCGTCATTGCTCAACTCCTGGAACGACGGTGAACCACCGACTCTGCCGGTTGTATCGACCCTGCCCGTCGCAAGACTTGCGGATTTTTCCGATTGCGCGATCCCGGAAACGCCAACCGCCCCCCCGGGGTCGCCGGGAGGGCGGTCGCGTTGCTCGGGTCGGCCCGGCCCTGGCTTAGCGGTGGTGGCTGTGCGTGTGGCGATCGTCGAAGTCGAGCCACCACCAGCCGTCATCCCACTCGAGCGAAACCCGCCGCCAGCCGAGCGGCACCTGCGGGTAGGGATAGAAGGGGCCGATGTAGGGCCAGGCGGTCGGCGAATACTGGGTGGGATACTGGAGCGCGGCGTAGTTGGGGTAGGCCGCGTAGCTCGGCCAGGCGTAGTTCGGCATGTTGGGGCCGTCGGCCCGCATCGGGACGGGAGGCATGCCCACGCCGGTGCCGCCCATCGGCATCGGGCCGGCCATGCCGGGCGCACCCATGCCTGGGCCTCCGGCCATGCCGGCTTCCGCCGGCATGCCCTCGCTGTATTGCATGGTGCCGGGCACCATCTGGCCGTCCACCAGCGGACCGTCGTAGCCACCAGGGGCGGGCAGCGTCATGTGCTGATCGACGACGCCGCCGGTCGGGGTCGCCGTCCGCATGCTGCCGGTCGGCCGGCCTTGCGGCCGCATCGGCTTGGCATTGCTCGTGGCCGCACGGGGCATCCGGGCCGCCGGTTGCGTGGCCTGCGTGAGCTGCACGCCACCGCCAGACCCGGCCGGCTGCGACCCGCCCGCAAACAGCAGGCCAGCCACGCTGGAAAACGGATTGGTGGTCGTGGGCTTCGCCTGGGCGGCCGGGGCCGGCCGCGGCACGCCGGCGGAGTTCCAGGTGGAGGCCGGCAGCGAAAAGCCGGCAGGGCCGCCGGCCGACTGGCCGCCGATCACGAGCCGGTTGACCACGCGCTCGACGCCGGGCGTGGCCTCGGCGATGCCGATCGCCGCCTCGAGTTGCCGCTCGTCGGCGACCTGTCCCTCCAGCCAGATGGTGGCCGACTTGCTCTTCACGTTCACGCGGTAGCCGGCCAGCTCGCCGGAATCGCGAAGTTTGCCCGCGACGGTCGTCGCCAGATCCGCGGCCCCGGCAGGCGCCGCCAGCAGGGCGGTGGCCAACACGGCCAGCAGGTAGGTGGTTCTCGAAACGGACATGCGTCCCTCCTGGATGGTGCGGCCGATGGATTTCGTGGTCGGATTCGCTCGCTGTCGCAGCCCACCGCTGCGGGTCGCCCGGTGGTGGCCGGCCACGCCGGGCCGTCGGGCCCGGATCGCCGGTTCCGTGAGTTCATCGGCCGCGGGTCGTGCCGAAGGGGAGTTTTTTTCCGGTTCGAGCGGCGGCGGCCGGCGACGCGGAGGTCTGCGCAGGCTGCGAAAGCCGGACGCTTACTTCGCCGGCTTCACGTCGATGACCGCGATCATGGTCATCAGGGCCAGCGCCGCCGCGGAGGCGGCGGCCGCGTCCGGGCCATACTGGATCGCGATCCCGCAGACGGTGCCCATGGTGGCGAGGCCGGCCAGGCAGAGCCATTGGCCACACCACTCGTGACGCGTGCCCTCGGTCAGCCTCGCCGTGGCGGCGGCGGCGATGCCGAGCAGCTGGACGACGCCGATCGTGCAGAAGACGGGACTGACGGCCAGGGCCAGCAGCATGCGGGGTCTCCCGGTGCGGGGCGGAGCAGGGCGGGCACGGTAGCGACCGGCGGCCGGACGGGCAACGCTGGTCTGGCACGTGTCTGGGGCGAAACGCTCCCGGCGCGAGCGGGGCCTTGGCAGGGGGCAGGCTCTGGGTGAAGCGGGCGGTCGGCCCGCCTTCCCGGACTCGCGTCCTGGGGCTTTACGGCTTGCCGCCGAGCAACGCCGCCAGCTTCTTCTCGAGGTCGGTGATCGACACGTTGCGGTCGGCCACCGTCCCGTCGGCGGCGACGAGCATCATGGTCGGCAGCGCCAGGATCCCGAACTCCTCGGCGAGCCGGCTGTCGAGCCCGCCGGCCTCGTGAAGCTGCGGCCAGGACAGCGGCTTGTCGGCCAGGAATGCCGCGAGCTTGGCGCGGTCGCCGTCCACCGCCACGCCGATGCAGCCGATCCGCTGGCCATACTTCGCGTTCAGCTCGCGGATCTGGGCCAGATCAACCTTGCAGGGTTCGCAGTCGGTCGACCAGAAGTGAACGAGCACGGGCCGGCCCTTGAGCGCCTCGATCGACACCTGCCTGCCATCGAGCGACTTGCCAGCGAGCCCGAGCGGCTTGCCCTCGCTCTCGAGCCGGCGGGCGGCACCGGCCGCCTTGCGGGCGTGGGGCGTGTCGGGAAACCCGCTGGCGATCTCGCCGTAGCGGGCGATCGCTTCGGCATCGCGGCCCTCGAACTCGTCGCGGAAGGCGAGCTGCAGCATCGCCTCGGCCGCCTCGGCCGCCTTGGGGTGTTTCTCGACGAAGGCGGCGAGGTTCTCGAACCAGGCCACCTGCAGCTTGTCGGCGTCGGTGTCTCCGGCCTCCATGCTCGCCGCGTACCTTGCCTGGATCAGGCGGAAGTCGACGAAGGCGGCCAAGGCCTCGTCGTCGGCGAAGCGGGTGGCGAGCCGCTCGAGCGTGGCCAGCCCGTCGGGCATGGTGCCCTCCTGGACGTAGGCCGCCACCGTCTCCACCAGTTGCCGCCTCCAGAACGGCTGCTCGCCGGGGGCCGCGGCGGCCGCGATCTCCTCGAGCTTGCCGATGTAGGCGTCGGCGAGCTTGGCGCGGTCGGCCGCGTCAGCCTTCGCCATTTTGTCCTCGAGTTCGCGGAGCGACGCCATCAGCGGCCGCAGCGCTTCGTCGCCTTCGGTCGGCCCGCCACCGGCCGCGCCGCCGCCTGAGGCTGGCATGAAGAAGCCGAGCGTCTCCGACAGCCGGCCGTCGGCCCCGGGGAGCTGCGGCGCGTCGACGGGCCGCCAGGCGTCGCCGCACCGGACGAGCGAGCCGACGATGACCTGCACGCCGGTGCCGGCGTCGTCGGCCAGGGCCACCACGTTGTCGTAGGCGGTGACGTCCCGCTCCACGCCGGGCGAGCCGGCGGGCAGCACGCCCGGCGGCTGCGGCGTGAGCATGCTCGTCCAGACGGCGCCCGGGCCGACCTTTTTCTGCTCCGCGGCGAGCTTCGCGAACGCCTGCCGGGCGGCGTCGGCGCGAGCCGCGAGCGCCGCGAGCCGGTCGCCACTGAAGCCCGCGGCCTCGAGGTCGGCTTTCGTCGGCAGCAGCCGGGCGAAGGCGGCGGCGTCGCGGCGGCCGAGCGCGTCGACGATCTCGGCAGTGGTCTCCTCGGCCGAGATCGCCTGCCAGGCGTCGAGCACCCCGTCGCCGTCGCGGTCGACGCCCCAGCGGGTGCCGCCTGCGTTGAGCCACCGTGACTGGTCGGCCTTGGCGTCGGCGTCGTCGCCGTCCAGTTCGCGGTAATACTCGAGCCCGTCCTTGAAGTAACTCCAGCGATCGACCACCCGGTCGCCGTTGACGTCGGCGAAGGCCCGCAGGATCCGGCCGTCGGCGGCCCGCACCACCAGCGCGCTGACGCCGTCGAGTTTCTCCTGCTTGATCGTCGCGGCGGCGGCCTCTTCGGCCGTCGGGCGTTCGAAGTCGACGCCCTGCTGGCGGGGCTCGAGTTTGAGGGCCTCCGCGACGGTGGGGGCAGCGGCCGGAACGATGGCCGGGCAGAGGGCGACGGCGAGGCAGCCGGCGACGCACGGCGTCAGCCGCGAACCGGCTCGAGCGGATGAGATCCTCGGCATGGCGAAAAGGCTCCTGTCGGCGATGCTGCCGCGGCGCGAAGAGCGGCCTGCGGATCGGGAAACCTACTCCGAAGCGGCCCTCGGCGCCAGCGCCGGCTTTCGGCGATGCCCGCCAGTCGGCGGCGCGGGCCGCCCCGTTTGAAGCCGGGCGGTCCGCCGCCTACACTCCACGCTCGATCCGGCCCGCGCGCGTAGCTCAGTTGGTTAGAGCGCTACCCTGATAAGGTAGAGGTCCCAAGTTCGAATCTTGGCGCGCGCATTCGATCCTGCCGCGGTTTCGCCCCCGGCGGGGCTCGGTCGGGGACGTAGCTCAATTGGGAGAGCACCGCCTTTGCAAGGCGGGGGTTGTGGGTTCGATCCCCATCGTCTCCACTCACCTGATCGTCTTGACGTGCCGCGATCCCGCGGCTCGCCCGCTCGGCTAGGCAGTTTCGCAGCTGGGCGGGATACTCCGGTGTCCATCCCCCGCCTCAACTCCGCCCGTCTTCCGGGTGGCCCCCAGCATGTCCTCCGCGCCCACCGTCCAGACCGGCCCCGCCGCCGCCCGCCGCACCGACCTCCGCAACATCGCGATCATCGCCCACGTCGATCACGGCAAGACCACGCTCGTCGACTGCCTGCTGCGACAGAGCGGTCAGTTTCGGGCCAGCCAGCTCTCCGGCGAGCGAATCCTCGACTCCAACGACCTCGAGAAGGAGCGGGGCATCACGATCCTCGCCAAGAACATCGCCGTGGAGTGGAAGGGCAAGAAGATCAACATCATGGACACGCCCGGCCACGCCGACTTCGGCGGCGAGGTGGAGCGGGTCCTGCGGATGGCCGACGGGGCGCTCGTGTTGGTCGACGCCGCCGAGGGACCGATGCCCCAGACACGGTTCGTGCTTTCCAAGGCGCTCGAGTGCCGGCTGCGGCCGGTGGTGGTGGTCAACAAGATCGATCGCCCCGATGCCCGGCCGCTGGAGGTGCTCGACGAGATCCTGGGCCTGTTCCTCGAACTCGGCGCCGACGACGACCTCGCCGACTTCCCCTTCGTCTACGCCTCCTCCCGCGGCGGCTACGCGTCGCACGACCCGGCGGTGCGCGAGGGGACGATGGAGCCGCTCCTCGACCTGGTGCTCGAGAAGATTCCGGGGCCGGTGGTCGACCCTGCCGCGCCGCTGCGGATGCTCGTGACCACGCTCGACTGGTCCGACTACGTGGGCCGGATCGCGATCGGCCGCGTGGAGTCGGGCACGCTCACCAAGGGGGCGGCGGTCGTTCGCTCCACCGCGGCGGGCACGCTCCTGCCGGCGAAGCTGGTGGGCGTGCAGTCGTTCGACAAGCTCGGCCGGATCGACGTCGACGAGGCCACGGCCGGTGACATCGCGGCGGTGAGCGGAATCGAGGACGTCGAGATCGGCGACACGATCTGCGACGCGGCCGACCCCCGGCCGCTGCCGCGGCTGACGGTGGACGAGCCGACGCTCTCGATGGTGTTCGGCATCAACACCTCGCCGCTGGTGGGCAAGTCGGGCAAGTTCCTCACCACCCGTCACCTGCGCGACCGGCTGGACAAGGAACTCGAGAAGAACGTCGCCCTGCGGGTGGAGCCGATCGCCGGCACCGAGCAGTTCGCGGTCGCGGGCCGCGGCCTGCTGCACCTTTCCGTGCTGATCGAGACGATGCGGCGGGAGGGGTTCGAGATCTCCGTCGGCAAGCCGAAGGTGATCCTGCGCAAGGAGGGCGACACGGTCTACGAGCCGTTCGAGACGCTCGTGGTCGAGGTGCCGCACGACAAGCTCGGGCCGGTGATGGAGCTGACCGGCTCCCGCCGCGGGCAGCTGAAGCACATGGGCAACCGGGGTGAGTTCGCCCACACGACCTTTTCGATCCCGGCCCGCGGGCTGATCGGCCTCCGGACCCGCGTGCTCAACGCCACGCAGGGCACGGCGATCATGCACCACCGATTCGAGAAGTGGGGCCCGATGGAGGGCGAGGTGTCCGGCCGCGCCAATGGCGTGCTCGTCTCGATGGTGCCGGGCAAGGCCGTCGCCTTCGGGCTCGACGGCCTCCAGGAGCGGGCGGACCTGTTCATCGAGCCGGGCGACGAGGTCTACGAGGGGATGATCTGCGGCGAGAACGCCCGCAGCGAGGACATGACGGTCAACCCGACGAAGGAGAAGAAGCTCACGAACATGCGGGCCAGCGGCAGCGACCGCAATATCCTCCTGAAGCCCCCGCGGCGGATGTCGCTCGAGGAGGCGCTCGAGTACATCGAGGACGACGAACTCGTGGAGGTGACGCCGGCGGTGATTCGGCTGCGGAAGATCCTGCTCAGCGAGCACGAGCGGCGCAAGGTGGCTCGCGCCAAGGGGTAGTGGCGGCCGCGGGCCGCCCGTCACACCACGGCCTCCGGAAACCGTTCTCGAGGCGGTCCCGCAACTGCCTTGTCAGAAAGGCCCGCGGGTCCGCGATGCGATCGGGGCGTGAGGCGGTGCCAGGGCGGTTTGGCCCGCGCCTTGGGCCGGATGCAGCGACGGGATCGGGCCGGTCGGGCCACGATCGCCCGCACCGCCTCGGCGGCTCAGAAGGTGACCGGCTCGCCCGGCCGCAAGAGTTCCACGCCCGGCAGGTCGAGGGCCGCCAGCTCGGCCGCGATCTCGGCCGCATACCGCGGCTTGCGGTGGACGACCTTCCAGCGCACGGGACGGTCGAGCTTCTTGATCTCGGCCGCGAAGGTCGCGGGGCAGTGATGACCCGTCAGCGTCGCCAGTTCGGCCAGAGCGTTGGGAAAGCTCACCTCGAGGAACACCGCGTCGAGTCGCGGCGCGGCGGCGAGGTGCCGCCAGAAGGCGTCGGTCGGGCCGGTGTCGGAGGGAAAGGCCACGGCCGAGGTGCCGTCGTCGACGAGCAGCCCGAGCGTGGGCACGCTGTGCGAGACGGGCAGGGGGGTGATCGAGAGCCCCGCCCGCTCCAGCGGGCGCCCCGGTTCGAGTGGTGTGGCCTGCACGAAGGCGTCGCTGGCCGTGGAGAGCTCGAAGAAATCGGGCCAGACCCGGCCGTTGAAGATGTCGCGATGGATGAAGGCGAGCACGTCGGGCGCGGCGAGGATCTCGACGCAGTCGGGCCCTTGTTCGTAGACGTTCTCGAGGAAGATCGGCAGGGTGGCGATGTGGTCGATGTGTTCGTGGGTCAGGAAGACGTGCCGCACCCGCCGCTGCCGGCCGAGATCGGCCATCAGGCCGAGCGGGCCGGCGTCGATGGCCACGGCGTCATTGACCAGAAACGAGACCAGGAACTGCAGGTCGCCGGGTGGCAGGCTGGAGGGGAGCAGTTCGACGCGCATGGTGGGGCCTTTCGCCCGAGGCGGGCCTAGAGCGAGAAGAAGTCACGGATCGTGCGGAAGATGTCCTGCTCCACCGGAGCGGGGGACGGAGCTCCCGCCACCGCCTGGGCCTGCTCGGCGGCCCGCTGCTGCAGCAGCCGTCCGAGCGCGTCGACGAGATCCGGTCGGGCCTCGAATGCGTGCCGGAGCGGCTCCTTCTCCAGCTCGATCACACGGGTCTCCTCGCACGCGGTCACCGTCGCCGTGCGCGGACCGTTGGTCAGCAACGACATCTCGCCGAACGAGTCGCCCACCCCCAGGCCGGCAAGGCGGATCGCCGACCCGTCGGCCGCGCGGACCGTCACTTCCACGCGACCGGAAATGATGACGAAGATGCTCGCGCCCGGATCGCCCTGCCTGGTCACCGCTTCGCCGATCGCGTAGACGCGATCGAACGACTCGGCGGCGAGTCGGCGGGTGAGGGCGTCGCCGAGGCGGCCGAACAGCGGCGAACTCGCGAGCGCCGTGGCCCGGCGCGAGACGGCCGCCTCGCCGGGCTCGGGCTCGACGGGTGGCAAGGGGGTGAGTCGAACCGCGTGCGTGGCCACGGGAAGCTCGATTCCCTGCCGAGCCAGGGCATACCAGATCCGGTCGCGTGCCATGCCATCGACCCGGTCGCGCTTGTCGAACTCGGTGGTGAACAGCCGGATCCAGTGCTCGACGCCGCGTTCGGTGAAGGCGTTGGTGACGACCGAGGGCGGCGGCTGCTCCAGCACGCCGAAGCTGCCGCGGATAGCCTCCAGGATGATCGCCTGCACCCGCTGCGGGGGCACGGCGTAGGGCGTGACCACGAACAGGCTGCGGCGGGACCACCGGTCGGGTTTCGTGAAGTTGCGGATCGAGGCCTGGGCGAGCTGGCCGTTGGGGATGATCACGTAGGCCTCGTCAAGCGTGATCACTTTCGTGGCCCGCCAGTTGACCTCGACCACCCGGCCGATGTGGGCGGGGTTGCCGTCGTACTGGATCCAGTCGCCGAGTTCGAACGGGTGCTCGGCATGGATCGCCAGCCCCGCGAAGACGTTGCCGAGCGTGTCCTTGAGCGCGAAGCCGAGCACGGCCGTGACGACGGCCGAACCGGTGAACAGGCTGCCCGGCGCGACGCCCGCCTGGTAGAGGATCGCGACCAGCGCGGTGGCGAGCATCACCCAGCGCAGGACGTCGAGAAAGATTTTCGGCAGCGGCGGTCGCAGCCGCTCCCAGATCGCCACGGCCGCGAGCAGGAGGACCGACTGCAGCAGGGATGCCAGGAGGAAGAACCGCTCGCCGAGGATCGCCGCCGCCGGCGCACCGCCGGATTCGGGGAACAGGAACGCCGCGGCGAACGGCACGGGGGACAGGATCAGAAGCGCCAAGGGCCAACCCGCCAGTCGCCGCCGGCCCCGCGGCAGGATCAACGCGACCACCACGAGCGCGACGACCGCCGCGAGCAGTTCACGCCGCAGGTCGAGGCTCGATGGCAGCCGGAGGACGTTTTCCAGCGACTCGAGCGATCCGGGCGCGCAGGCCGGATCGGCCGCGGCGGGAGGATCGGCCGCCGCGAGCAGGGGCCAGAGAGCCCGCCAGGCGGAAATCATCATGGATACCGGACGTTGCTGGGGTGGCGGGCGAAGGGGCGGGGCAGGACGAAGCCCCGCCGGCAAGGGCATTGTGGGCATCCGCCGGCCGGGTCGGCAATCCTCGCCGCTGGAGTCCGCCCGGGCCGACTCCGGATGCCGGTGGACGTGGGGTGACTCGGCCGATATTCTCAGGGGCTCCCTCGGCTGCGGCGAGTCACCGTCTGCAGCGGCATCGGGGGACGTCGCCCGGGTATGGGTTCACGCACCGGTCTCACCGGTCTCATTGCAAGCAGGTTCGGAGCACGCATGGTCAAGCTGACGGTTCGGGAGCGCGAGAGCATCCAGGAGGCGGTCCGCCGGTTCCGCAAACTCGTCGAGCGCAGCGGCATCAAGAAAGAGATGCGGAAGCGGGAGTTCTTCGAGAAGCCGAGCGAGACCAAGCGTCGAGCCCGCCTCCGGGCCGAGCGGCGCACCAAGCGCAACCGCCTCCTGGGGGTCTGAGGCGTCAGGCCCAATCGAGGGCGACGTCGAGCCACGGCGCATCGTGTGCCGGCCAGCCCGTGCTGACGCGGTCGACCCCCGTACGGGCGATCGCCGCGACCGTCTCCGGTCGGATGCCCCCCGAGGCTTCGAGCACCACCCGCGGCGCGACCCGGTCACGCACCGCGACGCAGCCGGCCAGCTCGGCGGGCGGCATGTTGTCGAGGAGCACGATGTCGGGGCCGGCGGCCAGCACCGGTTCGAGCTGGGCCGGCGAGTCGATCTCGATCTCCACCACCATCACCTCGGCGCGTGACGGCGGGAACGTCTGCCCGAGAAACGCCCGGGCCCGGCGCACGGCCGCCGCGGGCTCGAGGCCCGCCGCGGCGAGCGCCGCCAGATGATTGTCTTTGATCAGGATCGCGTCGTAGAGGCCGAGGCGGTGGTTCCAGCCACCCCCGGCCCGCGTCGCATACTTGTCGAGCAGCCGCCAGCCGGGCACGGTCTTCCGGGTGTCGTAGACGCGGCACGGCGTGCCGGCCACGGCATCGACCAGCCGACGCGTGGCCGTGGCGATGCCCGAGAGCCGCCCCAGCAGGTTGAGCACCGTGCGCTCGGCGGCGAGCACGCTCCGGGTCGGGCCCGCGAGCGTGGCCACCGTGTCGCCGGCGGCCACGGTCGTACCGTCGGCCACTCGCGGCTCGAAGACGAGCCCGCGGTCGGTCGCCGCCGCCACGATCGCGGCCGCCGGCAGCCCCGCGATCACGCCCGCCCGTCGGCTCACGACGGCCAGCTCGCTCCGCGCGGCGGCGGCGATCAGGCTCACGCTCGTCCAGTCACACTCGTGCCCGAGGTCTTCGGCCAGCCAGTCGACCGCCAGCCGGGCCACGTGGCCGCCGAGATGCTCGTCCCAGCAGACCTGCCGGTAGCCTGGCCCCAAGCTGGTGTCGCGGTCGAGCGGCGTGGAATCGGGCATCGGGTGGAGGTCCTCGGGGGACGGCATGTGGCGGGCGGCCTTGCGGCCGCCGCCGGGCCGCGATCTGCCTGGATCGTGAAACCGGCGTATCCTATGACGGTCCCGTCGCCTCCGGCCACCACCATGCCCCCGACCGATCCCGCCCCCGGCCCGGCGCTCGCCCGTGGGCAGTCCCTCGTCGCCGGGCTGCTCGCGCTGGGCCTCGCGGCCATGGCCGCGTGGTACGTCGCCGCCGGCGGCCTCACCGGGGGGCTCGTGCAACACGACGCGCCACCGGCCCCGACGGCCGTCTTCACGGTCGATCTCAACGCGGCCGACGCGACCGAGCTCGCGCAGCTTCCCGGCCTCGGGCCCGCGACCGCCGCCCGGATCGTCGAGCATCGCCGCACCCACGGCCCCTTCACGAGCATCGACAGCCTGCTCGACGTGCCCGGCATCGGCGCGGTCACGCTCGACGGCCTGCGGGCCCACCTCCGCCCCGTCGCCGCCCCGGAGGGCCGCTGATGGCCGCCTCAGCCCTCCAGCCCGGCGTGTTCGAGCTCGTGGCCCCCTACCAGCCGGCGGGCGACCAGCCGGCCGCGATCGACGCGCTCGTGCGCGGGGCGCAGGAAGGCCGCGGTTCGCAGGTGCTGATGGGGGTGACCGGGTCGGGCAAGACCTTCACGATGGCCAATGTGATCGCCCGCGTGGGCCGGCCCACGCTCGTGCTCTCCCACAACAAGACGCTCGCGGCCCAGCTCTACGCCGAGTTTCGCGACTTCTTCCCGCACAACGCCGTCCACTACTTCGTCAGCTACTACGACTACTACCAGCCCGAGGCCTACATCCCCCAGCGGGACATCTACATCGAGAAGGACGCCGCGATCAACAAGGAGATCGACCGGCTCCGGCTGGCGGCCACCAGCGCGCTCGTGAGCCGCCGCGACGTGGTGGTGGTGGCGAGCGTCTCCTGCATCTACGGCCTCGGCTCGCCCGTCGACTACCGGGCGATGGTCGTGCGGCTCGCCAGCGGCGCGCGGCTCACCCGCGACGAACTGCTCGCGAAGCTCGTCGCGGTGCACTACGAGCGGGGCGACCTGGCGCTCGAGCGGGGCCGGTTTCGCGTCCGTGGCGACTCGATCGACATCTGGCCCCCCTACGACGAGCTCGCCTGCCGGGTCGAGTTCTGGGGCGACGCCGTCGAGTCGATCGCCATCATCCATCCGACCAGCGGCGAGGTGGCGGCCCGCAAGGACGAGCTCTACCTCTATCCGGCCCGCCACTTCGTGATGCCGGAAGACCGCGTCAGGGCGGCCGTGTCCACGATCAAGGCGGAGCTCGAGGGGCGGCTGGAGGAGCTCAAGGGGCAGGGCAAGCTGCTCGAGGCGCAGCGGCTCAACGCCCGGACGCGGTTCGACATCGAGATGCTCCTGGAAGCGGGCTTCTGCCCGGGGATCGAGAACTACTCGCGGCCGCTCTCGGGCCGCGCGGCGGGCAGCACGCCGACCACGCTGTTCGACTACTTTCCGGACGACTTCCTGTTCTTCGTCGACGAGTCGCACGTCACCGTGCCGCAGGTGCGGGGGATGTACGCCGGCGACAAGGCCCGCAAGACGACGCTCGTGGATCACGGCTTCCGGCTGCCCAGCGCCCTCGACAACCGGCCGCTGATGTTCGACGAGTGGGAGAAGCGGCTGCATCAGACGGTGTTCGTCTCGGCCACGCCCGGGCCCTGGGAACTGGCCCGCACCGGCGGCGAGGTGGTGGAGCAGGTGATCCGGCCCACGGGGCTGCTCGACCCCGTGATCGAAATCGTGCCGGCCAAGCAGCAGGTGGTGCACCTTTCGGGTGAGATCGACCGGGTGGTGGCGGCAGGCCAGCGGGTGCTCGTCACCACGCTCACCAAGAAGCTCGCCGAGGATCTCTCGACCTATTTCCAGGAACGGCAGGTCCGCTGTCGCTGGCTGCACAGCGAGCTCGACGCCTTCGAACGGGTGGAGCTGCTCCACGACCTGCGGGCCGGGAAGTTCGACGTGCTCGTGGGCGTGAACCTGCTTCGCGAGGGGCTCGACCTGCCCGAGGTCTCGCTGGTGGCGATTCTCGACGCCGACAAGGAGGGCTTCCTGCGGAGCGAGACGTCGCTGATGCAGACGATCGGCCGCTCGGCCCGCAACGTGGACGCCCGGGTCATCCTCTACGCCGACACGGTGACCGAGTCGATGCGGCAGGCGGTGGACGAAACCCGGCGCCGGCGGGCGCTTCAGGAGGAATACAACCGCGAGCACGGGATCACCCCGGAGACCATCCGCAAGGAACTCAGGGCCGGCATCGAGGCGGAGTCGGCCTCGCGGGCCAAGGCGTTCGAGGCGGTGGGCCGCGGCGACGACGACCGCCGCCGTCAGAGCGAACTGCTCGAGCAGCTGGAGGCCGACATGATGCAGGCCGCGGCCGAGCTCGACTTCGAGCGGGCTGCGCGGATCCGCGACGAGATCGCCGACCTCCGGGCCGGCGGGCCGCGGCGGGCGGGCGGCGTTCGCGGCAAGCGCGGACGAGGCGGCTCGGCCGGCGGCCGTATTCCCCGGCCGAAGCAGGCCTGACCGAGAGCCGCGCGGAGCCTCGCGGCGGGTGGCTAGGCGGCCTTCTGGATCGCGTCGAGCGAGCGGCCGAGCCGACGCCGGCCCTTGGCCTCGGCAGCCGACTCGATCACCGTCGGCTCGGCGGCCACGGCGAGCCGATCACGAAGCGACTGGGCCAGCGTGCCGCCGAAGTCTTCATCGCGGCTGCGGTTGCCCACGTCCTCGATCGCATCCGCGAAACCGAGCACCACGGCCTGCCGAACCCCGTCGCGAACCCACTGAAAAAAGCTCATTCCCGATCCTCCCCGGCATCGCTCCCGGTCGGACATCGCGCCCGCCCCATGCTCTGGTATCGACCGCCGCCCGGGACGTCTCGACGGGGACGGCCCCGGATGCCGGCCCCGGAAGGTGGGCAGACTGTGCCGCCCGGTCAGGCCTGCCGACGCACGCAGACCAGGCAAATGTCGTCGCCCGCCGGCGCGCCGGCCGTGTGCCGGTCGATGTCGGTGAGGATCCGCTGGCCCAGGTCGGCGGCCTTCGTCACCGGGCCCGCCAGGGTCGCCTCGAGCCGCTCGAGGCCGTAGCACCGCCCCTCGTGGTCCATCGCCTCGGTGACGCCGTCGGTGCAGAGCACGAAGGCCGCACCGGGAGCGAGTTCGATGGTGCAGGAGCGGAACTCGTGGCCGGTGGCCATGCCCAGCGGCAGGCCGCCGAGGTCGGTCGCCGCCTGCCGCACCGTCCCGTCGGGCTCGCGGAGGAACACCGGCAGGTGGCCTGCGTTGCAGACCGTCACCGCCGTCGAGTCCGGGGCCAGCACGGCGACGACGAGCGTCGCGAACCGGTCCTCCCAGCCCCCGCGCAGAAACCCCTCGTTGATCCGGGAGACGGCCTGCCCCAGGTCGGGTTCACTGGCCAGGCAGTAGCGGATGTCGGAGGACAGGGCGGCCATCAGGAGCGCCGCGGCGACGCCCTTGCCCGAGACGTCGGCCAGCACCACGGCGAGGCGACCACCCGAGAGCGGCACGTAGCCGAAGAAGTCGCCCCCCACCAGGCGGGCAGCCTCGTAGAAATCGAAGATTTCGTAGCCGGGGAGGACGGGGGGCTCGTTGGGCAGCAGGCCCTGCTGCACGCGATGCGCCAGTGCGAGGTCGCGGTCGAGCTGCTCCCGCTCGACCCGCTCGTCGTGTGCCAGCGCCTGTTCGATCGCCTGGGCCGCCAGCCCTGCGATCCCGGCGAGAACGTCGAGGTCGGCGGCGTCGAATCCGTCGCGAATGTCGCGCGAGTCGACCTGGATCACCCCCAGCAGCCGCCCGTCGCCACTGGTCACGGGCACGCACATCACCGAGCGGATGCAGCCCACCATCACGCTCTCGTTGGCCCGGAACCGGGTGTCGCTGATCGCGTCGGCCGAGAGGATGGCCTGGCGGGACGAGGCCACGCGGTCGATCAGCGTGCGGCTCAGCCGCGGCGGGCCGGCTTCCGGCCGCTTGATCTTCCGGGCCCGCAGCCGCAGCTTGCCCGCCGGCTGCTGGGAGAGCAGCACGAAGCCGCGATCGGCCTGCGGGAAGGCCTCGAGCAGCCCGTCGAGCAGTCGTGGCAGGACGTCGTCCAGCGAGAGCGACGCGCCGATCGCCCGGTTGATGCCCAGCACGGCCCGGAGCTTGGCTTCGGTGTGCTTGTCGAGCCCCTCGTCGAGCGACGGCCGCGGGACGTCGAGTTGCGAGACGATCAGGGCATCGGATTGCGACGCCAGTGCGCCCTCCAGCTCGAGTTCGTCGTCGATCACGATCGCGTCCGACAGGTCGTCGGCCGAGTCGTCGAGGAAGGCGAGCCGGTGGCCGCAGATCGAGAGCTCGTCGCCGTTCTCCAGCCGGCGGGGGCCGGCGAGGGGAACGCCGTTGAGCAGCGTGCCGTTGCGGCTGCGGAGATCCTCGGCGACGACGCCGTCGGCCGTGACCGTCACGGCGCAGTGCTGGCGGCTGACGGCCGCGGCGTCGAGGACGACGTCGCAGTCGGGGTGACGGCCGACCACGATCCGCCCGGCATCGAGCACGAGCCGCTCGCCGCTGCGGGGGCCGGTTTGGTACTCGAGGACTGGCACGGGATTGGTCGGTTGCGGCAACGCGGCCGCGGTGAAAGCTGGGAAGCGGGGGCCGCGTGCGGCTCACGATTGCCCGCGGCAGGCAGGTCGGGTACGCTCGAACGGGTCTTCGTCACCATTGGGGAATGGTGTAACGGTAGCACGACTGGCTCTGAACCAGTTAGTCTAGGTTCGAATCCTAGTTCCCCAGTACGTTTCGGTTCTCCTCCGCCGGTGGGCGCGGTTCAAGGCCCGGTCATGTCCCCCCCACGGCATCGCGCCCTGCTCGTCGATGACCAAGCCCTGATCGGCAAGGCGGTCGCCCGACTGCTGGCAGGGGCCGATGACATCGTGCTCGAGTTCCAGCAGGACGCGGCGACGGCCCTCGCCGCCGCCGAGGCGTTTCGCCCGACCGTGATCCTGCAGGATCTCGTCATGCCCGACATCGAAGGGCTGGAGATGGTGAGGCGGTTTCGCGAGCTGTCCGTCACGGCCGAGGTGCCGGTGATCGTGCTCTCGGCGCTGGCGGAAGCGGAAAAGAAGGCCGAACTGCTGGCGGGCGGGGCGGCCGACTACCTGGTGAAACTGCCCGACGCCGTCGAACTGGTGGCCAGGATCCGAATCCACTCCGAGGCGTACCACCGGCTCGTGGAGCGGAATGCCGCGTTCGCCGCGCTCGAGAAGTCGCACGCCGACCTGGCTTGGGAAAGGGAGCGGTCGGAGCGGCTGCTCCGGAGCATCCTTCCGCAGGCCATCGCCGAGCGGCTCAAGGATTCCCCCGGCACGATCGCCGAGGGGTTTCCGGAAGCGACCGTGCTGTTCGCGGACCTCGTCGGTTTCACGACGTTCTCCCGGTCGGCCGATCCGCGGGGGCTGGTCGAGATGCTCGACGCGATCTTCTCCGAGTTCGACCGGCTGGCTGCCGCGGCCGGCATCGAGAAGATCAAGACCATCGGCGACGCCTACATGGCCGTGGCCGGGCTGCCGGAGCCGCGACCCGATCATGCCGTCGCCGCGGCCGAGATGGCCCTCGGCATGCGGGACGCGTTCGCGGTGATCGCCAGGGACCGCAACCTGCCGCTCGGCCTGCGGATCGGGATCCACTCCGGACCGGTGGTGGCGGGCGTGATCGGCCGGCACAAGTTCAGCTATGACCTGTGGGGCGACACGGTGAACCTCGCCAGCCGGATGGAGTCGCACGGGGCCGCGGGCATGATCCACATCTCGGCCGCGACGCGGGCGATCCTGGGCGAACGGTTCCGGTTCGAGCCGCGGGGCGGCGTGACGGTCAAGGGCTCGGGCCTGATGGAGACGTTCTTCCTCCACGGCCGCGCCTGACCGGAACGCCCGTCCGTGGCGTCGGCTCAGGATTGCCTGTGCCATCTCGCCGGACGCTCACGGAGCCTCTTGGGTGCGGGCGAGGGATTGCCTGACCCCATCGCCCGGACGCTCCCTGCGGGCATCCTGCCCTTCGCTCGCTCGATGCTGGCCGCGCTTCGGCATCCTGCCTGCGCTCGGCCATCAACGCCGGCTCCGGGGCACAGGTAACCCCTCGCCGTCCACTGTCGAGGTGAGACGAGACAGTCGGCGAGCGATTCGTCTGTGCGAACCTCGCGCGCCGCAACGCGCACGAACACGGCCGCCCGGAGGTGCGGCCGGCGGCCGGCGGGGCAGGGCCGGCAGGATGCCGGCCACAACTGAACCGCAGGCGGGAAGGGCAGGATGCCCGAGCCCGCCGTGAAGTCAGTGCCAGCGCTTGAGCCAGCCGCGCCGCCAGAAAAACACCACCATGCCCAGCGTCGTGGCCACCATCATCCCCGCCGCCACGAGATTGCCGTAGCGGAAGTTGAGCAGCGGCATGTTCCACGGCGAGTCGGTGTCGAAGTTCATGCCGTAGTAGCCGGTGATGAAGGTCAGGGGCATGAAGACGGTGGCGATCACCGTGAGCACCTTCATCACGTCGTTCATGCGGTTGTTGAGGCTCGCGAGGTAGATGTCGCGAAGGTCGCTGCCGATCTCGCGGAAACTCTCCAGCAGGTCGAGGAGTTCCATCGTGTGGTCGTAGGAGTCGCGGAAGTGCTGCCGCGCGTGATCGCCCACGAACGGCGTCGGCTCCCGGCCGAGCGCGTGCAGCACATCCCGGGTGGGCCACAGGGCCCGCCGGAGCACCATGAGATCGGTCCGCACGTCGTGGATCCGCCCCAGGGCGTCGCGAGTCGGACGTTCGATCGCCTCTTCCTCGAGGGTCTCCAGCCGGTCGCCGAACTGCTCCAGCACGGGGAAATAGCCGTCGACGACGGCGTCGAGCAGCAAGGCGCAGAGGTGGTCGGCGCCGAGATCGCCGAGCCGCGTGCGGCCGTTGCGGATCCGGTGCCGGACGCCCTCGAACGCATCGCCGACGCCGTGCTCGCGAAACGTCAGCACGTAGCGGTCACCGAGGAAGATGACCAGCGGGTCGGTGACGATGGCCTCGCCCTCGTACCGTGCCGTCCGGACGGCGATCAGCACCTGGTGGCCGAACACCTCCACCTTGGGCCGCTCGTCGGGGGTCACGGCGTCTTCGAGGGCGAGTTCGCCGATCTCGAACACCTCGCCGATCTCGCGGATCGTCGTCAGATCCTCCAGCCCCTCGACGTCGACCCAGATGACGGGCCACCGCTGCCGGGCTTCCGCCAGCTCCGCCGGCCGCACGACCGAGGCCTCCTGGGTCGTCTGGCCGTCGCACGCGATCAGCCGCAGGTTCGTGGGGCGACCAACGTGTCGCACGGCCGTGGCGATCGATGTGGCGAGGTCGCGGTGGCGGTGCCGGCGGCGGCGCTTACGGCGAGACATGGGGCGGTACGGCGGCGGAGTGGGGGCGATCGCGGACGGCGGCGCGAGTGTATAGTCGGAGGATGGCGAGAGGAAAACAGGCTCCCGCGCTGGGCGAGGCCATCGGCTGGGCGTCGCGAATCATCGCCGTCGGCCTGGCGATGTTCCTGCCGGCGGTCCTGGGCGGCTGGCTGGATGCCCGGCTCGGCACCGCGTGGCTCGGGCCCGTCGGACTGGCGGGCGGATTCGTGGCCGGCCTGGCCTGGCTCGTGCGGCTGGCTGCGGGGCGGGGCCGCCCATGAACGCGTCCCCCCGCATCGTCCCGGTCGGGGTGGCGGTGCTGCTCGCAGCGCTGGCGGTGGCGGCCGCGCTCGCGCTCCTGCTCCTGGGCGTGGATGCGACGCACCTCCGGGCGGTCGCATTCGCCGCGGCCGTGACGGGCGGCGGGGCCGTGGTGGGCTGGATCGTGGCCCGCCAGGGCCGGCGGGGGCCGGCGGCCGTCGCCGTGGCGGGGGGGTTGGCCGCGACGCTCGTTCGCATGTTCCCGCTGCTCGTCGCCCTGGCGTGGCTGGTCGGCCGCGACCAGTCGTCATGGGAGGGGATTGCCGGCGGTCTGTTGGTGGCCTTTCACCTCGTGCTGCTCGCGACCGACATGGCCCTCAACTCAATGGTGGATGGGCGGGGGTCCCGGCCCTCTCGCCGCCCTGAAAATCGCCCCCCAGCGGGCGCCGACGTCACGAATTGACGGGGACGGGCAGGTTGCCCCACACTCTCCAACCTTCCCACTCTGAATCTCCGTATCGACCGCCTCCCCTTTTCGCGAGCCCCAGGTCCCGATGGCCGGCCACGATCCGATCTACCACCTCAAGGACTGCTACTTCTTCGAGGTCCCCAAGGCGCTCTGGCGGCAGGGCTGGACCGAGATGGGTCAGGTCCCGCAATGGCTGCGGGACGCCCATCCAGACGCGACGCTCGAGCAGTTCAACCAGGCGATGGACGGGAAGATCCTGATTCCGCAGCCGTTTGCAACCCTCGAGAACCTGTTTTCGGTCAAGTCGGGCTTCGGGATCTCCAAGTTCATGATCCTGGAGGTGGCGCTCTCCGCGATCCTGTTCTTCCTGTTCACGCGGCTGGCGAGGCAGCTCTCGACCGGGGCGCCCCCCACGGGGCGGTTCGCCAACCTGTTCGAGACCTTCATTCTCTTCATTCGCGACCAGGTGGCTCGTCCGGCGATCGACAGCCATGACGATCATGGTCACGGCGACCATGGTGATGAGGGCGACCATGGTCACGAACCGCACGTCCCGGGCGGCCGCGCCGCGGCGTTCGCCGTGGCCGAGGCCCACGAGGGCGACCGCTTCGTGCCGCTCCTGCTGACGATCTTCTTCTTCGTGCTGGGCTGCAACCTGCTCGGGATGCTGCCCTGGGCAGGTTCGCCGACGGCTTCCTTCTCGGTCACCCTGGCCCTGGCGGGCGTCACGCTCGCCACCGTGGTGATTGCGGGCATGATGAAGTTCGGGCCGCTCGGCTTCTTCGTGAATCAGGTGCCGAGCATGGATCTGCCCCTGCCGCTGGCGATCGTGCTCAAGCCGATGATTTTCGCGATCGAGATGCTCGGGCTGCTGATCAAGCACGGCATCCTGGCCGTCCGGCTTCTGGCCAACATGGTGGCCGGCCACCTCGTGCTGCTCGGGATCATGGGGCTGATCACTGCGGCAGCCGCGTCCTCGACCGGAACCTGGGCCACCGTGACGGCGATCAGCGTCGTGGGCAGCGCTCTGTTCAGCCTGCTCGAACTGTTCGTGGCCTTCCTGCAGGCCTATATTTTCACGTTTCTATCGGCCCTCTTCATTGGCGCGGCCGTGCATCAGCATTAGTCTCTTGGTCCCCGTCTTTTTCCCCGTCCCGCTAAGGAGTTTGACTCTCTCATGATGCGATCCTTCTTTTCCGTCCGGACCGTCGCCACCGTCCTCGCCGCCGTGGTCGTGCTCTTCTCGGCCGACGCAGCTCAGGCCGCCGAGGCAGGGGCCGCCGGCACGTCGCTGATCGACCTCACCAAGTACTTCGGCGTCGGCCTGACCGTGATCGGTGCGGCCTTCGGCATCAGCCGGCTCGCCGCCAGCGCCTACGAGAGCATGGCCCGCCAGCCCGAGGTGGCCCCTACGATCAACACGGCCATGATCATCGCGGCCGCGCTGATCGAGGGCTTCACGTTTTTCGCCCTCTACATCTGCTTCGCCACCTGAGAACGTCGTCGGTTTTGCATCCGACCCCAGCCGGTCCAGGGAGGGCGGGCAGCCGCGAGCGTCGTCGCGGCGCCCTCCTCCCCCGGCGCGGCGGTCCCCTTCCAAGCCTTGTCGAGGATCAGAACGTGAAGACGTTTTTCGTGACCGCCGTCGTCTGTGCCGCAGGGTGGCTCCGACCCCCGCTGCTCGTCTTGGCCGTCGTTTGTCTCGTTGGCGGGTGCCTGGCCCCGGTCGCGTCGGCCGCCGGTGATTCGCACGCAGCCCACGAGGACATCGGCTACGTGCCCACGCCGAGCACCGACCCCGCCGAGTTGAAGGGCGACCTGGCGATCTGGTCGTTCGCGGTGTTCCTGATCCTGATGCTGATCCTGACGAAGTTCGCCTGGAAGCCGATCATGGAGGGGCTGGACAGGCGGGAGCGGGGCATCGCCGAGTCGATCGCCGCCACCCAGCGTGCCAATGAAGAGGCGAAGAGCATGCTCGCCTCCTACGAACGCCGGCTTGCCGAAGCGTCCGACGAGGTGCGGGGCATGCTGGAAGAGGCCCGACGCGACGCCGAGGCCACCAGGCAGTCGATCGTGGCGGAGGCCCGCAAGGCGGCCGACGACGAGCAGGCCCGGGCCAAGCGTGAGATCGGCCTGGCCACCGACGACGCGCTGGCCCGGATCGCGGAGCGTGCCGGTGAGCTCGCCGTCGACGTGGCGGGCAAGTTCATCCGGCAGAAGCTCACGGCCGACGACCACCAGCAGATGATTCGCGATACCGTCGCCGCCATCCGTTCCTCCCCCAGCGCCAACTGAAGCCCGCTCGAGCGTCCATGGCCGCCACCGCCTCATCCCCAGAGTCTCCCCACCTCGACATCGGTGCCGAGCGGATCGCGAGGGTCTACGCCAAGGCGATCATCGAGGCTGCCGACGCGAACGGCTGCCGTGCCGAGGTGCTCGCGGAGTTCGAGCAGTTCGTGCGTGAAGTGCTTCCGAGGGTGCCGCGGGCGCGGGAGGTGTTCGAGTCGCCGCGGGTGAGCGTGGCGCAGAAAGGCGCCCTGATCGACCGGGTCGCCGCCGGCCGGCTGCGGCCCACCACGGTGCACGCGCTGCATGTGCTCGCCCGTCACGGCCGGCTCGGGATCGTCGCCGAGGTGGCGGCCGCCGCGCGGCGGGTGGCCGAGGAACTGGCCGGCCAGCTCCATGCGACGTTCACCACCGCCACGGCCCTGTCTCCCGACGACCAGCGTCGGCTCGTCGGCGAGGTCGAACAGGCCGTCGGCGGCTCGCTCGCCGCGTCGTTCGCCATCGACCCCGACCTGATCGGCGGCCTCGTCGTCCGGATCGGCGACACCGTCTACGACCAATCCATCGCCACCGGCCTCGCCCGGCTCGGCGGCAACCTGCACAGGAGGACCATCCATGAAATTCAACACGGACGAGATCGCCTCGCTTCTGCGTGAGGAGATCGACCGCTACGAGTCGGGCATCGATGTCCGCGAGGTCGGACGGGTGCTCGAGGTGGGCGACGGCATCGCCCGGGTCTGGGGGCTCTCCGGCGTGATGGCCGGCGAGATGGTCGAGTTTCCCAGTGGGGTCACCGGCCTCGCCTTCAATCTCGAGGAGAACTCCGTCGGTGTAATCATCCTCGGCGACTACCTCAAGGTCACCGAAGGCGACGAGGTCAAGAGCACCGGCCGGTTGCTCTCCGTGCCCGTCGGCGACGCCGTGATCGGCCGCGTGCTCGATCCGTTGGGCAACCCGCTCGACGGCAAGGGGCCGGTGGTGACCTCACTCCGCCGGCCGGTGGAAACGCTGGCGCCGGGCGTGGCCGACCGGCAGCCGGTTCGCGAGCCCCTCCAGACCGGCATCAAGGCGGTGGATGCGATGACGCCGATCGGCCGCGGCCAGCGGGAGCTGATCATCGGCGACCGCAAGACCGGCAAGACGGCGATCGGTATCGACGCGATCATCAATCAGAAAAACAGCGGCGTGAAGTGCTTCTACGTGGCCGTGGGCCAGAAGGACTCGTCGGTGGCCGTGGCGATCGACGTGCTTCGCAAGTATGGCGCCATGGATTACACGACGGTGATCGTCTCGGGCGCCTCGACCGCGGCTCCGCTGCAATACATCGCCCCCTACTCGGGCACCGCGATGGCCGAGCACTTCATGTACAACGGGCAGCACGCCCTGATCGTGTACGACGATCTCTCCAAGCAGGCGACGGCGTACCGCCAGCTGTCGCTCTTGATGCGGCGGCCGCCGGGCCGCGAGGCGTTTCCGGGCGACGTGTTCTACGCCCACAGCCGCCTGCTCGAGCGGTCGGCCAAGCTCTCGGCGGAGAAGGGGGGCGGTTCGCTCACGAGCCTGCCGATCATCGAGACGCTCGAAGGCGAGGTCTCGGCCTACATTCCCACCAACGTGATCTCGATCACCGATGGCCAGATCTACCTGCAGCCGGACCTCTTCTTCGCGGGCCAGCGGCCCGCCATGAACGTCGGCATCTCCGTCTCCCGCGTGGGCGGTGCCGCCCAGACGAAGGCGATGAAGAAGGTGGCCGGCGGTCTGCGGCTGGATCTCGCGAGCTTCCGCGAGCTCGAGGCCTTCGCCCAGCTGGGCACCGATCTCGATGCCGCCACCCAGCAGCGGCTCGATCGTGGCTACCGGATGGTCGAGTTGCTCAAGCAGGGTCAGTACGCCCCGATGGACGTCGTCGACCAGGTGCTGAGCATCTACGCCGGCACCCGTGGCCATCTCGACGAGGTGCCCCGTGACCAGGTGGCCGACTGGGAAAAGGGCTTTCTGACGTTCGTCCGCGACCAGGTGCCGGAGCTCCGCAGGCGGATCGTCGACACGAAGGAACTCGACGGCGAGGGAGAGCGGCAGCTCGAGGCGGCGATCGCGGAGTTCAAGCGGCAGCGGGCGGCCGGACGGGCGGCCGAGGGACGACAGCCGGTGGCGGCGGGCCGTTAGGCTCGGGCGATGACGCGGACAGGAACAGGCTGACAGGCACAGAAGGAAGTAGCGGCGATGGCAAAGGCCCGAGCACTCGATCGACGGCGGAAGTCGGTGCGGAATATCCGCAAGATCACCCGCACGATGGAGCTGATCGCGACGGCGCGGTTCAAGAAAGCGATGGACCGGTCGCTGGCGGCCCGCGACTACACGAAGCACCTCGCCAAGATCCTGGAGAACATCGCGGCCGTCGGCGCCGACGTGGCCCACCCGCTGCTCGAGATCCGGCCCACCAAGCGGACGGCGGTGCTCGTGCTGACCGGCAATCGCGGCCTGTGCGGCGGCTACAACGGCAACGTGGTGCGGCAGGCGGCGGCGTTGCTCGGCCAGTGGAAGAGCGAGCAGGTCGAGACGCGGGTGACGGTCTCGGGCAAACGCGGCATCTCGGCCCTCAAGTTTCGCGGTGTGAAGCTGGCCGACACCCACACCACCTTCGAGGACAGGCCCGAGTATGCGGCGGTGGCTCCGATCGGCCAGGCCTACCTCGCCGCTTACGCCGCCGGCGAGATCGACCGGCTGGACGTGGCCTACACGCGGTTTCACGGGATCGCGAAGCAGGAGGCGGTGACCGAGATGCTGCTGCCGCTCGCCCCTCCCCAGGCGGCCGCCGCCACGGCCAAACTCGCCAGCGACGACTATGACTTCGAGCCTTCGGCCGAGAGTATCCTCGAAGAACTGCTGCCGGCGAGTTTCATGGCGCGGCTCTTCAAATGCTTCCTCGACGCGGCCGTGAGCGAGCAGGTGGCCCGCATGGTGGCCATGAAGGCGGCCACGGAGAACGCCGGCGGCCTGATCAAGAACCTCTCGCGACAGTACAACCGGGCTCGGCAGTCGCAGATCACCGGCGAGATCATGGAGATCCTGGGGGGCGTGGAGGCCCTCAAGCAGTAGGTGCTCCACGTTCGGAGATGGAGCGCACCGATCCGTCGATCCTGCGGGCCTTCGGCCGCAGATCGCCCGCACCCGTTCAACCAACCGTCAGTCACAGGCAGGAGATTCGGAGACACCATGGCAACCGCAACCAGCACCGGCCGCATCACCCAGGTCATCGGCTCGACGTTCGACGTCGAGTTTCCCGAGGACTCGATTCCCGCGATCTACAACGCCGTCCGCATCGACGCCGATCGCAAGGGGGTTGAGTTGCATCTCGTCGGCGAGGTGCAACAGCATCTTGGCGGCGGCAAGGTGCGGTGCGTGGCGCTCGGCTCGACCGACGGCCTGATTCGGGGCGAGGAAGTGGTGGACACCGGCGCGCCGGTGTCGGTGCCGGTGGGCAAGGCGACGCTGGGACGGGTCTTCAACCTGCTCGGCGAGCCGATCGACAGGCGGGGGCCGGTCGAGACGCAGGAGCGGTGGCCGATTCACCGTGATCCGCCGCCGGTGTCGGAACTCTCCACGAAGACGGAGCTGTTCGAAACGGGCATCAAGGTGATCGATCTGCTCACGCCCTTCGTCCGCGGCGGCAAGGCCGGCCTGTTCGGCGGTGCCGGGCTGGGCAAGACCGTGATCCTGACCGAACTGATCGCCCGGATCGCCAGCGCCCACGGCGGTTACTCGGTGTTCGCCGGTGTCGGCGAGCGGACCCGCGAGGGGACGGATCTGTGGCTCGAGATGCAGGAGGCCAAGATCGGCGACACCGGTCGGAGCGTGATCGAGCAGACCTGCATGGTGTTCGGCCAGATGAACGAGCCGCCGGGGGCCCGGCTTCGGGTGGCCCTCTCGGCCCTGACGATGGCCGAGTATTTCCGCGACACGACCGGGGCCGACACGCTCCTGTTCGTCGACAACATCTTCCGCTTCTCGCAGGCCGGCAGCGAGGTGAGCGCCCTGTTGGGCCGGATGCCGAGCGCCGTGGGCTATCAGCCGACGTTGGCTACGGAGATGGGCGCGCTCCAGGAGCGGATCACGTCGACGTCGAAGGGGGCGATCACGTCGGTGCAGGCCGTATACGTGCCCGCCGACGACCCGACCGATCCGGCGCCGGCGACGGCGTTCGGCAACCTCGACGCCTTCCTGTACCTGGAGCGTTCGATCTCCGAGAAGGGGATCTATCCGGCCGTCGATCCGCTCGCCTCTTCGAGCCGGATTCTCGACCCGCAGTACGTCGGCGAGCGACACTACAAGATCGCCCGCCGCGTGCAGCGGACGCTTCAGCGGTATCGCGAACTCCAGGACATCATCGCCATCCTCGGCGTCGACGAACTCTCGGAAGAGGACAAGCTGGTCGTCCATCGGGCCCGGCGAATGGAGCGGTTCCTGTCGCAGCCGTTCCTCGTGGCCGAGGTGTTCACCGGCAAGCCCGGTGAGATCACCAGCCTGGCCGACACGATCCGCTCGTTCGAGGAACTCGCCGACGGCAAGTGGGACCATCTCCCCGAGCAGGCCTTCATGTACGTGGGCCCGATCGAGCAGGCGGAGGAGCAGGCCAAGAAGATGGCCGCCAAGTCCTGACCACCCGTTCACCAGGGAAGCACACCATGGCCGACTCCAGTCGCTTCGCCGGGATCCGGTGCGTGATCGTCACGCCCGAGAAGACCATTCTGGACACCACCGCCCGCGGCGTGATCCTGCCGCTCGAGGACGGGCGGCTGGGCATCGGTCGTGGCCATGCCCCCTTCATCGGCCGCCTCGGCGCCGGTGAGGTTCGGATCGCGACCGGCGACGGTCGTGAGGCGGGGCAGCGGGTGTTCGTGGAACGTGGGTTCGTCGAAGTTGGGCACGACACCGTGACGGTGGTCACGCAGCAGGCGATCCCGGCCGAGAAGCTGGATCTGTCCAAGGCGCGGGCGAGCCTGGCCGGGATCACGGCCAAGCCGGCCACTGGAGACGAGGCGATCGACGCCAAGTTGGCGGCGCAACAGGCGGCCCGCGAGGTCGTGCGGATCGCCGGTCGCGTCCGGTAGGCGATCCAGACCCTCCAACCGCTACCACCGGCCCGGAAGTCATGCCCGCGGTGCGGTTTTCCGGCGGCGGGATCGGGGAGGCCGCGGTGGGCCAGTCGCGGCCGAACGCGACCTAGACTTGCGCCGGTTCCACCCCCCGGCTGCGCCAGGTGCCCCGCGTGAACACGATGCAACGCCTGAAACTGATGACGATCGGCCCCGTGATCGGGGTCGTCGTGCTCGCGCTGGCCGCGTTCTGGAATCAGCGGCAGTTGAATCGCTCGCAGGCGAATCGCTACGAGTCGTACCGCCTCGCCCACGAGTTGCGCAGCAGTTCCGACGAGCTGACGCGATTGGCGCGAACGTATGTCGTGACGGGTGACCCGGCGTTCGAGCAGGAGTATTGGCACGTGCTCGCGGTCCGCAACGGCGAGGCGGCGCGGCTGGACGGCCAGACCGTGCCGCTGCGGACCCTGATGGAGCGACAGGGGTTCACTCCTGCCGAGTTCGCCAAACTCAAGGAATCCGAAGACAACTCCAATGCGCTCGTGAAGACCGAGACGATCGCGATGAACGCGGTGAAGGGCAGGTTCGATGACGGGAAGGGGGGCTACACCAGGGAGGCCGCCCCCGACCTCGTGCTGGCCCGGCGGATCATGCACGACAAGCGGTATCACGACGACAAGGGAACCATCATGGGTCCGATCACCCGGTTCGAAGAGATGATCGACGAGCGCACCGAGTCTGCCGTGAGCACGAGCCGGCGCCGCACCGAATGGATCGTGCTGCTGTTGGTGGGGCTGGCGGCCCTGGCGGCGGTGACGACGTGGGTGAGCATCGCCCGGCACGCCGGCATGCTCCGGCAGGCGATCGACCGGCTGGCTGACACCGCCGAAAACGTCGGGAGCGGCGCGACCCAGGTGGCCGCCGCCAGCCTCTCGCTGGCACGAGGCGCTTCCGAACAGGTGGCGGCCGTGGAGGACATCTCGGCCTCGGCGGTGGAGACGAGCAGCATGGCGACGGAGAACGCCCGCTGCACCGAGGCGGCCGCCGAGCTGGTCGGCCGGGAGCGGGAGCAGTTCGCCTCGGCGGCGACGCTCCTCGGCGACATGGTGATCGCCGTGGAGCAGATCGACGGGGCGGCGATGCGGATCTCGAAGGTCAACCAGGTGATCGACGAGATCGCCTTTCAGACCAATATCCTGGCCCTCAACGCCGCGGTCGAGGCGGCCCGCGCGGGTGAGGCCGGGCTCGGCTTCGCCGTGGTCGCCAACGAGGTCCGCAGCCTCGCCCAGCGCTCGGCCGATGCGGCCCGGGAGACCGCGGCGTTGATCGAGGAGTCGATCGCCCGCTCGCAGGTGGGGCGGGAGAAGGTGGACGCGGTGAACGCGGCGATTGGCGCGCTGGCCGAGCAGTCGGTTGCGGTGCATTCCTTGGTGGACGAGGCGCATGGCGGCAGCCGCGAGCAGCAGCGGGCCGCAAAGCGGATCGGCGACTCGCTTCACCAGATCGAGGCGGTCAGTCAGCAGGCGGCCGCCGGAGCGGAGCAGGGCTCGGCCGCGGCCGAGGAGCTCAACGCCCAGGCGGCGTCGCTGCTCGACGTGGTGGGCGTGCTCGGCCGCATGGTGGGGCGGTAGCGATTTCGCCCAGACCGCCCCGCTTCCCGGGGCGGCCGGCCGGGGGCCCGGCGGCGGAAAAATTGGCTTCAAGCCTCAATTTCACGGCCCTTGCCCGCCGACTGTTCCCGAGGCTGTTTGCGGACCGTCTCCGCCGGGTTCTACCATCGAGCATCATGGCCACCGACATTCGGCTCAAGGAGCAGTTGCCCGACCTGACCCGACGGATCGTCGCGACCTACCAGTTCGCCCCGGCGATTCACCACCTCGGCCACTGCCCGCTGCCGAGTTACGAGACCGTCGTCGCCGCCTGCGAGGATCTCAAGGAGATTCTCTATCCCGGCTACCGGCGGCGGGAGAATCTCCACCTCGGCAACGTCACCTACCACGTGGGCGACCTCGTCGACGGCCTGCACGACAAGCTCACCGTGCAGATCGGCCGGGCCTTGCGGCACATCGTTTCGGCGGGCCGGGCCGCCCGGGAATCGGGGCTGGAGCCGCCCCCGGTGCCGGAGGCGGTGCGCGACTGCACCGAGGATGCCGACTTCGAGGCGCTCGGACAGGCGAAGACGATCGAGTTCCTCGATCGGATTCCCGAGGTGCGCCGCGTGTTGGCCACGGACGTCCAGGCGGCCTACGACGGTGACCCGGCCGTGCGGACACTGGACGAGATCATCTTCTGCTATCCCGGCCTCGAGGCCGTGACCATCCACCGGCTGGCCCACCTCCTGCACCGGCTCGAGGTGCCCCTCATCCCCCGGATGATGGCGGAGTGGGCCCACTCGCGCACCGGCATCGACATCCATCCCGGGGCCACGATCGGCGACCACTTCTTCATCGACCACGGCACCGGCGTGGTGATCGGCGAGACCTGCGAGATCGGCAGTCGCGTGAAGATCTACCAGGGCGTCACCCTGGGGGCGCTCTCCTTTCAGACCGACGCCGACGGGCATCTCGTGCGCGGCACCAAACGGCATCCGACGATCGAGGACCGCGTCGTGATCTACGCCAACGCCACGGTTCTCGGCGGCACGACCCGGATCGGCCACGACTCGGTGATCGGCAGCAACGTCTGGCTGACCCGTTCGGTCGACCCCCATACGACGGTGGTTCTCGAGAGGCCGAAACTCCGGATGCGCGGCGAGGCGCCGGAGCCCTCCGCCGACTGGCAGATCTGAATTCACGGCTTCGCGGCCATCCATGGCCCGCGAAGCCTTGGCTCGGCGGAGGGGCAGCCAAGGTGCCCCTCGCCTCGCTGGCTGCTCGCACCTCCGGGCTCGCAGGGCCGCCGCGGAGCGGCGGCTCCGGGCCATGCCTCGCGGCACGGCGGCCGCACCTCCGAGCGGCCGTGTTCGTGCGCGGACTGGCGCGCGATGTCTGCTCGGACGAGTGCATTCCGCACGCCGTCAACCGTCGGGCTGCGAGGGGTTGCCCATGCCAATCGAGCGGCGTAGGAAACTGAGTGCAGCCCGGAGGGCGAAAGCGAGGTTTCCTCCGAGCGACCGAAGGGCAGGATGCCCTGAGGGAGCGTCCGGCGAGATGGCATGGGCAACCCCGAGCCCGCAGGACCTAAGCGCCGGCTGCTATGCGATGTCGCCAGCGGCGGCGAGGGCGGCGGGGATCGTGACGGCGGCCTCGTACAGGGCGCGGCCCACGATGCAGCCCGCGCAGCCCGTGGTCGCGACCTGCTCGATGTCGGTGGCGGTGGCCACGCCGCCCGAGGCGACCACGGGGTGGCGCGTGGCGGCGAGCATCTCCCGCAGGGCGGCGAGGTTCGGGCCCGAGAGCATGCCGTCGGTGGCGATGTCGGTGTAGACGATGGCGGCCAGCGGCAGTGCAGCGTGGCGGCGGGCGACGTCGATCGCCGTGAGCGGGCTCGTGTCGATCCAGCCCCGAACGGCCACCCGGCCATCGCGGGCGTCGAGTCCGAGCACGACCCGGTGCGGGAAGGTCTCGGCGAGCTCGGCGAGGAGCTCCGGCCGCTCGATCGCGACGCTGCCGACCACGACGCGGGCCACGCCGGCGGCCAGGTAGTCGCGGGCCGCTGCGAGCGTGCGGACGCCGCCGCCGAGCTGGCAGGGGACGCCGGCCGCCTGCACCATCCGGGCCACGAGATCGGCCTGCGTCGGCCTGCCGTCCCGCGCCCCGTCGAGATCGACGAGATGCAGACGGCGGGCCCCTTCGGCGACGAAACGACGGGCCATGGCGACGGGATCGTCCCCGAACACCGTCTCCCGCGCGTAGTCGCCTTGCAGCAACCGCACGCACTTGCCGCCCCGGAGATCGATCGCAGGCCAGAGTTCCATGATGCAGAGCCTCCCTTCGGGGCCGAGCGGGATTCAGGTCGATTCCAGCCACTCGGAAAGCAGACGCAGCCCCGCGGACTGGCTCTTCTCGGGGTGGAACTGGGTGGCGAACAGGCGACCGCGTTGGATTGCGGCGCAGAACGGTCCGCCGTAGTCGGCGGTCGCCGCGATCACCGCCGCATCGGTTGGCCGCGCATGATAGGCATGCACGAAGTAGAAGTGTTCGCCGTTGGCAAGGCAACGCCGGCGGTCCTGCCAGGTGACGGCGTTCCAGCCCATGTGCGGGACCTTGAGACCGGACGCAAGCTCGAACCGCACGACTTCCCCCGGGAGCACGCCGAGGCCCGCATGCCGGCCCCCCTCGAGCCCGGTCTCGAACAGGAGCTGCAGCCCCATGCAGATTCCCAGGAAAGGGCGGTCGGCCCGGAGGTGGGCCACGATGGGCTCCACGAGCCCGCGACTGGCGAGTTCTCGCATCGCGTCGCCGAAGGCGCCGACCCCCGGGAGCACGAGGCGATCGGCGGCCGCGACGGCGGCGGGATCACCGGTGATCGCGGCCGGCGTGCCCAGTTTCTCGAACGCCTTCTGGACGCTGCGGAGGTTGCCGCTGCCGTAATCCACGATCGTGAGCATGGGCCGAGTGTAATGGTTTGCGGCGGCACGGCCAGCCGGTCACGCCGACGCCCGGCGGCCGCACATGCCGGCGGCCCCACGGTGGGCGGCTCAGCCGTCCTTGGTCGTGCGCTCGGGGTAGATCACGATCTCGATCCGCCGGTTGCGGGCCCGGCCCGCCGCGGTCGCGTTGGAGACCAGCGGGTGGTTGGCGCCGTGCGCGACGATGAAGAGCTGCCCCTCCTTCAGCGGCGTGCGCGTGGTCAGGAAGTCGAACACGGCCGCCGCCCGGGCGGCCGTCAGTTGGTGCGCCGAGGCCCAGGTGCCGCTCTGGAGCGGCTCGCTGTCGAGATGCCCCTCGATGCCGATGAAGTGGCCGGGATACACCCGTTCGACCTCGCCGGCCAGTTGCGTGAGCGTCGCCACGCCGCCGGGTACGAGGTTCGCCGTGGCCGCGTCGAAGAGTCGGTCGGCCGGCACGTCGATCCGCACCACCGCGCCGTCGAACCGCGGCTCGAGGTCGGCCAGCTTCAGTTGCATGACCGCCGACTGCATCGTGGCCGCCGGCGTCGAGGCAGCGGCTCCCGGCGCGCCGCCGCCCGTCGTCGAAGTGGTGGGCATGCCGGCCGACCGCACCTGGGAGAGCTGCGAGGAAGTGCTGGAGAGCTGGTCGCGGAGCGCCACGATCTCGTCCTGCATGAGCTGCGACTCCTGTCGCGAGCGGACGAGGGCCGCCTCGAGCTGACGGCCGTCGACGTCGGCGTACGAGGGGGGTGCCACGGTCGTGACCGCCGCCTGCGGCAGCGTGTGGGCCGGAGCGGCCACCCCGGGTGGCGGCTCGAGGATCATCGGGCCCGCCGGCGGCGCCGTCTTGAAGGGATTGCTGACGCAGCCCGCCAGCAGCGTGGTGGCCAGGCCGCAGCCCACGCGGACGGCGATCGCCTCGATGATGAAGTGGGGTCGGCGCATGCGTGGGCCCGGTGGGCGGGGCGGGAGGATAGGGGACCGCCCCTGGGGCCGGCAAGGCCGGGAAAAACGGCGAAAACGCGTCCTGATCGCCAGGGGTTGCCGGTGTCCTGGCGACGGGATCCCGCAACCCCTTGCCATCGCCACCCAGGGCCGCGGCTTACGCTGCGGTGCCCCGCAGCCGGGCCCAGATGGCGAGCGTGATCGCCGTCATCGCGATCACGAGCACGACCACCGCCGCCAGCTCGACCGGCCGCTCGAACTGCGCCGCCGCCGCCGCCCACACTGGCCGCCAGGCGATGACCACGGCCACGAGTCCCAGGCAGAGGCTCGGGCCGAAGGGCAGTTCCGACTCGGCGTGACGCACGAGTTGCGCGAGCCCGTGCGCGAGACCGATGAAGACCGCCAGTACGCAGGCCAGCAGGCAGGCCTGCCAGCCCAGCCAGGCACCAGCCATCGCCATCAGCGTGACGTCGCCGAAGCCCATCGCCTCTCGGCCCAACGCCCGCGAAGCGCCCGCCCGCACCGCCCAGATCATACCGGCCGCCACGAGCAGTCCCACGAGCGCCGTCACGAGTCCGGCCCAGGAGTGGCCGCCGGCGAGCCAGGCCGCCACGATTCCGCCGCCACCGCCGAGGGCGACCAGGGGGCTGAGCCACCTTGGCCATGGCTCCGCGTGACCGTCGGCCGGATCGGCGGCTGTCGGCGGCAGGCCGAACCACCACCAGATGGCGAAGCCGAGGAGCATCGCCGCGAGGCCGGCGGCGCCGGTGAGCCATCCGGGCAGGCCCGCTCCATCGAGCGGGCCGAAGGCACCGAGCACGTCGGCTTCGATCATGGGGGGCGCGAAGGAGCGTTCGACCGCGCGACCGATCGGCAGGAGCGTGGCGGGCAGGCCCGCGTTCCACGCGAGGCCGGTCAGCGTTCCGGGCACGGTGATGGCGTCGGGAATCACGCGGTGCCGAAGGTCGATCCACGAGGCGGCGGCCAGGAAGGCCAACAGGATCAGGTGGGCGACGAGCCGGAGGCCGATGCTCGTGGCGTCGGCGGTCTCGATGCCCGAGGGGATCTGCCCGAGGTCCGCGACTTCCCACCACCATCCGGCGATGGCCAGCCCGACCGCAGCCAGTTCGATCACCGGGAAGCGGGCCGCCCCGCCCAGCCGTTCCTCGAGGATCGCGGCGAGGCCGCGGCGCAGCAGCAGGCCAAGGACGAAGGCTCCGGGCACCAGGGCGACGAGCAGGGAGCTTCCCCGCAACCAGGCTTCGGCCGCTGCCGTGTCGCTCATGGGATGGCCTCGCCCGCCGGGCCGGTCGAGTCGGCGCAGGCCGCGGCGTATCGGTCCAGCCAGGTGGCGATCCGGCCGGCGATCCGCTCCGGCGGATCGGAGGACACGTCGATGACGGCGTCGGCGACCTCGCGATAGAGCGGCTCACGGACCGCGAGCGTGGCGGCCACCTCGTCGAGCGGGTTCGTGCCGGCGAGCGCGGGCCGCCGGGTGGCGGTGGCCGGGTCGGCGGCGAGCCGGGCGCGGAGCACGTCGGCCGACGCCGTGAGCCAGACGACGGGCCGGCCCTTGGCTCGCAGGGTCGCCCGGTTGGAACCCCGCAGTACGACGCCGCCCCCCGTCGCCAGCACGCCGGACTCGTCGGCCAGGAGTCGGACCAGAAGGTCGGACTCGAGATCCCGAAAGAAGCTTTCGCCACGGGAGGCGACGAGGGCGGTGATCGACTCGCCCGCCGCCCGCTCGAGGACATCGTCCGCATCCTGCCACGAGCAACCCAGGAGCCTCGCGAGGTGCGTGGCCACCGACGACTTGCCGCTGCCCCGATACCCGACGAGCGTGACGCGCGGCATGACGAGTTGGCTTCCCTGGCGGCCGTCAGGCCGGCTGCTTGGCGGAGGCGGTGGCCCGCTTGAGCGCCTCGCGCATCACCTGCGGCGGAGGCTCCATTCCGTGCCAGGTCCGAAACTGAATCGCCGCCTGCCGGACGAACATCTCCACGCCCGTGACCACGCGGCAGCCCGCGGCGCGGGCCTCTTTGATGAACAGCGTGTTCTCCGGATTGTAGACCGTGTCGAACACCACCATGTAGGGCCGGAGGTGCTCCTTGTCGAAGGGCGTCTGGTCGACCTCGGGATGCATGCCGATCGGGGTGGCGTTGACGATGCAGTCGTGGGGCATGCGGTGGCGGGCGGACCACTCGACGGCCTTGCAGCCCACGTCGGCCGCGACCTTCTTGGCCCGCTCGGCCGTCCGCGACGCGATCGTCACCTCGGCGCCCCGCTGCTTCAACCCGAAGGCGACGGCCCGGGCGGCGCCCCCGGCGCCGAGCACCAGCGCCGTCTTGACCCCGAGGCCTTGGCCCGGAGCGAGCTGCTCGGTCTCCGCGACCAGGGCCTCGAGGCTCTCGATGGCGGCCGTGGCGTCGGTGTTGGCGGCGGCGATGCCGGCGGCTGAGAAGCTGAGGGTGTTGGCCGCGCCGATCGACCGCACGAGGTCGTCCTGATGGCCGCATCGCTTGAGCACCGCTTCCTTGTGGGGAATGGTCACGCTGAGCCCGGCGAGCGGCCAGCGGCCGGCCTCGCCCAGAAACTCGTCGAGCTGGTCGGCCGGAACGCGGAACGGCACGTAGATCGCGTCGATCCCGGCGGCCGCGAGTGCCGCGTTGTGGACCACGGGGCTGAGGCTGTGGGCCACCGGGTCGGCGACGACGCCGTAGATCCGGGTGGCCGGGCCGAGGGCGTCGAAGCGGTACAGGTCGCGCATCTGCCGCCAGCCGATCTGCCCGGGCGCGAGGGCGCGTTCGTCGTTGAAGGTCGCGAACACGAACGGCGCGCCCATCCGGCCGCAGAGGATGCGGGTCGGCACGCCGATGTCACCCATGCAGATGCCGACCGTGGGCACCTTGGCCGCCGCCACCAGTTCGAGCATCCGCAGGTTGTCGGTGGGGTGGTTGGCCATGGTCGCGATCTTGACGATGTCGGTGTCGAGGGCGGCCAGGCGGGCGTGCAGGGCGGGGAGGTCGGCGGGCGTGCGGAGCATGTCGTGGTGGCTCACCACCCGCCTGGTCTTCCCGTAGCGGCGGATGCCGCCGGCGATGTCGTCCTCGAGGTCGACGTAGTCGGCCCCCTCGACGATCGCGAGCCGCAGGAGTTGCAGGCGGGCCTCCTCCGATTGCTCCCACCGGCCGCCGTCCTGCTTCCGGCGGCAGGTCACGATCGCCGGGCAGGGGCGGTCCTTGAGCAGGCGTTTGACCTGCACTTCGCCCTGGATGTAGTCGAGCCGCAGTTCGACGAGCGCGACGCCGTTGTCGGCCAGGTGCTTGTGTTCGGCGATCACGTGCCGGTGGCGGCCGCGACCGATGCTCACGCAGATCATCGAGGGTTTCCGCAAAGGTCCGGAGTGAGGGGGGTCAGGTCCGGCGGAACTGCCGGTCGAGGTCCCGCCGGGAAAGGGTCAGCGACGTGGGCCGGCCGTGGGGGCAGTGGTGGGCCGCGGGCACGAGTCGCCGATCGCGGACGAGCGAATCGACCTCCGCCTGGGAGAGCCGGTCGCCCGCCTTGATCGCCGCCTTGCAGGCCAGGCCGTGCAGCACCTCGTCGACGAGCAGCCCGGCCGTGCCACCGGCGGAGGCCGCGGCCGCCAGCCGGTCGAGGACCTCACGGACGAGTTCACGGGCCGGTGCGTCGCCCGCCAGAGCCGGCTTGCTGGTGACGATCACGGTGGCGCCTCCGAAAGGCTCGACCCGCATGCCGGCCCGCTCGAGGGCGGCGGCGTGCTCCTGGACGAGTTCGAGTTCGGCCGGCGGCAGTTCGACCCGCTCGGGAACGAGCAGCGGCTGGACCTCCAGCCCGCCGGCGGCGACCGAAGCCTTGAGCCGCTCGTAGAGCACCCGCTCGTGGAGCGCGTGCTGGTCGATGACCTCGATCCCGTCTCCGCTCTCGACCACGATGTACCGGTCGTGCATCTGCACCGCCCGCTCGGCGTCGGCCGCCGCGGCCGGTGCGGCGTCTTCGGCCTCCCAGGCCACGGGCCGCTCGGCGACGGCGGCACCCGCCCGCAGCCCGCCGGTCCACGGCTCGCCGACCGCGTGCCCCGCTTGGTCAACGGTGCGGCTGGGTTGGTCGTCGAGGCGTTGGCCGGCGCGAGGCGTCGTCCACTCGGGAAAGACCGGCGCGGCGGGTGCCCACGGCGCGGCGGCCGGTGGCACGAGACGGGTGGTCGTGCCGTCGGTGAGAAACTTCGTCCGAAGCGCCGAGAGGACGAGCCGATAGAGCCTGGCCGGCTCCCGGAAGCGGACTTCCATCTTCGCAGGGTGGACATTCACGTCCACCGCGTCGGGTGGAAGGTCGAACCGCAGGAACGCGATCGGCTGCCGGCCCGAGAGCAGGAGCCCGCGGTAGGCCTCCTGGAGCGCGTGGAGGATCGACCGGTCGCGAAACGGCCGGCCCGCCACGAACAGATGCT
>Ga0214921_10001622_pt1 | contig 37803 bp, 32 predicted proteins | sample LL1505_MetaG_FD_177992 | JGI IMG/M metagenome (GOLD analysis project Ga0214921, IMG submission 177992) | Freshwater microbial communities from Lake Lanier, Atlanta, Georgia, United States - LL-1505 | ecosystem: Environmental > Aquatic > Freshwater > Lake | place: USA: Georgia | collected...
CGTCTGCGCTTCGCCTGGCGCGGCGCGGTCGATGCTGCCGATCGCCCAGGCCGCCAGGCCAGAGAGCTTGAGCGCGCCGAGCGCGTTGTCGGCGTCGCTCGCCGCGACCACGACGCACATGCCGATGCCGCAGTTGAATACGCGGTGCATCTCGTCGTCGGCGACGCGGCCGTGCGCCTGCAGCCAGTCGAACACCGGGGGCCGCTGCCAGCTCCCGGCCTTGAGGCGGGCGGTGAGGCCGTCGCCGAGGATGCGCGGAAGATTGCCGGTGATGCCGCCGCCGGTGATGTGCGCCATGCCCTTGATGGTGACCTGCTTGCGCAGCGCCAGCAGAGGTTTTACGTAGATGGCGGTGGGCGTCATCAGGGTGCGGCCGAGTGTGCTGCCCTCGAAGGCGCTGTCGAGGTCGGCGCCGCAGTCGCGGACGATGCGGCGGATCAGCGAGTAGCCGTTGGAATGCGGCCCACTCGAGCCGATGCCGATCACCACGTCGCCGGGGCCGATGCTGCGGCCGTCGAGGATCTCGCTTTTTTCCACCACACCCACGGCGAAGCCGGCGAGGTCGTATTCGCCGTCGGGGTACATGCCCGGCATCTCGGCTGTCTCTCCACCGATGAGTGCACAGCCGGCTTGTTCGCAGCCAGCGGCAATGCCGCCCACCACTGCTGCGGCCACGTCCACGTGCAGCTTGCCGCAGGCGAAGTAGTCGAGAAAGAACAGCGGTTCGGCGCCCTGCACCAGGATGTCGTTGACCGACATTGCCACCAAATCGATGCCCACCGTGTCGTGTGCGCCCAACTCGAAGGCCAGCTTGAGCTTGGTGCCAACACCGTCAGTACCCGCCACCAGTACGGGCTCGCGGTACTTGGCCGGCAGACCGCACAACGCGCCGAAGCCACCGATGCCGGCCATCACCTCCGGCCGCAGGGTGCGTTTGGCCAGCGGCTTGATGCGCTCGACGAGTTCATCGCCGGCGTCGATGTCGACGCCAGCGTCGCGGTAGGTGAGGGGGGTGGTCATGGGCGGTTGCGGTTGCGTGCTGAGTAGCCGATTGTACCCGCCCGTCATCCCTTCCTCGCGCAGTCCCAGTAAAGTTGGACCGACCGGGGCGATGCCCGCACAGCGAATTCAGACACCATGACAGCGTCCTCCAGTCCCAATGCTCACCGAGATCTCGCCATTGGCGCCCTCGCCGGCGTTGCCATCGGCTTCGGCCTCAGCCTATTGCCCGCCGCCAGTGATCTCCGCAGCGCACCGTTGTGGCTGGTGACGCTGCTCGGCAGCGTGTTCATTGCTGCACTCAAGATGACCATGGCGCCGTTGATCTTCGCCTCGGTCGCCAGCGGCATCAAGGCACTTTGGGCGCACCACGACGCCGGTCGCATCTGGAAGCTCACCCTCGGGTTCTTTGCCTTCACGGCCAGCATCGCTGTCGCCATCGGCATCGTCGCCGCCAATCTGTTCGAGCCGGGTCGGGGCCTGCCGCCCGGTTTGCTGGGTGCCGCTGCGACGGCTCAAGCGGCCCCCGATGCAGCCGAGTTTGTCCGCCACTTGCTGGTGGACAGTTTGCAGAACCCGTTTCACGCGCTCGCAGACACCCTGGTGCTGCCACTGATCGTCGCAGCGTTGTTGCTCGGGGCCGCCATCGGTCAGGCGCCGCAGCGCTTTGCCACACTGGGCCGGCTGGTCGACGAGCTGCTCGACCTCGCGCTGCTGGTGGTCGGCTGGGTGATGCGCTTTGCACCACTGGGCATCGGCGCGCTGCTGGCCAAGCTGGTGGCGACCGCCTCGCTGGCGGTGTTCGGTGCGCTCGCCAGTTTCGCACTGGTGGTCACCGCCACCACGCTGCTGCATGGCCTAGTGGTGCTGCCGGCGCTGGTTTGGGTGCTGGCAGGACTGCCACCGTGGCGCTATCTGGCGGCCATCCGCGCGCCGATGCTGACCGCGTTCGCCACCAGCAGCAGCGCGGCCACAATGCCGGTGACGCTCGACTGCGCCGACCGCGAGTTGCGCATCGACCCGCGCGTCAGCCGTTTCGTCATCCCGCTGGGCACCACGGTCAACATGGACGGCACCGCGCTGTACGAGGCCGCCGCCGCGCTGTTTGTTGCGCAGCTGGCCGGCGTGCCGCTCGACCTTGGTCAGCAGATCATCGTCGCCCTGATGGCGATGCTGGCAGCCATTGGTGCGCCGGGCATCCCGAGTGCCGGCATGGTTACGATGGTCATGGTCCTGCAATCGGTGGGGCTGCCGGTAGAGGCCATTGCGCTGCTGCTGCCCATCGATCGTTTGCTCGATGCGGTGCGCACCGCTGTCAATGTACAAGGGGATCTGGCGACCAGCTTGGTGGTCGAGCGCCAGGCCGGCGGCGCACTCGCCACCCGGTCACACGATTGACGCTAAACTAGAGGGCTTTTTACCTGCAACCGGGCCGCGCTGGCCCGCCACGATACCGGAGTCACCATGACCGTCGAACGTACCCTCTCCATCATCAAGCCGGACGCAGTCGCCAAGAACGTCATCGGCCAAATCTACTCGCGCTTTGAAGGCGCTGGCCTCAAGGTCATTGCTGCCCGCATGATGCACCTGTCGCGTGCCGAGGCCGAGCAGTTCTACGGCGTGCACCGCGAGCGCGGCTTTTTCAAGGATCTGGTTGACTTCATGGTCTCGGGTCCGGTGATGGTGCAAGTGTTGGAAGGCCCCAACGCCATCGCCAAGAACCGCGAGCTGATGGGCGCCACCGACCCGAAGAAGGCCGAGCCGGGCACCATCCGCGCTGACTTCGCCGACAGCATCGACGCCAACGCCGTCCACGGTTCGGACGCTGCCGAGACCGCCGCGGTGGAGATCGCCTTCTTCTTCCCGGCGCTCAACATCCACTCGCGCTAAAGCGATCACGCTGTCGGACGCTACCCAGCCGATGAACCTCCTCGACCTCGACGCCGCAGCGCTGGAGCGCTATTGCACGGGGTTGGGCGAGAAGCCGTTCCGGGCGCGGCAGCTGTTGCGCTGGATCCACCAGCGTGGTGCCAGCGACTTCGGCGTGATGACCGACATCGCCAAGGTGTTTCGTGACCGGCTCGCGGCTGAGCACCTCATCGCCGGGCCTGACGTGGTGTCCGACAGCACCGCCAGCGACGGCACCCGCAAGTGGTTGCTGCGGGTGGACGCTGCCAATGCCATCGAGACGGTGTTCATCCCCGAGGGCGATGTCGCAGCGCGCGCGGCCGGAATCGTCATCGACGACGAGGACGACGAAGGGCGGTATCGGGGCACCCTGTGTGTCTCTAGCCAAGCGGGCTGCGCACTGGAATGTTCCTTTTGCAGCACCGGCTACCAAGGCTTCAACCGCAATCTGTCCACTGCCGAGATCATCGGCCAGTTGTGGCACGCAAACGCTGCGCTCGGCCGTCAGCCGGGCGGTGAGCGGCTGATCACCAATGTGGTGATGATGGGCATGGGCGAGCCGCTGGCCAACTTTGACGCCGTGGTGTCAGCCATGTCGCTGATGCTCGACGACAACGCCTACGGCTTATCGCGGCGGCGTGTCACCTTGTCGACCAGCGGGCTGGTGCCGCAGATGGACCGGCTGGCGCAGACGCTGCCGGTGGCGCTGGCAGTGTCGCTGCACGCGCCCACCGACGCCCTCCGCGACGTTCTGGTGCCGATCAACCGCAAGTACCCGCTGGCCGAGCTGATGGCCGCCTGCCGCCGCTACATCGACTACGCGCCGCGAGATTTCGTCACCTTCGAATACATCATGCTCGACGGTGTCAACGATTCGCTCGATCACGCGCGGCAACTGCTGGCGCTCACCCGCGACGTGCCCTGCAAGTTCAACCTGATCCCGTTCAACCCCTTCCCGCAGTCCGACTACCGGCGCTCGCCGGCCGAGCGTGTGCGCGCCTTCGCGCGAGTGCTGATCGACGGCGGACGGGTGGCCACCACCCGCAAGACCCGCGGCGACGACATCGACGCTGCCTGCGGTCAGTTGGCTGGGCAGGTCACCGACAAGACCCGTCGCGCCAGCAAGCGCATCCCGATCGTCGCGGACGCTTCTTCCGGGGGCGCGCAATGACTGTGCGATTGGCGCTGGTCGCGCTGCTCACGCTGACGGCGTGCGCATCGAACGCCCCTGCGCGACCGTCGCTCAGTGCACAGGCGCGTGCCCACACCGAGCTGGCCGAGGCTTACTACCAGAACGCCCAATACGCGGTTGCCCTCACCGAGGTCCGCGCCGCCTTGAGCGCCGACAGCGGCTTTGCACCCGCCCACAATCTCGACGGTCTCTTGCACATGGCACTGGGCCAGACCGACCTCGCCGAACATGCCTTCAACCGTGCGCTGGCCATCGCTCCGCAGGACAGCGACGCGCGCAACAACCGCGCTGTGCTGCTCTGCCACACCGGGCGGCCGGACCGCGCTGTGGCCGAGTGGCGGCGTGTCATCGCTGACCCGCTGTACGCCACGCCTGATTTGGCGCGCCAGAACATCGCGCTGTGCCTGCAGGCGTCCGGTCGCAATGAGGCGATAGGTGGCGCCGACACGGCTCAGCGTCGGCAGAACTTGACAGCCGGCGGTGCTGCTTTCAAGGTTGCGCCATGAGTCAGATTCACCCGCGCCGCCACACCCGCTCCGTTAGCGTGGGCGGCATCCTCGTAGGCTCGGCCGCGCCCGTGGTGGTGCAGTCGATGACCAACACCGACACCGCTGACGCCATCGGCACCGCGCGCCAAGTCGCGCAGCTCGCGCGCGCTGGGAGCGAGGTGGTGCGCATCACCGTCAACAACGAAGAATCGGCCGCCGCTGTGCCGGCCATCGTCGAGCAGCTGGCCAAGCTGGGTGTCAGCGTGCCGCTGGTCGGCGACTTCCACTACAACGGCCACACCCTGCTGCAGCAGTTCCCCGAGTGCGCGCGCTTGCTCGCCAAGTACCGCATCAACCCCGGCAATGTCGGCAAGGGTGCCAAGCGCGACGCGCAGTTTTCCGCCATCGTCGAGCAGGCCATCCGCTGGGACAAACCGGTGCGCATCGGCGTCAACTGGGGCAGTCTCGATCAGTCAGTCCTCGCTCGCATGATGGACGACAACGCCCGTCGCGCCGAGCCGTGGGACGCCGGCGCAGTGATGCGCGAGGCGCTGGTCGTCTCCGCACTCGAATCCGCGCAGCTGGCTGAGGATATCGGCCTGCCGGGCGACCGCATCATCCTCTCGGCCAAAGTCTCCAGCGTGCAGGACCTGATCGCTGTCTATCGCGAACTTGCTCGCCGCTGCGACTACCCGCTGCACCTCGGGCTCACCGAGGCCGGCATGGGCAGCAAGGGCATCGTCGCCAGCACGGCCGCGCTAGCTGTGTTGCTTCAAGAGGGCATCGGCGACACCATCCGTGTCAGCTTGACCCCGGAACCCGACGGCGACCGCCGCCAAGAGGTCATCGTGGCGCAGGAGATCTTGCAGACCATGGGCTTGCGCGCCTTCACGCCAATGGTCACTGCCTGCCCCGGCTGCGGCCGCACCACGAGCACCTTCTTCCAGCAGCTCGCTTCCGACATCCAGAGCTATGTGCGCGACCAGATGCCGGTGTGGCGCGAGCAGTACGATGGCGTCGAGAGCATGACGCTGGCGGTGATGGGTTGCGTGGTCAACGGCCCGGGTGAGAGCAAGCACGCCAACATCGGTATCTCGCTGCCTGGTACCGGCGAGAGCCCGGCCGCGCCGGTCTACGAGGACGGCGTGAAGACCGTCACCCTGCGTGGCGACAACATCGCCGCCGAGTTCCGCGAGTTGGTCGACCGCTACATCGCCCGCAGCTACACGCCCAAACAGGGCACGGCACTCGCCGAACCTTCCCGCACCACACTCGCCGATCACTGACATGAGTCGCACCCCCCTGCAGGCCGTGCGCGGCATGAACGACGTTTTGCCGGACGAGGCCGAGCGCTGGGAGGCCTTTGAGGCGATTGTCCGCGAGTGGCTCGCTGGCTACGGCTACCGCCCGATCCGCATGCCGCTGGTCGAGCCGACGCCCTTGTTCAAGCGCGCCATCGGCGAGGTCACCGACATCGTCGAGAAGGAGATGTATTCGTTCGAGGATGCGCTCAACGGCGAGCAATTGACCCTGCGCCCGGAGGGCACCGCCAGCTGCGTGCGCGCCGCCATCCAGCACAGTCTGCTCTACGACAGCCCGCGCCGGCTTTGGTACATGGGGCCCATGTTCCGCCACGAGCGCCCGCAGAAGGGCCGCTACCGCCAGTTCCATCAGGTCGGTGTGGAGGCGCTGGGCTACGCCGGCCCAGACATCGACATCGAGATGATCGTGATGACGCGCCGACTCTGGCAGCGGCTCGGCCTCACTGGCATCCGCCTCGAGATCAACACGCTCGGCGACAGCACGGCTCGTGCTGCGCACCGCGCCAAGCTGATCGCCTACCTTGAGCAGCACATCGATCGCCTCGACGACGACGCCAAACGCCGTCTGCACACCAACCCGCTGCGCGTGCTCGACAGCAAGAACCCGCAGGTGCGCGAGGTGGTCGCGGGTGCGCCGCGGCTGGAGGACGACCTCGACGATGCGGCACGTGCCCACTTCGCCGCCTTCCGCAAGGGCCTGGAAGGCGCCGGCATCGAGTACACCGTCAACCCCAACCTGGTGCGTGGTCTCGATTACTACAACTACACCGTCTTCGAGTGGATCACCGACCAGCTCGGTGCGCAGGGAACGGTCTGTGCCGGCGGCCGCTATGACGGCTTGGTCGAGCAGATTGGCGGCAAGCCAGCGCCGGCCTGCGGCTATGCCATGGGCGTCGAGCGCCTGCTCGCGCTGATAGAAGACGCGGGAACCGCACTAACCGTCACGCCGTCCGATGCGTACGTGGTGCGGGTGGGTGAGGCAGCTGAAGCATTCGCGGCGCTGTTGGCGGAGCGTTTGCGCGACGCCGGTCTGCGCGTGACCCTGCACTGCGGCGGGGGCAGTTTCAAGTCGCAGATGAAGAAAGCCGACGCCAGCGGTGCACGATTCGCACTCATCATTGGCGACGACGAGGCACAATCCGGGCGCGTCGCGCTCAAACCATTGCGCGAGCCGGGGGAGCAGCACGCGCTTGATCCTGACGCGCTGATCGCACGGTTGCTCAGCACAGCGCCGTAAACAGTTAAACAACAATCAAAACAAGGATTTCCGCGATGGCGGCATTCGATCTCGAAGAACAGGAAACCCTCGACGAACTCAAAGCTTGGTGGCGCCAGTACGGCCTCTGGGTCAAGATCGGGCTCGCAGCGGTGGTGCTGCTGGCCGCAGGTGTGCTCGCCTGGAAGCATTGGCAGAAAACCCAGCGGGATGGTGCCGGCGCACTCTATTTCGAGCTTGAAGCCGCGTTCGATGGGCGTGACACGCTCAAGGTGCGGGAGCTCGCCGATAAGCTCGCCAGCGACTACAAGCGTTCGCCCTACACGCCGCGCGCGCAGATGCTCGCAGCCCGTCGCGATGCCGAAGCAGGCAAGGCCGACGAGGCTGAGAAGCGCCTGCGAGGCATCATCGCCGACGCTGAGGAACCGATGCTGCGCGACATGGCGCGCCTGCGCCTGTCTGCTTTGCTGCTCGACGAACGCAAACACGAGGACGCACTCAAGTCGCTGGACAAGGTTGAGCTTGCGCAGAACGGCCGCTTGTTCGATGACCGTCGGGGCGATATCTACATCGGTCTGGGCAAGACCGCCGAAGCCCGCAAAGCGTTTCAGACCGCCCACGACGCTGCAAGCAAGGACACCGCGTTTCAGGCGTGGCTGCAACTGAAGCTTGACGCGCTGGCGGAATCAGCGCCGGCTGCGGCCGGCAACGCTCCGTGAGCAGGGTCTCGCGCATGGGCCGCGCTGCGTGTGCGGCCGTCATCGCCGCGACCTTGACTGCGTGCGGCGCCATCGACAGCCTCAAGCGCGTACCGGATACGGTGGTCGGTTGGTTCGACGGCGATGCCCGGCATCCGGCGCTCGCGCGCTTCATCGCTGAGGGGCAGGTGCGGACGGTCTGGAGCAACGACTTCGGCGCGTCGGGCAACTACGTGTTCGCGCCCCTGCTGCGCGAGGGTTCGGTGTGCGGAGCCAGCGTCAAGGGTCGGGTCAGCTGTCTCGATCTGGCCACCGGCAAGGTGCTGTGGACCGTCGAGCTGAAGACCCCCTTGTCGGCGGGCGTAGGTACCGATGGTCAGCGCCTGCTCGTGGTCAGTCAGACGAGCGAGCTGATCGCGCTCGAGTCCGACGGGCGGACGGCCTGGCGGGCGCAAGTCTCGGGCGAGGTGCTGGCGCCGCCGCGCGGCATGCCTGGGCTTATCGTTATTCGCACCACGGACGGCCGCATCCAAGGGCTCGACAGCGAGACCGGCAAGCGCAAGTGGTCGTATCAGCGGCAACTGCCGGCGCTGACCATCCGCAGTCAGGCCGGCGTGCTGTTCGACCGCGACCGCGTCTACGCCGGTTGGCCGGGCGGCAAGTTCACTGCGCTGTCCGCGGACAAGGGCTTGGTGCTGTGGGAGGTGACCGTCGCCATCCCCAAAGGCAGCACTGAGCTCGAGCGCGTCGCTGATATCGTTAGCGATCCGGTCATCAACGGTGAGCGGGTCTGCGTCACGGCGTTCCAGGGGCGCACCGTCTGTATTGACCGCGAGCGTGGGCAGATCATCTGGGCACGGGATATTCCGTCCACCGGCTCGGTCAGCTTCGACTTCAAGCGCGCTTACGTCGCCGACGAGAAGGGCACCATCCATGGTCTCGAGCGCGTCAACGGCGCCAGCGACTGGTCGCAGGACGCGTTCAAAGGGCGCATTCCCTCCGGGCCGCTGTCGTACGGCGATCACGTTTGGTTCGGTGACGTCGAGGGCTATGTGCATCTGGTCGACCGTGCCAACGGACGTTTCCGCGCCCGCACCGAGACCGATGGCTCGCAGATTCTGCTGACGCCGCTGCAGACTGCGGCCGGGGTGCTGGTCACGACGCGCAAGGGCAACGTGCGCATGATGCAGTTCGTCGCCACGCTTAAGGGCAGTGATGGCGCGCCGGCGGTGGAGCGGCCGGTTGATGTGACGCCGACGGCGCCGCGTTGAACGGGGTGACGACGACGCTGGTGTTGGTCGGCCGGCCGAACGTCGGCAAATCGACGCTGTTCAACCGGCTGACCAAGAGTCGCGACGCGTTGGTCGCCGACATTCCTGGCCTCACCCGCGACCGCCACTACGGCAAGGCGCGGGTGCGCGAACGCAGCTTCCTGGTGGTGGACACCGGCGGTCTCGAGCCCGATGCCGAGACCGGCATCTACGCCGAAATGGCGGCGCAGACTCGCCAAGCCATCGTCGAGGCCGACGTGGTCTGGTTCCTGGTCGACGGTCGCGAGGGCCTCAATGCGCAGGACCAGGTCATTGCCGAGGAGTTGCGGCGCAGCGGCCGTCAGGTCTGGCTGGTGGTCAACAAGGCTGAGGGCATGCGCGCGGCGGTGGTCACCGCCGAGTTCCACGAACTCGGACTCGGCGAGCCCGTGGCGGTGTCGTCGGCGCACGGCGAGGGCATCGCCGAGCTGGTCGATCTGAGCATCCCCGCCGAGGCCGCTGCCGAGCCGGACGAGCGCCCGGACCATCCGCGCATCGCCATCATCGGCCGTCCCAACGTCGGCAAGTCGACGCTGGTCAACCAGCTGCTGGGCGAGGAGCGGGTCATCGCCTTCGATCAGCCGGGAACCACCCGCGACTCGATCGCCATCGACTTCGTCCGCGACGGCAAGCCCTACACCGTGATCGACACTGCCGGCATCCGTCGTCGCGGCAAAGTGACCGACGTGGTCGAGAAGTTTTCGGTGATCAAGACGCTGCAGGCGATCGAGGACGCCAACGTCTGCGTGTTGGTGCTCGACGCACGGCAGGACGTGTCCGACCAGGACGCGCACCTCGCTGGCTTCATTCTTGACGCCGGGCGCTCGCTGGTGGTCGCCCTTAACAAGTGGGAGGGGCTGGACACTGCCCGCCGCGAGGAGGTGATGCGCGACTACGAGCGCAAGCTGCACTTTCTCGGCTTCGCCCGCCTGTGCAATATTTCGGCCCTGCGCGGCAACGGCATCACCCCGTTGATGACCGCCATTCGTGGCGCCTACGCGGCGGCCATGGCGAAGTTGCCGACGCCCAAACTCACCCGCGTGCTGCAGGACGCGGTCACTCGCCAGTCGCCGCCGCGCAGCGGACTCAACCGGCCGAAGCCGCGCTACGCGCACCAGGGCGGCAGCAACCCGCCGGTGATCGTCGTCCATGGCAATTCGGTCGAGGGCATGCCCGACAGCTATCGCCGCTACCTCGAGCACTGCTTCCGCGACGCTTTCCGTCTCCAGGGTACGCCCCTGCGCGTCACTTTCCGTCAGGGCGATAACCCGTTTGCCGACCGTCCTTCCCGGCGTTCGCGCTAGATCATGCCGGCGCCTGTCGGTGCCCTTGTGCGAGCGCGAGCGCCTCGGCTACAGTGGGACGTGTCAATCGTATGACGCATTCCCCCAGAAGACTCACCGAAATAACAATCACAAGGAGAAACAAGGATGAGCGGCAAGGGCCAACTGTTGCAGGACCCGTTTTTGAACACCCTGCGCAAAGAGCACATCCCGGTCTCGATCTACCTGGTCAACGGCATCAAGCTGCAGGGCAATATCGAATCGTTCGACCAGTACGTGGTGCTGCTGCGCAATACGGTCACGCAGATGGTCTACAAGCACGCGATTTCGACTGTGGTTCCGGCCCGCGCGGTGTCGATTCCGGCCAGTGACGAGGCAGGCGCCGCTTGACCACGCACACGCCGGCTGATCGAGCGGTTCTGGTCAGCCTCGACCTCGGCCGCGCTGAGGCCCGCGAAAGCCTCGAGGAGTTGCGCTTGCTGGTCAGCGGCGCTGGCGTGACGGTCCTGGAGGCCATCGAGGGCAGTCGTCGCGAACCGGATCCTGCGCTGTTCATCGGCCAGGGCAAGGCCGGCGAGGTTGCCGAAGCGGTGCGCCGCCTCGACGCCACCTTGGTCGTGGTTAACCACGACGTCAGCGCGGTGCAGCAGCGCAACCTCGAGAAAGAGGTCGGTGTCACGGTGATCGACCGCACGGGCCTGATCCTCGACATCTTTGCCCAGCGCGCGCGCAGCGCCGAGGGCAAGTTGCAGGTGGAGTTGGCGCAGTTGGAGCGGCTCTCGACTCGTCTCATCCGCGGTTGGACCCACCTTGAGCGGCAGAAGGGCGGTATCGGTTTGCGCGGCCCCGGCGAGACGCAGCTCGAGACCGACCGCCGCCTGATCGGTCATCGAGTCAAGTTGCTCAAGTCGCGGCTGATCAAATTGCAAAGCCAGCGCAGCACCCAGCGGCGTGCGCGGGCGCGCTCGGGCACGCTCAACGTCAGCCTGGTCGGCTACACCAACGCCGGCAAGTCGACCTTATTCAATCGGCTGACCAGCGCCGGGGCCTACGCCGCCGATCAACTGTTCGCCACGCTCGACACCACGTCGCGCCGCCTGCACGTGGGGGATGGCCGACACGTGGTGATTTCGGACACGGTGGGGTTCATTCGCCACTTGCCGACCACGTTGGTGGCGGCGTTTCGGGCCACCCTGGAAGAGACCATTCACGCCGACCTGCTGTTGCACGTCGTCGACGCGTCCCACCCTGATCGCGATGTGCAGATCGAGTCGGTTGATCAAGTTTTGCGCGAGATCGGGGCCGGCGAAGTCCCCCAATGGCGCGTCATGAACAAGGTTGACGCACTCGGCCAGCCGGCCCGCGTCGAGCCGGCGGTCGGGGGCGACTGTGGTAGCATCAGCGCCATCTGGTTGTCGGCTGCCAGCGGCGACGGCGTGGCAGATTTGCGCGACGCGCTATCTGCATTTGCCGGTGATCGAAACGTCCAAACGATTGTCGAAGACGACTCCACCCTCGAAGCCATCCCTTATGTCGCAGAACGATCCGCAGTGGGGGCGTCGTAATTCCAACGACGGCCCGCCAGACCTCGACGAGCTCTGGCAGCGCTTTAATGAGCGCTTGGGCCGCATGTTTGGCGGCAAGCCCGCGAAGCCAGGACCGGCGGGACCGGGTGCGGCCGGCCTCGCGCTGATTGCCGCGGTGATCGCGGCCGTCTGGCTGGCGTCAGGTTTCTACATTGTCGACGAAAGCGCCCGAGGGGTCGTCACCCGCTTTGGCCGCTACGTCGAGACCACGCCGCCGGGCTTGCGCTGGCATTTGCCGGTTCCGCTGGAGGCGGTCGAGGTGGTCAACATCTCCCAGGTTCGTACGCTGGAATTGGGCTACCGCGGCAACGTCCGCAGCAAGGTGCTGAAAGAGTCGCTGATGCTCACCGACGACGAGAACATCGTCGACCTTCAGTTCGCCGTGCAGTACGTTCTCAAGAGCCCGGAAGACTTCGTGTTCAATGGGCGCAACCCTGAGGAGTCGGTGTTGCAGGCGGCCGAGACCGCGATTCGCGAAGTGGTCGGCAAATCCAAGATGGACTTCGTGATCTACGAGGGCCGCGAGCAGGTTGCGCGTGACGCGCAGACCTTGATGCAGCAGATCTTGGATCGCTACAAGACTGGCGTCGCCATCAGCCGCGTCACCATGCAGAGCGCGCAGCCGCCGGAGCAGGTGCAAGCGGCCTTCGACGATGCAGTCAAAGCCGGTCAGGACCGCGAGCGCCAAAAGAACGAAGGCGAGGCTTACGCCAACGATGTTGTGCCCAAGGCCCGTGGCACCGCCTCGCGTCTGCTCGAAGAAGCCAATGGCTACCAACAATCGGTCACTGCCAAGGCTCAGGGTGATGCCGCACGCTTCTCGGCGCTGCTGGCGGAGTACAAGAAGGCCCCGGGCGTGACTCGTGATCGCTTGTATCTGGACACCATGCAGCAGATCTACAGCAGCACCACCAAGGTGCTGGTGGACCAGAAGCAGGGTGGCAGCAATCTGCTCTACCTGCCGCTGGACAAGTTGATCGATGCCAGCGCGCGCGGCCCTGCACCGGGCGCGATGGAACTGTCGCGCTCCGGCGACACCGCATCCTCCACCATGGGACGTGCCGCCACGGCAACGCCGGCGCCACCGGCCGCCGACGAGCGTGCCCGCGATGCCTTGCGCAACCGTGACCGGGAGGCCCGCCCATGAACCGCACCCTGATTAGCGTCGCGGTCGGCGCCTTGGTGGTCCTGATTTTCGGCCTCGGCTCGATCTACACCGTTGACCAACGCCAAAGTGCGATCGTCTTCCAGCTCGGCGAAGTCGTGAATACGGTCGAGGAACCCGGTCTGCACTTCAAGTTGCCGCTGGTGCAGAACGTGCGCTTCTTTGACCGCCGCATCCTGACGCTGGATGCGCCTGAACCCGAGCGCTTTATCACCTCGGAAAAGAAGAACGTGCTGGTCGATAGCTACGTCAAGTGGCGCATCAAGGACGTCAAGCAGTTCTACGTGTCGGTCAATGGTGACGAGACGCGTGCGGCCACGCGTTTGGCGCAGACCATCAACTCGAGCCTGCGTGACGAGTTCGGCAGCCGCACCGTGCGCGACGTGGTCTCCGGCGAGCGTGACAAGATCACCGTCGCCATGCGCGAGACCGCAAACGCCGAAGCGCGCAAGATCGGCGTCGAGGTGGTCGATGTGCGCATCAAGCGCGTCGAGCTGCCAGTCGAAGTGAGCGAGTCGGTGTTCCGCCGCATGGAGGCTGAGCGCAAGCGTGTCGCCAATGAGCTGCGGTCCACTGGTTCCGCCGAAAGCGAGCGCATTCGCGCCGACGCCGACCGTCAGCGTGAGGTCATCCTCGCCGAGGCCTACCGCGAGGCGCAGCGCATCAAGGGTGGCGGTGACGCCCGTGCCGCCGAGATTTACGGCAAGGCTTACAGCGCTGACGGCGAGTTCTACGCCTTCTACCGCAGTCTTGAGGCCTACCGGTCGAGCTTCAAAGACCGCTCGGACATGCTGGTGCTCGATCCATCCAGCGAATTCTTCAAGTACATGAAGAAATCCGGACGTTGATGCACAACTGGATCCTGCCTGACCAGATCGAGGATGTGCTGCCGGGCCGGGCCTGGCAGATGGAGAAGGTTCGTCGCGATCTGCTGGACGTGTTCGATGCGCACGGCTACGACCTGGTGGCGCCGCCGCTGGTCGAATACCTCGATTCCCTGCTCACCGGCACTGGCGCCGATCTTGACGGTCAGACCTTCAAGCTCACCGATCCCCTGAGCGGTCGCTTGCTGGGTGTGCGCGCCGATATCACGCCGCAGACTGCGCGCATCGATGCGCACCTGCTGGCCGAGTCGGGCATCACCCGGCTCTGTTACGCCGGACAGGTTTTGACGGCGCGGCCGTCGGCGATGCACCACTCCCGCGAGCCCTATCTGGTGGGCGCCGAGCTGTATGGCGATGCCAGTGTGACCAGCGACATCGAGGTGCTGAACCTGCTGATCGAGGGCTTGCGCCGGCAGTCACTGCCGCCGCTCTTGCTCGATTTCGGCCACGTCGGCATCTTCCGGGCGCTGCTGGCCGACGCGTCTGACGACGTCGCCGCGCGCTTGCTGCCGCTGCTGGCGTCCAAGCAGGCTGACGTGGTGGCCGAGGTCGCCCACGGCTTGCCGCACGCCGAGGCCTTGGCGGGCCTGTGCAGCTTGTACGGCGGTGTCGAGGTGATCGGTCGTGCTGAGGCCGAGTTACCGGACCTGCCGGCGGTGAGTGAGGCTCTGGCGACCATGCGATCGGTGGCTACGGCGTTGGCCGATGCGCCGGTCGCGCTGTCGTGCGATTTTGCCGAGCTGCGCGGTTTCAGCTATCACAGCGGTCTAGTGTTTTCGGTGTATGCGCAGGGCGCCACCGACGCGATTGCGAATGGCGGACGCTTCGATGAAGTCGGACGGGCTTTTGGGCGTGCGCGCCCGGCCACTGGCTTTAGCGTCGATCTGAAAGAATTGATGCGGTTGCTGCCAGCACCGCAACCGCGCTCGCGCGCGGCCCGAATCTGAGTGGAAGGCATGTGATGGCACGAAATCTGGTGGTGGTCGGCACCCAGTGGGGTGATGAGGGCAAAGGCAAGGTGGTGGATTGGCTCACCGATCACGCCCAGGGTGTTGTGCGTTTCCAGGGTGGTCACAACGCTGGTCATACCTTGGTCATCGGCGGCAAGAAGACGGTGCTGCATCTGATCCCGTCCGGGATTCTGCGCGAGGGCGTGGCCTGCTACATCGGCAACGGCGTGGTGGTGAGCCCGCAGGCCCTGCTCGAGGAGATCGACACCCTGCACAAGGCGGGCGTGGATGTGGCCAGCCGCTTGCGCATCTCCGAAGCGTGTCCGGTGATCCTGCCCTACCACGTGGCGCTCGACCAGGCCCGTGAGTCGGCACGTGGTTCGGCCAAGATCGGCACCACCGGGCGCGGCATCGGCCCCGCCTACGAGGACAAAGTCGCGCGCCGTGCGGTGCGCCTGCAGGACCTCTTTTATCGCGAACGCTTGGCCGCCAAGTTGGGCGAGGTGCTGGACTTCCACAACTTCGTGCTCAAGCATTACTTCCGCGCGCCGGTGGTCGACTTCGCTTCGGTGCTGGACCAAGCGCTGCATCTGGCCGAGCGCATCCGCCCGATGATCGCCGATGTGCCACGGCTGCTCTACGAGGCCAATCGCGACGGGCACAACCTGCTGTTCGAAGGCGCGCAAGGTACGTTGCTGGACGTCGACCACGGCACCTATCCGTTCGTCACCAGCAGCAACTGTCTGGCGGGTGCCGCCAGCGCTGGTGCTGGTGTCGGTCCGCACACGCTGCACGCTGTCCTTGGGATTACCAAGGCCTACACCACCCGCGTTGGCAGTGGGCCGTTCCCCACCGAACTCGACGACGAGGTCGGCAAGCATCTGGCCACCAAGGGCAACGAGTTCGGCTCGACCACCGGCCGCGCCCGTCGCGTGGGTTGGTTCGACGCAGCGGCACTCAAGCGCTCGATCCAGATCAACGGTGTCACCGGCCTGTGCGTGACCAAGTTGGATGTCCTCGACGGTGTCGAGGACGTGCGCATCGCGGTGGGTTATCGCATGCCCGATGGCAGCGTCGCCGATATCCTGCCGGTGGGCGCCGAGTCGCTGCAGACCTGCGAACCGGTCTACGAGGAGATGCCGGGCTGGACCGACAGCACTGCCGGTGTGCGCGAGTTCGATCGACTGCCGATCAACGCGCAGCGCTACCTGCGCCGTATTGAGGCGCTGTGCGAGGTGCCGGTCGACATGATCTCGACCGGACCTGACCGCGACGAGACCATTCTGCTGCGGCATCCTTTCGCGACGGCGTAGCAACAAAAAACCCGGCCTCGGCCGGGTTTTTTGTCGTGCGTGCGGCGATTACACTTCCGCGACCACCACGACCTTGACTTCAACCACCACGTCTTGGTGCAGGGCAACGGTGACGGCGTGTTCGCCGAGCGACTTGAGCGGGCCATCGGGCATGCGCACGTTCATCTTCTCGACTGTCTGACCGGCCTTACCCAGCGCTTCGGCGATGTCGGCGTTGGTCACCGAGCCGAACAATTTGCCATCGACGCCAGCCTTTTGCGCGACCGTGACCACCAGGTCGGCCATGGCTTCTGCCTGAGCCTGTGCTGCAGCCAGACGGGCGGCTTCAGCGGCTTCGAGTTCGGCGCGACGGGCCTCAAACGCAGCGATGTTGTTGCTGGTCGCGCGCTTGGCTTTGCCCTGCGGAATCAGGAAGTTGCGGGCATAGCCGTCCTTGACCTTAACCACGTCACCCAGTTGACCCAGGTTGACCACTTTTTCCATGAGGATGATCTGCATGTCGTGTGCTCCCCTCAGTGAAGGTCGGTGTACGGCAGCAGCGCGAGGAAGCGCGCGCGCTTGATCGCTTCCGACAGCTGGCGCTGGTAGAACGCACGAGTACCGGTGATGCGGGCCGGGCTGATCTTGCCGTTTTCGGTGATGAAATCTTTCAGCAGCTCAACGTCCTTGTAGTCGATTTGCTCGACCTTCTCGGCGGTGAAGCGGCAGAACTTCTTGCGGCGAAACAGCGCCTTGGCGCCATTGTTTTCGCGCTTCTTTTTGAAATCACGAGCCATGTTCTAGTCTCTCTCGGTTCGTCGGGCGCTCAGGCGGCCGGTTGTGCAGGGGCTGCGGCGGAGTCGGTGTCGCGGCCAACCAGGCTGCGCGACTTCTCTTCCTTCATCATCGGCGACGGTTCGGTCTGAGCCTTGTCCATGCGGATGGTGAGGTGGCGCAACACGGCGTCGTTGAACTTGAACGCGTCTTCCAGCTCGGCCAGGACCTCCGACGAACACTCAATGTTCATCAGTACGTAGTGGGCCTTGTGGATCTTCTCGATCGGGTAGGCCAACTGACGGCGGCCCCAGTCTTCCAAGCGGTGGATATGACCACTGCCGTTGGCCACCGTGGCACGGTAGCGCTCGATCATGCCCGGAACCTGCTCTGACTGGTCCGGATGCACGATAAATACAATCTCATAGTGACGCATCGCATCTCCTTGTGGATTGAAGCCTGCCGGTGCGAACGGTCAGGCAAGGTGAACGCCAGTTGCCCAGCGCGGAAAGCCCAAGATTATGGCGCCCTAGGCCAGAACGCGCAAGTCCCCGCAAGGTGCGCCCGAGCCGAGTTACACCGCGGGCAGGCGTCTTCGGGTCTCGGCCAGGCAAATGCCGGTGGAGACGGACAGGTTCAGGCTTTCCACCGTGCCGCTCATCGGGATGTGTGCCAGCGCGTCGCAATGTTCGCGGGTCAGGCGCCGCAGGCCACTGCCCTCAGCGCCCAGCACCCAGGCCATCGGCAGCCGCAGGTCGACGTCGTAGAGCGGCTTGGAGCCGTCCATGTCGGCGCCGACCGTGAGGATGTCCCGATCTGCCAGCTCCTCCAGGAACCGCGCCAGGTTGGTCACCATCAGGTAGGGCACGGTTTCGGCGGCGCCACAGGCCACGCGCGACACCGCAGGCGTCAGGCCCACCGAGCGGTCCTTCGGGGCTACCACGGCGTTCACGCCGAAAGCATCAGCGACGCGCAAACACGCACCCAGATTGTGTGGATCTTGGCAGCCGTCGAGCACCAGCAGCAGCAGGTGGTCGCCAGCGGCGTCCATCACCGCGTCAATGTCGGTGGCCAACACCTGCGCCGAGACGCGGGCAATCACGCCCTGATGGCGCGCACCGCGGGTCATGCCATCGAGGCGGTCGGTGTTGGCCGGGTGCAGCTTGACCCGGTGCTGCTCGGCCAGCGCGACCAGCGCCTTGAGGCGGCCGTCGCGGCGGTTGTCGGCGAACCAGATCTCCTGCACCGAGGCCGGGTTCTGCCGCAGGCGCGCGGTGATGGCGTGAAAGCCGAGCAGCAGTTGTCCTTCAGCCATGGCGCGGCCCCTTTTTGCCCGCGCTCGTCTTGCCGCTGGTCTTGCGTGCGCCCGAGGCCTTGCGGATGGGCACAACATCGCCCGCTGAGTCGTCCTCGCCGCCAGCGACCAGCGTGAAGTCGATGCGCGTGGTCTCGACGTCGGCGCGCACCACTTGCACCGTCAGACGGTCGCCGAGGCGAAACTGCTTGCCGGTGCGCTCGCCCAGCAGGCGGTGCTTGTCGGCTTCAAAGTGGAAGTAGTCGGTGCCCAGCTCGGAGATGTGCACCAGACCCTCAATGAACACGTCGTCGAGCGTGACAAAGATGCCAAAGCCGGTGACGGCGCTCACGGTGCCGGCAAACACTTCACCGATACGGTCGGACATGAACATGCACTTAAGCCAGTTCAGAACGTCGCGGCTGGCTTCGTCAGCGCGGCGCTCGGTCATCGAGCACTGGTTGCCGAGTGCGTTCCAGTCCCCCGCGTCGTAACGCTTCTTTTTGATCACGGCCTTGATGGCGCGATGCACCAGCAGGTCGGGGTAGCGGCGGATCGGCGAGGTGAAGTGCGCGTAGGCCTCGTAGGCGAGGCCAAAGTGGCCGATGTTGTCAGGGCTATAGACCGCCTGACTCAGCGAGCGCAGCATCACCGTTTGCAGGAGTCCGGCATCGGGCCGCTGACGGATCTGCGCCAGCAATTTGCCGTAATCCTTGGCGCTGGGTTTTTCGCCGCCGCCCAGACCAAAGCCAAACTCCGCCATAAACGCGCGCAGGTTGTCCAGGCGGTCGGGCGAGGGGCCGTCGTGGATGCGGTAGAGGCCGGGGTGCTCGTGCTTTTCGAGAATGTCAGCAGCGCAGACATTGGCTGCGAGCATGCACTCCTCGATCAGGCGGTGGGCGTCGTTGCGCACCACCGGCACCACGCGGTCGATGCGCCCCTCCGGGGTAAAGAGAATCTGCGTCTCAGTGGTCTCGAAGTCGATGGCACCACGCTGTTCTCGGGCCTTGAGCAAAACGCGGAACACCTGGTGCAGGTTTTGCAGCTCGGGCATCAGGCGGGCGGTGTCGTCGTCGGTGGCGCCAGCGTTGAGCGCATCCCAGACGCGGGTGTAAGTGAGCCGCGCCTGCGAATGCATCACCCCCGGGTAGAAGCGGTAGCCGATGATTTCGCCTTTGGCACTGATCTGCATGTCGCAGACCATGCACAGGCGGTCGACGTGCGGATTGAGCGAGCACAGGCCGTTGGACAGGCTCTCCGGCAGCATCGGGATCACCCGCCGCGGGAAGTACACCGAGTTGCCACGCTGGATCGCCTCGGTGTCGAGCGCGTCGCCCGGCTGCACGTAGTGGCTCACATCGGCGATGGCGACGATCAGGCGGAAATCCTTGCCTTGCGGTTCGCACCACACCGCGTCATCAAAATCTTTGGCGGTTTCGCCGTCGATGGTCACCAAGGGTAGTTGGCGGATGTCTTCGCGGCCACGGAGATCGGTCTTGCGCACCTCGGCCGGGAGCTTGCGCGCTTGTTCGGCGGCAGCCGGCGAAAACTCGTGCGGCAGATCGTGCTTGCGCAGCGCGATCTCGATCTCCATGCCGGAGTCCCCGTAATTGCCTAGCACCTCGGTGACGCGGGCGGTGGCCTCGGCCGAGGTGGACGGCTGCGTCAGAATCTCGACCGTCACCACCTGGCCCGGCCGCGCGCCGCCGTGCTGGCCCGGCGCGATCAAGATGTCCTGGGCGATGCGGCGGTTTTCGGCGGCCACGAACCAGACGCCGTTCTCGCAGTAGATGCGTCCGACCAGGCTGCGGTTTTTGCGCTCCAGCACCTCGACGATCGCGCCTTCGGGACGGCCGCGGTTGTCGCGGCCCTTGAGCCGCACTGCGACGCGGTCGCCATGCAGGACTTGGTGCATCTCGCGCGGCGACAGCCAAATGTCGGCACTGCCGTTGTCGGGGATGCAAAAGCCGAAGCCGTCGGGGTGGCCATCGACACGCCCGGCGATCAGGTCGAGCTTGTCCATCAGGCCGATCGCGCCCTTGCGGTTGCGCAGGATCTGGCCGTCGCGCTCCATGGCCGACAGCCGTCGGCTAAACACGTCGAATTCGGCCGGGGTGATGTCCAGCAGCTTGGCCAGCTGCACCTCGCCCAGGGGCACGCCCTGCTCGCGCAAAGTGTCCAGAATGAACTCGCGACTGGGCAGGGGGTTGTCGTAGCGTTGGCGCTCCCGCGCCAGATGAGGGTCCTGCGTGCGGCGTGACGTGTCGGCCGCTTTTTTTCTGTTCTTCATTGATTTCCGGTTGGGATTTGCATATATTTCGCCGTCCTGAATTGCCCAGGTGGCGGAATTGGTAGACGCACTAGGTTCAGGTCCTAGCGGTGGCAACACTGTGGAGGTTCGAGTCCTCTCCTGGGCACCACGATCAAACCCGGCCACTAGCCGGGTTTTTTCTTGTCCTGCGCAGGGTAACGCAAAGGCGATGACTCGTCGCGGAATTTGATTCGTAGCGGCGAGTGCTTGGGCGTGGCGATATGATAGCCAGCCGCACTCAACTTCTCCGGTGACCCGCGCGTTGGCCGACCTCGACCCGATCTCGCAGTTCAAAGTCCCACCGCACTCGCTGGAGGCCGAGCAGTCGGTGATCGGCGCGCTGCTGCTCGACAACGCCGCTTGGGAGCGCGTGCTTGACAAGGTCAGCGCCGAGGACTTCTACCGCGCCGAGCATCGCCTGCTGTTCAAGCACATCGCCACGCTGGTGGACGCCGACCAGCCGGCTGACGCCATCACCGTCATGGAGTCGCTGCAGCGCTCCAACGCGCTGGATGCTGCTGGTGGCAGTGCCTATCTCACCAGCCTGGTGGCCAACGTGCCGGGCACCAGCAATGTGCAGAAGTACGCCGAACTGGTGCGCGAGCGCTCGGTGATGCGACGACTCCTGGGCGTGGCCAACCAGATCGCCGACAGCACCTTCAACCCCGCTGGTCGCGGCGCCAAGGACCTGCTCGAAGAGGCCGAGAAGCTGGTGTTCGAGATCGCCGAGTCGCAAGGCCGAAGCACCGTCGGCTTCCAGAAGGTCGACGACCTCATGAAAGAAGTGCTGGACCGTGTGACTGCCCTCTACGAGCGCGAAAACAAAGACGATGTCACTGGCATTGCCACCGGTTTTAATGATCTGGATGAGCGCACCTCGGGCTTGCAGCCGGGCGATCTGATCATCGTCGCCGGACGCCCGAGCATGGGCAAGACCGCGCTCTCGCTCAACATCGCCGAGCACGTTGCGCTCAACCTGAAAAAGACCGTGGCGGTGTTTTCCATGGAAATGGGCGGTGCCCAGCTGGTGATGCGGATGCTCGGCTCGGTGGGTAAGCTCGACCAGCACCGGGTGCGCAACGGCAAACTGGGCGACGATGAATGGGACCGCCTGAGTCTCGCGCTCGACAAGATGCAGGGCGCGCCACTGCACATCGACGAGACCGCTGCGCTCAACCCGTTTGAATTGCGCTCGCGGGCGCGTCGACTGGCGCGGGATACGGCGGCCACCGGCGGCCTCGGCTTGATCGTCATCGACTACCTGCAGCTGATGAGCGTGCAGGGTGACGGCGAGAATCGTGCCACCGAGATCTCGGAGATCTCGCGGTCGCTCAAGGCGCTGGCGAAGGAGCTCAAGGTGCCAGTGATCGCCTTGTCGCAGCTCAACCGTAGTCTCGAGCAGCGCCCCAACAAGCGGCCGGTGATGTCGGATTTGCGCGAGTCGGGCGCCATCGAGCAGGACGCCGACCTGATCCTGTTCATCTACCGCGACGAGGTGTACAACCCCGAGACGCAAGAGAAAGGTGTCGCTGAGATCATCATCGGCAAGCAGCGCAATGGCCCGATCGGCACCGTGCGACTGGCTTTCCTGGGCGAGCACACGCGCTTCGAGAACCTGAGCTATCGCGGCGACTCGCGCCACGATGATTGAGCTGTCCTAGAACGGCGCCGATAGTCCAGCGCCTGCGAGCACCGCCCGAAACTCGCCCTGAATGCGCACCAGAGCCTCGGCGTTGTCAGCCTCGAAGCGCAAGACCAGGACCGGCGTCGTGTTGGAGCCGCGCACCAGGCCGAATCCGTCGGTGTATTCGACGCGCAGCCCATCCAGCGTCACGACTTCGCGTGCGCTTGGGAATTGCGCCTCGCGCTGCAGTTGGGCGATGAGCGCATGGTGGTCGCGGCCGTCAACGCGAATCTGCAGCTCCGGCGTGCACAGCGAGTCGGGCAGGGCGGCGAACGCGGCGTCAATGTCGTCACGATGTGACAGGATCTCCAGCAGCCGCGCGCCGGCGTAGAGACCGTCGTCGAAGCCGAACCAGCGCTCCTTAAAGAACATGTGGCCGCTCATTTCGCCGGCCAGCAGCGCACCGGTCTCGCGCATCTTCGCTTTGATCAGCGAGTGGCCGGTCTTCCAGAGGGTCGGCTTCCCGCCATGCTGTCTAATCCAATCAAAGAGATGCCGCGTGCACTTAACGTCAAATATCACTTCGGCGCCAGGGTTGCGGGATAGCACATCGGCGGCAAACAGCATCAGTTGCCGGTCCGGGAAGATCACCTGGCCTGTGCGCGTGACCACGCCCAAGCGGTCGCCATCGCCGTCGAAGGCCAGACCGATGTCGGCGTGACCTTTGGCGAGTTCGGCGATCAGGTCCTCCAGGTTGTGCGGGTCGGACGGGTCCGGGTGGTGGTTGGGGAAGGTGCCGTCCACTTCGCAGAACAGCTCGGTCACCTCGCAGCCGAGGCGTCGGAACAGCTCTGGCGCCACCGCGCCGGGCGAGCCGTTTCCGCAGTCGACAATCACCCGTAGCGGTCGTGCCAGACGCACGTCGCCAGTGATGCGGTCTAGGTAAGCCTCGCGCACGTCGGCGGTGCTGTAGTGACCGGGATGCGCGGGTGCGGGCCCGAAATCGAGCGCCTCGATGCGTCGTCGCAGACCCTGGATCGCCTCGCCCGAGAGCGTTTCGCCGGCCAGCACCATCTTCAGGCCGTTGTATTGCGGCGGGTTGTGACTGCCGGTCACCATCACGCCGCCGCCCTGATGCAACTGGTGCACCGCGAAGTACAGCATCGGTGTCGCACAGACGCCGATGTCGGTGACGTGTACACCGGTGGCCTGCAGGCCCTCGGCCAGCGCGTCGCTGAGGTCCGGGCCTGACAGGCGCCCGTCACGACCGATGACCAAGTGGCTCTGGCCGCGCGCCCGCGCCTCGGCGCCGATGGCGCAGCCGATCTGCGTCACCGCGGCGGGGGTGAGGTGAGTGTCGACCACCCCGCGGATGTCGTAGGCCTTGAACAAACTGGCTGCGGGGATGGTCATGGCGGTCTCCGGTCAGCCGCGGGTGTTGGACTGCGGCTCGAATGCCGGCAGCTCGACCACCGGCGCTGGCGTCCAGCCTGGCTTACGGTGCTCGGCGACCACATTGGTGAAGACGCCGCCGCGCACGTACCAGCGTGCCGTCAAGCGCATGAAGCGCGGTTGGGTAGCCGCCACCAGATCGTCGAGGATGCGGTTGGTGACCGCCTCGTGGAAAGCGCCCTCGTCGCGGTAGCTCCACATGTAGAGCTTCAAGCTTTTTAGCTCGACGCAGGCTTGGTCGGCGATGTAGTCGAGCGTGAAGTGCGCGAAATCTGGCTGGCCGGTCTTGGGGCACAGGCAGGTGAACTCCGGGATCTCCATATGGATCAGGAAATCGCGTTCGGGCTTGGGATTGGGAAAGGTCTCGAGGGTTTTGCTGGGTTGTAGGGCCATGGGCTGGGTCTGGTGCTGGATGTTGGGTAGAATCGCGAAATTGTAGCCTAGCCACGGCGTCCGACCTCTGCGGTCGCCTGTCCGATCATGCGTCTGACCTGTCCGCCGTGCGCCTGACCCAGATCAAGCTCGCCGGCTTCAAGAGCTTCGTCGATCCCGTGGCGATTCCGGTGCCCGGACAGTTGGTGGGCGTGGTCGGGCCCAATGGCTGCGGCAAGTCCAACATCATCGATGCAGTGCGCTGGGTGCTCGGCGAGTCGGCGGCCGGCCGGCTGCGCGGCGAGTCGCTGCAGGACGTCATTTTCAACGGCTCGAGCGGGCGCAAACCGGTGGCGCGCGCGTCGGTGGAACTGCTGTTCGACAACCGCGAGGGACGGGCGCCCGGGCAGTGGCAGCCGTTTGCCGAGATTGCGGTGCGTCGGGTGCTCGAGCGCAACGGTGATTCGCAGTTCTTCATCAACAACCTCGCGGTGCGCAAGCGTGATGTTGGCGACCTGTTTTTGGGCACTGGCGTGGGCGCCCGCGCCTACGGCATCATCGAGCAGGGCATGGTCAACCGCATTGTCGAGGCGCGTCCCGAGGAGTTGCGCAACTTCCTCGAAGAAGCCGCCGGCGTGTCGCGCTACCGCGAGCGCCGTAAGGAGACCGAGGGCCGGCTGGGCGACGCCCGCATCAACCTCGACCGCGTCGAGGACGTGCTGCGCAGCCTTGATGAGCAAATCGCCCGTCTGACCACACAAGCCGCTGCCGCTCAGCGCTATCGCGATCTGTCTGCCGAGCTGAAGACGGTGCAGGCCACGCTGGTGGGTTTGCGGGCGTATCTGGCCAGCGAGCAGGCACGGGCCGCTGAGATCGAGGTCGCCGCCACCGAGACCGCGATTGAGGCACAAATGTCGCAGGTGCGCGCGCTCGAAGCCGATGTCGAGGCTCTGCGGCAGACGCAAGTTCACGCCGCCGATGAGCTCAGTTCCCGTCAAGCGGCAATGTATGCGGCCGGCGCCGAGGTCGCCCGCATCGAGCAGAGCCTGCAGCATGTGCAGCAGACTCGCGCGGCGCTCGACGCCCGCATTCGGGCCCAGCAGCAGCGCGAATCCGAGGAGACCGAGCGCGCGCGTCAGCTTGCCGCTGCGCAGGCCACCGTCGCCGACGAAATTGCCGGGGCGCAGGCGCTGGCCGCCGACGCTACGCGCCGTCAGCACCAGGCCGAGTCCGACTGCAGCGCCGCTGAATCGGCTGAGGCCGGGGCGCAGCAGGCGCTGGGGGAGATCGCTAGCCAGCGGCAGAGTGCCCGCAGCGCAGTGCAGACCGCCGAGTCCGAGGTGCGCATGGTTGGCCAGCGGCTCGACACCATCGCCCGCCAGCTGGCGCGGCTCGAATCGGAGATCGCGGCTGCGGCAGCCGACGGCAGTGCTGCCGACGATGCGGCGGCCGACTCCCGACTGGCCGACCTGCAGCGCATGCTCGACGAGCAGACCGCCCTGGGGCAGTCATTGCAGGGCGAGATCAGCGCACGCGAGCCAGAGTTGGCCGTGTTGCGCGACGAGTTGACGCAACTGACTCGCGACCTCGCTGCCGCCCAAGCCCGCGCCGAATCGCTGGATGCGCTGCGCCGTCAGCAGGGCGCTGGGCTCGATCCCTGGCTCAAGACACGCGGCTTGTCCGCGGCGCCTCGGCTGCTCGATGGTTTGCGGGTCGTGGCGGGTTGGGAGGCGGCTTTCGAGGTGGCGCTTGGGGCACGCCTGCAGGCGCGGCAGGTGCAGTCGATCAGCGATCACAGCAGCGATGAGTTGCCACCCACGCTGGCTTTGATCGAGGCCGGTGCCAGTGATGCACGGTCGGCTGACGCGTCGGACGGCCTGACGCCGCTGGTGACCCGGCTGCAGGCGTGTCCAGCCGGTCTGGCCGCGTCGCTGCATGCGGCGCTGGCTGGCGTCTTCTGTGCTGACGACCTCGCCAGCGCCTTGCGGGACCGCGGGCGTTTGCGCGACGGCGAGTCGCTGGTGTGCCCGAACGGCGTGCTGGTGTGGCGGCATGGCCTGCTGGTGGGTGGGCAGGGCGGGCAACTCTCGGTCCAGGCCGATTGGCTGACCCAGACCGCGCGGGTCGCCGAACTGGTTGCAGCCCGAGCGCCGCTGCAGGTCCGCCTAGAGGACGCGCAGGTGGCCCAGCGCCGCGACCAGCAGCAATGGCAGGCACTGCAACCGACCCTCGAGCAGACCCGTCGGGAGTTGCGAGGCCTCGAGGTGGCCGCTGCCCGCCGGCGCGAGGCGCAGGCGCAGGCGCAGGCGCGGCGCCAGGCCATTACCAGCGAACAAGCGCATCTGCAGTCGGATCAGCACGTGCAGCAGGACACGCTGTTGCGGGCGCAGGCCGAGGTTGCGGCGATGGCCGGCGAGGCGGCCGCCTTCGACGCGAGCTGGCAGGATGCGCAGACCGCTGCTGCCGAATCGCGGGCCACCGCGCAGTCGGCGCGTGAGCGTCGTCGCCAAGCAGAGCGCGCTGCCCAAGAGGCGGCCTACCGCGTGCAGACCCTGCAGTCACGGGCTGCCGAGCTCGAGGCCAGCCGCGTCCAGGCGACGCAACGGGTGCAGCAACTGGCGGACGAGCTGGCCACTCTGCGTGCCGAGTCTGCGGCGCTGGAGGACCAGACCCTGCCGGCCAGTTTGGCGGAGGCGGTGCAGGCGCGTTTGCAGTCCGAGAGCGACCTGCAGACTGCTCGCGAGGCCAGCGAGGCAGCGGTGACGGCGCTGCGCGAGTCGGAGCAGCAGCGCATGGTCGCAGAACACGCTTTGACTCCGCTGCGCGAGCAACTGGCAACCTTGCGGGCGCGAATCGAGGCGGCGGTGCTGCAGCGAGGCCAGCAGCTCGATCTGCTGGCAGGGATGGGGGTGGCGCCGCAGGCGGTCGATGTCCCCGAAGATCTCGATGAGGAGCCGCTGCGCCGCCGCGTCGGGCGTCTGCAGCGCGATATCGAGGCGCTTGGCGACGTCAACCTGGCGGCGATCGCCGAACTGGCCGAAGCCAGCGAGCGACGGGGCTTTCTGGATGCGCAGGCGACCGACTTGCGCGCTGCCATCGGCACGCTGGAGGACGCCATCCGCCGCATCGACCGCGACAGTCGCGAGCGGCTGCAGCACACCTTCGACGAGGTCAACCGTGGCCTGGCCGATTTGTTTCCAGCCATGTTCGGCGGCGGTGAGGCGCGCCTCGAACTCACCGGCGACGAGATTCTCGATGCTGGTCTGCACCTGACAGCCCATCCGCCGGGCAAGCGCAACACCAGCCTGGCGCTGCTCTCCGGCGGTGAAAAAGCGCTCACCGCGCTGGCGTTGGTGTTTGCCCTGTTCCGCCTCAATCCGGCCCCGTTCTGCTTGCTCGACGAGGTCGACGCGCCTCTCGACGACAGCAACACCGAGCGTTTTTGCCAGCTGGTGCGGCGCATGTCGGCGCAGACGCAGTTCTTGTTCATCACCCACAACAAGGTGACGATGGAGATGGCCGCCCAGCTGGTCGGGGTGACCATGCCTGAGCCTGGCGTGTCGCGGGTGGTGGCAGTGGATGTCGCCGAGGCGGTGCGTTTGGCGGCGGCTTGAGCAGGCTCGCGCGTCTCGGCCGTATAATCAAGTGATTGGCGGACAATTCGAGAGTGATTTTCAGATATGAGTGAGCTGCAGTCGGGGCTGATCCTCGCCGGTGTGGTGGCGGTGGTGCTGGTCTACGGCTACAACTGGTGGCAGTCGGCGCGGCGACGGCGCGAGATCGAGCGCGCCGTGGCGGCGCATTCGGGGCGCGGGTCGGCCGATGCTGCGCCCGATCCCCTGGATGACGGGTTCGACGCCGATGCCGCCCCGGCCCAGCGCGCAGCCTCGCGCACGGAGCCGCAGGTGGGTGCCGCGCCGCCGCGTCGTGCGCCAGCACCGCCGCCGACCACCGTGGCCGAGCGCTACCCCGTCGACGACGAGGGCGTCGATTTCCACATCGGCGGCGACGACGAGCCGCCAGTCCCCGCCGCAGCACCGGTGCGCAACGAGCCACGCGCCGTGGTCGAGCCGCGGGAGCCGGCCGCGCCGGCCGAACGTGTGTTGCCGGCCGTCACCCGCTCGCGCCCGGGCCGTGGTCCTGGCGGCGGCCTGGCGCTGCGCGGCGATCCTCCCGACACCGACAGCCGCGTTGACTTCGTCATCCGCTTGCTACCGATGGAGCCGCTCCCCGCTGAGCAGCTCAGCGAACTGCTGACGCAAGCGCCTGAGTTCGGTCATCGCCTGGCCGTGCTGGGTTGTCCGGTCGGCGGGCAGGACTGGCAACCGGTGATGCGCCAGGCTGCCCGCTATGAGGAGTTGGCCTTGTGTCTGCAGCAGGTCGATCGCGGTGGTTTGATCGAACGCAGCTCGCTGGACCGTTTCACCAACTGGGTGGAATCGGTGGCGGAAGCCGTTTCGGCCGGCTTTAACCCACCCGACGCCGGCGAGGCGCACGCGATTGCCGCCGCCTTTGATGCGTTCTGCGCCGAAGCCGATGTGCTGATTGGCGTCAACGTCGTCGCGCCCGACGTACCGGTGCCAGCGACCAAGGTGCGCGCGCTGGTCGAGGCGGCTGGCTTCCGTCTGCAGCCGGCAGGGCATTACGCGCTGGAAGACGATGACGGCAATCTGCTGATCACGCTGGCTGATATCGATGGCGAACCCTTCGTCGCCGAGCGCATCCGCACCGCGGCGATGCGCGGCGTCACCCTGTTGCTGGACATTCCGCGCACCCGCAAACCGGCGCGCGTGTTCAACCAGATGATCCAGATTGCGCGTCAGGTGGCGCAGGGTATCGGCGGGCGCGTCGTCGATGACCAGCGTCAGCCCCTGAGCGATGCCGGCGTGCGGGTCATCGCCGGACGCGTGGAGGCACTGGAGACGCGGCTGGCTGCGCAACAGATGGCGCCCGGTTCGGTCTTGGCGCGACGCGTCTTCGCGTGACCGCGGTGGCGGCTGTCGCAGCCCGCGTCGCTGAGTTGCGGGCCAGCATCGCCGCGCACGACCACGCCTACTACGTGCTGGACGCGCCAACCGTCCCCGACGCCGAGTACGACCGCCTGTTCCGCGAGTTGCAGGCGCTGGAGGCGGAGCATCCCGACCTCGCCACACCCGATTCCCCGACCCGCCGCGTCTCCGGTCGACCGCTGGAGGGCTTCGCGCCGGTCACCCACCGCGTGGCCATGTTGTCCATTCGCACCGAGACCGACACCACCGAGGCGGGCGCGCGCGCCTTTGACGGCCGTGTCAGGCGTGAACTCGGTCTGGCCGATGGCGACCCACCGGTGGTCTACGCCGCCGAGCTCAAGTTCGACGGCTTGGCCGTCAACCTGCGCTACGAGGACGGCGTGCTGGTGCAGGCCGCCACGCGTGGCGACGGCGAGACCGGCGAGGACGTGACGCAGAACGTACGCACCATCCGCGCCATTCCGCTGCGCCTGACCACCGATGCACCACCGCCCGTGCTCGAGGTGCGCGGCGAGGTCTACCTGCGCCGCGACGATTTCGAGTCGCTCAACGAGGCGGCCCGCAACCGCGGCGACAAGACCTTCGTCAACCCGCGCAACGCCGCCGCTGGCAGCATCCGCCAGCTCGACCCGGCCATCGCCGCGCAGCGGCCGCTCTCGTTCTTCGCCTATGGTCTCGGCGAGACGCAAGGTTGGGCCGTCCCGGCGACCCACTCTGGCGTGCTCGACGCACTGCTCGTGCTCGGCCTGCCGGTCTGCCACGAGCGCACCGTCGGCACGGTGGACGACCTCATTCGCTTTCACGCCGACATCGCCGCCCGCCGCGACGCGCTGCCCTTCGACATCGATGGCGTGGTCTACAAGGTCGACAGCCTCGCGCTGCAATCGCAACTCGGCTTTGTCACGCGCGAGCCGCGCTGGGCGGTTGCGCACAAGTACCCGCCACAGGAGATGCTGACCACGGTCGAGGCGATCGAGGTGCAGGTCGGCCGCACCGGCAAGCTGACCCCGGTGGCGCGGCTGGCGCCGGTGTTCGTCGGCGGCGTGACGGTGACCAACGCGACGCTGCACAACGCCAGCGAGATCGAGCGCAAGGACGTGCGCGTCGGCGACACGGTCATCGTGCGCCGCGCTGGCGACGTCATCCCCGAGGTGGTGGGGGTCATGCCGGACCGTCGTCCGCCGGGCGCGGCGCCGTTTGCCATGCCGTGTGCCTGCCCGGTCTGCGGCTCGCTGGCGGTACGCGAGGAGGGCGAGGTTGACAGCCGTTGCAGCGGTGGTCTCATTTGCGCGGCGCAGCGCAAGCAGGCGCTGCTGCACTTTGCCCAGCGCCGTGCGATGGATATCGATGGGCTCGGCGAGAAGATCGTCGAACAGCTGGTGGACGCCGGCATTGTCCGTACGCTGCCCGACCTGTATCGGCTAGGCCTGCTCAAGCTCGCCGAGCTCGAGCGGATGGCTGAGAAGTCTGCCGCCAATCTGCTTGCCGCCATCGACGCCTCTCGCCAGACCACCTTGCCGCGCTTTTTGTTTGCGCTGGGCATCCGCCATGTCGGCGAGGCCACTGCCAAAGACCTCGCCCGGCATTTCGGCACGCTCGACGCATTGATGGACGCCAGTGTCGAGGCACTGCTGCAGGTGGAACAGGTGGGCCCGGTGGTGGCCGAGAGCATCCACACCTTTTTTGCCCAGCCGCACCAGCGCGAGGTGGTCGAGCAGTTGCGCGCTTGCGGCATCCGCTGGAGCGAGGGCGAGGCAGCAGCCAAGGGTCCTTTGGCTGGCAAAACAGTCGTGCTCACTGGCACACTGCCCACCTTGACTCGTGATGCTGCGCAGGCCCTGATCGAGTCGTGTGGGGGGCGAGTGGCTGGCAGCGTGTCGGCGAAGACGCACTTCGTGGTGGTTGGCAGCGAAGCCGGTAGCAAGCTCGCCCGCGCGCAAGCGCTGGGCGTGCCGTTGCTGGACGAGGCCGGACTTTTAGAATTGCTGGGAGCTGTTGTCCCGTGACCACGGTTTTTGAGCACTCGAACAGCCTTCGGGAGACACCTTTGGACGTCCCAGATCCGCAGTGGGTGTTGGCGAATTCAGACTGTGTGGCGACTGCTGGCGAGGTTCAGGCGGGCATTGCCGCAGTTGCTGAAGCGATCAACCGCGATTTCGCCGGACAGATCCTGCGGGTGGCGCCGCTGCTCAATGGTGCCCTGCCGTTCGCCGGAATGGTGTTGCCGCAGCTGACCATGCCGGTGCAGGTCACCGCGCTTCAGGTTGGACGCTATGGTTTGCACACGCGTGGCCAAGATCTCGAGTGGCTGTCGCCGGTTCCCGATGTGCGCGACGAGACGGTGCTGCTTCTTGACGACGTGCTCGACGAGGGCATCACGCTGACCCTGGTCCGGTCAGCCCTGTTGGCTGCCGGCGCGAGCCGGGTCATCAGCGCCGTTCTGGTTGAGAAGAATCCGCTGCGATCCAAGCCAATCCAAGCTGATTACGTGGCCCTGACCTTGCCCGACCGGTTCCTGTTCGGCATGGGCATGGATGCCTTCGGCTGGTGGCGCAATCTGCCCGCCATCCACGCTGTGCGTGAGGGCGATCACTAATGCTGGCCATCATCGGTGGAAGCGGCTTCGACAGCAGCGCTGTGCTGCAAGAGCCCCGCGAGATGCTGGAGACCACGCGTTTTGGCGAGCCCTCGGCGCCCCTGCTGGTCGGCTCGCTTGGCGCCACCCGGGTGATTGTGCTGGCGCGCCACGGGCGTCCGCATCGCATTCCGCCGCATCGGATCAACTACCGTGCCAACATCCTCGCGCTGCGCCAGGCCGGCGTGCGGCGTGTGGTGGCGGTGGCGTCGGTCGGCGGTATTGCGGCCGGTCTGGGTGCCGGCGCCGTGATTGTTCCCGATCAGATCATCGATTACACGCACTCGCGCGACCACACTTTTTGCGACGATGGCAGCGACCCGCTTCGCCACATCGACTTCACCCAGCCGTTCGACACCGACCTGCGCGAGCGTTTGATCGACGCCGCGCATCGGCTTGGCATCTCGGCGCGATCTGGCGGCACCTACGCCGCCACGCAAGGGCCGCGACTGGAGACCGCCGCCGAGATTCGGCGCCTGCAGCGCGACGGCGCCGATATGGTCGGCATGACCGGGATGCCGGAAGCCGCGCTGGCTCGAGAAGCCGGTTTGGCCTATGCCATGTTGGCGGTGGTGGCCAACGACGCGGCGGGTATCGGCGAGAGTGCCGAGCGCGTCTCGCTGGATGCTGCACACACTGCTTTCGCGGCGGCTATGCAGCAGGTCGTGCGCATCGTGCAGCACCTGGCGGAGGACCTCTGATGGCTGTGCGGCCAGTATTGCGAATGGGCGACCCGCGGTTGCTGCAGGTCTCGGCGCCGGTCAGCACCTTTGGCACGCCTGAGTTGCGCGAGCTGGTGCACGACCTGCAAGACACCATGGCGGCGCTCAACGGCGCAGGCATCGCTGCGCCTCAGATCGGCGTGTTGCTGCAAGTGGTGATCTTTGGCGTGGGCAGCAATCCGCGCTATCCCGACGCCGACCAAGTGCCCTACACCGTCCTTTGCAATCCGGCCATTACGCCGCTCGACGATGCGGAGGAGGAGGGCTGGGAGGGCTGCCTGTCGGTGCCGGGGATGCGTGGTGTCGTGCCGCGTCACGCAAGGGTGCGTTACACCGGCTGCGACCTCGACGGCAACCCGATCGACCGTACGGTCGCGGGCTTCCATGCCCGCGTGGTCCAGCACGAGTGCGACCACCTCTGGGGCATCCTCTACCCGATGCGCGTCCGTGACATGAGCCGGTTCGGTTTTACCGAGGCGCTGTTTCCTGGACAGGTTATCGCCGACGACTAAGTGGCTCGGCAGATCGTCTGGGCGACGTCGCGATGCTCTACCGAACCTCGAGGCTGCCCAGCCCCTTTGCCAAGGCGGCGCCCGCGGTCGCGCCCAGTCGCCGCGCGAAGCGCTCGCTGAAATCCGGTTTCTGCGTGTAATCGACGACGTCTTCGGCTTTGAACACGTCGCGAGCGACGCTGTCGGTGCTGCCGATGGCGTCGGCCAGGCCCAGGTCTACGGCCTGCGTGCCGGTCCACATCAGGCCGCCGAATAGACGAGCGTCCGGCTTGAGCCGCTGCCCGCGGCCACGTTTGACCGCGTCGATGAAATGCGCGTGGATGTCGTCGAGCAGGCGCCGGGCGTGCGCCACCTCGTCCGGTTTGACCGGCGAGAACGGGTCGAGAAAGGCTTTGTTCTCGCCCGCGGTGAGCAATCGGCGTTCGACACCGAGGCGCTCCATACCACCGGTGAAGCCGAATCCATTCATGATCACACCGATCGAACCCACGATGCTCGACGGGTTGACGTAGATGCGGTCGGCGGCTGCGGCGATGTAGTAACCGCCCGAGGCGCAAATGTCCTGCACCACTGCGTGCAAGGGGACGTCGGGGTGTAGCTGGCGCAGCCGGCGGACCTCGCGGTAGATCAGATCGGATTGCACCGGGCTGCCGCCCGGGCTATCGATCTGCAGCAGCACGCCGCGCGTGTTCTCGTCCTTGAAAGCGGACTGCAATGCTTCAATCACGTGGTCCGCGGAGACTTCGCCATCCGCTTCGATCACGCCCTCGATGCGCACCAGCGCCGTGTGCGGCTTGCCGTGACCAGCGGGTTCGCTGCCGAGGCTGGCCACCACCAGCACCGCGCCCAGCAAGATCAAGCTGTTGATGCTGCGGAAGGCGATGCTCCAGCGTCGCGCGCGGCGTTTTTCGTCCAGCGCTTCACGGGCCAAGTCGACCAGGATGTCGCGGGCCGGATCGGTGGACTGAAGGGAGTGCGGGTTCGGGTCGGTCATGGACAGTGTTATAGCGCAGCGACGGGTTCGTGGGTGCGCAACCAGCGATCGAGTTGACCGTAGTCGTCGCACAGGATGCGGGTGGCGGGTCCGTGCAGCGCTTCGCGCGGGTGCGCGCCAAAGGTCACACCGACAAAGGCAGTTCCCGCCGATTCGGCCATCAGCCGGTCATGGCTGGTGTCGCCGATCATCAGCGTGCGCGAGGGGCTCACGCTGAACTCGTCCATCAGCTCGAGCAGCATCGCCGGATGCGGCTTGGGGTGGGTCTCGTCGGCGCAGCGCGATCCGTGGAATAGCGGGCCGAGGCCGGTGGTGCCGAACTGCCGGTCAAGTCCAGCGCGGCTTTTGCCGGTGGCGACAGCCAGTCCGCTGCCGCGAATGCTGAGCCAGCCGAGCAGGTCGCGGGCGCCGCTGAAAGGCTGGATCACGCCGCCGGCGTCGCGGCCGACGAAGATGCGCTTGTAGTGCGCGACCACGTCGAGCAGCACGCCATGCGCCACGCCAGGGAAACAATAGGCCAGCGCATCGTCCAGACCCAGCCCGATGACATGTCGGGCGTCATCCAGCGACGGGCGGGGTGCGCCAGCAGCGTCCGCTGCGTCGAGGATGCACTGGGCGATGAGTCCGGCCGAGTCGACCACGGTGCCGTCCCAGTCGAACACGATCAGGTCGAAATCAGTGGCTGCCATGGCTTTCTCCGCGCACGGCTGCGTCAAGCCGGTCGACAAATCCTTGCAGAGCAGGCGGCAAGGGCGCGGTGACGGTCATCGGCTCGCCGCTGGCGGGGTGGGTGAACGTCATCTGGTGGGCGTGCAGGAACATCCGCTTAAGACCCTGCTTGGCCAGCGTCCGGTTCCATTCGAAGTCGCCATATTTGTCGTCACCGGCGATCGGGTGGCCGGTGTGTTGCAAGTGGACGCGGATCTGGTGGGTGCGACCCGTCAGAAGCTCGCAGTCGAGCAGGCAAGCGTCCGGCCAGCGTTGTTGCAACCGGAATACGGTCTCGCTGGCCTGACCGTCGGCCGACACACTCACCCGCCGTTCGCCGTCGGCGTTGACGTACTTGTGCAAAGCCGCCCGCACCGTACGCTTGTCGTCGCGCCATGCGCCATCGACCAGCGCGAGATAGTGTTTGTCGGTGGCGCCGTCGCGCAACTCGTCATGCAGGCGCCGCAGCGCCGAGCGTTTTTTGGCCAGCAGCAGTACGCCAGAGGTTTCGCGGTCAAGGCGATGCACCAGCTCGAGGTCGCGCAATTCGGGCCGCGCCATCCGCACCTGTTCGATCAGGCCGAAGCTCACGCCGCTGCCGCCATGCACGGCCACGCCAGCCGGCTTGTCGACGATCAGCAGGTGTGCGTCCTCGAACAGCAGCGGGAAGTCGCGTGGCGGCGCCGCGCGCGTGTCATCGCGCTCGGCGATGCGCACCGGCGGGACGCGCACCGTCTGACCGATGGCCAGCTTGTGCTCGGGCTTGACTCGGCCGCCGTCAACCCGCACCTCGCCACTGCGCAGGATCCGGTAGATGTGGCTCTTCGGCACGCCCTTAAGCAGGCGGGTGAGAAAGTTGTCGACGCGCTGGCCGTCGCTGCCCTCGTCGACGGTGACCAAGCTTACTTGCGCCGCACTGACGATATCTTTACGCGGAGGCGCTGAAGTCCCTATACTTGGTGCTCCACCCGGTTGGGTCCGGGCCGGACGATTTCCCTGGTTAATGTCGTTCACCAGCTGCGTTTAGCGGACAAGCAACGAGTCTACCCAAGATTGCGTGCTCGAGACCGACAAGGTTTTCGGGCGGCGTCCAAGGCCCAAGTGATGGCGCGCCGCGCTGTCGGCCCCGATTGGTGAGGACCTGAGTCCCCGATCGCAGCCACAGCAGAGCTCCGCAGGCAGGTGCCGGCTTCAGTCGGCCCCCGCGTGAGATGGTCCGTCAACGGCTGAACGCGCCACCCTGGCATTGAGTGTCTGTGCTGACCATCCGGAAGTCCCCCGACGATAGCGTTTCTACCCGTGCTGCCCAAGCAGCCGCGGGTTTTGTCGCGTCGCGACCGACGACTGGCTGACGGCTGATACGTCCCGCTCGAGCGCGCGGGAGAGTGAAATGAAGCGCATGTTGTTCAATGCGACGCAGGCCGAAGAGCTGCGCGTCGCCATCGTCGATGGTCAGAAGCTGATCGACCTCGACATCGAAACCGCTGGCCGCGAGCAGCGCAAATCCAACATCTACAAGGCAAGGATCACCCGCGTCGAGCCGAGTCTCGAAGCGGTGTTCGTCGATTACGGCACCGACCGCCACGGTTTTTTGCCGTTCAAAGAGATCACCAAGAGTGGTCTTGCCAGCGACGCCGAGCCTGTTAAGGGCCGGCCCGCGGACTGGATCAAGGAAGGCCTTGAGCTGATCGTTCAGGTCGACAAGGACGAGCGCGGCAACAAGGGTGCGGCGCTCACCACCTACATCAGCCTGGCAGGTCGCTATCTGGTGCTGATGCCCAACAACCCGCGCGGCGGTGGCGTGAGCCGCCGCATCGAGGGCGAGGACCGCAACGAGCTGCGCGACCTGATCGCCCAGCTCGAGATCCCTGCCGGCATGAGTGTGATCGCGCGCACCGCAGGCATCGGCCGGGCGCTCGAAGAGCTGCAGTGGGACCTCAACTACCTGCTGCAACTGTGGCGCGCCATCGAGGGCGCCGCCGACAGCGCGCCGGGTCCGTTCTTGATTTACCAAGAATCGAGCCTGGTCATTCGCGCCATCCGCGATTACTTCACCGCCGACATCGGCGAGATCCTCATCGACACACCGGCTATTCACGAGCAGGCCGAGCAGTTCATGAGCCACGTGATGCCGGCCAACGTCAATCGCGTCAAGCTCTACAAGGACGACGTGCCGCTGTTCTCGCGCTTCCAGATCGAGCACCAGATCGAGACCGCGTACTCGCGGCAGGTCAACCTGCCGTCGGGTGGCGCCATTGTCATCGACCACACCGAAGCGCTGGTCGCGGTGGACGTCAACTCGGCGCGTTCGACCCGCGGTTCGGACATCGAGGAGACCGCCTTCCGCACCAACCTCGAAGCTGCCGACGAAGTCGCTCGCCAGCTGCGACTGCGCGACCTTGGCGGTCTGGTGGTGATCGACTTCATCGACATGGAGTCGGCGAAGAACCAGCGCGACGTGGAGAACCGTCTCAAGGACGCGCTGCATCTGGACCGCGCCCGCGTGCAGATGGGCAAGATCTCGCGCTTCGGCATGCTCGAGCTGTCGCGTCAGCGGCTGCGTCCAGCCTTGTCGGAGGGCAGCCATATCCCGTGTCCGCGCTGCCACGGCACTGGGTTTGTGCGCGACACCGAATCGACCGCGCTGCACGTCCTGCGCATCCTGCAAGAAGAGTCGATGAAGGAGAACACGGCGGCTGTGCACGTGCAGGTTCCGGTGGATGTCGGCACCTTCCTGCTCAACGAGAAGCGCAATGAGATCTGGGGCATGGAAGCGCGCCTCAAGGTCAATGTGGTGGTGATTCCGAACTCGCACCTTGAGACGCCGAATTACGAGATCAAGCGTCTGCGTCACGACGACCTCAAAGACGCCGATCAGACCATCGCCAGCTACCAGATGGTCGAGGAGCCTGCGGAGCCGGAGCAGGCGCAGCGCAACAAGGATCGCGAGCCGCAACGGCAGGAGGCCGCTGTTAAGGGCATCACTCCGGCTCAGCCGGCGCCTGTGGTGGCTGAGGCTGCAGCCGCCCCGGTGGCGCCGCCGCCATCGTCGGGTGGTGGCTTCCTGAGCAAACTGTTCGGCTGGTTGGCGCCCAAGGCGCCA
>Ga0214921_10001623_pt1 | contig 37803 bp, 22 predicted proteins | sample LL1505_MetaG_FD_177992 | JGI IMG/M metagenome (GOLD analysis project Ga0214921, IMG submission 177992) | Freshwater microbial communities from Lake Lanier, Atlanta, Georgia, United States - LL-1505 | ecosystem: Environmental > Aquatic > Freshwater > Lake | place: USA: Georgia | collected...
AACGGGTATCTGGCAACGATTTACTACGTCAAGACTCAAAACGCCAACCAAACCAGCCCCTACAACAAATGGCAAACCCATGTGTTTGTGGGCGAAGACCAGGTGTCCGCAGCGCTGGCGCAATCGACCGACATCAACGGCGACTTGCAATATGTCAACCAGTACGGACAGATTAAGTCCTACAACGAGGTCAAGGACGAGCTGACGACTGCCAAGACGCAGTTGATCTCGCTCGATGAATTGACCGACAAGCGCACTTCCACGCCGGCAGGCATCACCGGGGTGGGATCCACGGTGGATTTGACCGGTGGCACGAACACGTTTGCGGGCTTGACCGACAAGGCGATTGATCTGAGCAATCTTTTCACGGTCAACGTCGACGGGTCTACCGCACCGGTGATGGTCGATTTGAGCTACTTAAAAAACTCTTCCACGGTGCTGACTGGCGCAACGCTGGCCTCTGAGGCGACCAAGTTCCTCAACCGCAAGTTTGGCGATGAAACCAGCTTCAACTTCACCAGCACCACGGCCAGCGCATCGAATCCCGACACGATCTTTACGCTGACCGACTCCCGCGTATCTAATGGAGCGCCGGTCAAAGCAGAAATCAAACTCTCTGGCTTTGCAGACCCCAGCAATGTCTCGGTCGAAGAACTCACCGCGATCATGCAGACGCAAATCGACAACTCGGTGCTCGGCGGCCATGCGCGCCAGTTCGTGACCGTTTCTGGAAGTGTCACCGCTACCCCACTGACCTTCATGGGAGGTACCGTCAGCGGTGCTGCGGAAGGCGACACCGTCGTCAAGACCATTAGCAATATTGTGGCCTCGGCGGACGCGATCATTGCAGCGAACCCCGGCCTTGAGAGCGTGGAAGCTGGAGCGGACGGCACGACGGTGGTGTTGACCTACCATCAGTATCCAAAACAGACGGTGCAACTCACGGGGCCCGCCACAGCGGCAACCACCTTTATGGGCGTGGCCATCCCGCGCACCGGGGCTGACGACACCGCGGCCCAGGTGGCTTCAAAAATCGTGGCGGCCAAAGCTGCAATATTGGCCAGCACCGTTGACGCGACGCCGAACGCCAACTCTCTCGGCATTCGGGATATCCAGATTGACCCCAACAACTCCAGCCAGCTTATTTTGGTCTATGACCAATCAACAGCGGCTCCCGACGTTTTCACCCCCGCCGTGACTGGCATCACCAGTGCGGCATCCGTCGAAGTCAACCAAATCGATGAGGGCCTGACCACCAGCGGCGGTTTATCCCCAACGGCGATCAGCGCAGCCACCAGCAACGGGGTGACGTTTGGAGCTAGCGCACCACTCAGTGCCGGTCTGCCGAGATCCCCGATCACCGTGGCTTACGACTACAACACGCAGAGCTTCAAAATCACGGACACGACCAACGCGGGTGCAAACGTGCTTACGCTGGCATCGGGCACGTCGCCCAACACCATTTTGGGCCTGAGCACGATACCCGTCACGCTGGACACTGATGGCCTGTCAGGGCTCAAAATGCTCCCGAACAACAAGAATCCCCTCCGTGCGATCACGGACCAACGCTACGGCATCCAGGTGAGCTACGATGCGGTCAACAAGTCATTCAGCGTAACGTCGGGTACGACTGGCGACACATCGTCCATTTCCATTACCGTGCCGCCGGGTTCGTCCGCTCCTGCCTTGTTTGGCTTTGCCGAAAGCAAGGAAGTAGATGGGAAATTGGTGCCCGTGGAAGTGACCAAGTCCTCTGTGGCGACCCGCGGCATCTCGTCTCAACCCGCAGTGGCTGTTGGTAAACCGCCGACCGTGAACGTAGGAAACAACTTCGTGGTGGACGCCACGAACAACAAGTTCGTCGTCACGGTGGACGGCATCAAGGGAACGGTCATTGTGCCGCCCAGCACCACCTACTCCCTGGAAAACTTCATGAAGGAGTTGCAGAAAGGTATCAACTCGCTGGCGGAACGAAAAAGCGTCGACGGCGTGCTGGAGGATTCGCCCACCACCGTCAATGGCGTAAAGGTGACCTACGACTACACCAACAATAATTTCGTCTTTACGACGGGAACGACGGGTTCCGACTCGTTTATCAAAATTTCCGGCAGCAGCAACTGGGGTCTGGACCAGGTGGAGGCGGGCCGCGGCACCACGTCCACCTGGATCAAGCCGAGCCAGCACAAAGATGTGGTGAATGGCGCGCTGCAGCCCAAGTACATCGACAAAGATGGCAACGAGACGACCAATGGCGATGGCTTTACTGGACTGCCCGCCTGGTCACCCATCTTTTTGGACAAAGGCGAGTTGACCTTCAACACCGCAGGTAAGCTGTACTCCCCGATTCAGGGAACCCAGTTGGAGACGGTCTATCTGGCAGGTGGTAAAGGTGCTCTGACCATTAACGTGGACTACGCCGCTTCGACCCAATACACCTCGCCGTTCGCCGTGCTGTCCCAGTCCCAAGATGGAGCGCCTGAAGGCTCCTTGGTCGGCGTGACGATTGGCAATGATGGACTGGTCAGTGCCTCGTTCTCCAACGGCACCCAAAAGTCGCTGGCCAAGATTTTGCTCACCAACTTCTCCAGCCCCGCCGGCTTGCGCCAGATTGGTGACTCCAGCTTCCTGGCCTCCGCATCCTCGGGCAAACCAATTCTAGGAACTGCGGGTTCCGCGGGCTTCGGCACCCTGCGCGCGGGCGCTACTGAACGGGCCAACGTGGACTTGACGCAAGAGTTGGTGGACTTGATCACCGCCCAGCGTAATTTCCAGGCCAACGCCAAGGCGATTGAAACCAGCTCGACGATGACCTCGGCCATCATCAACCTGCGCTCATAAGCCACGCCGTTAGCAATTTAAGGAGCCCGAACCATGGATCGCTTAGCCTTTAATGCTGCGGTGGCAATGAATGAGCAGACGCTGGGGCGGCAAATGGCGGTCAACGAACTGGCCAACGTCACCACGACGGGCTTCAAACGCAGTTTTGAAGCTGCCCTGCGTACCGTAGCAGTGGAAGGCTCTGGCTTGAAGAGCCGTTTCCAACCGCAGACATTTTCGGAAGACTACATCAGCATGCGGGCGGGTCCGGTCGTCGCGACCGGCAATGATCTTGACATCGCCATGAGCGGCAGCACCGTGATGGGCGTCACCGCATTGGACGGGACGTTGGCGTTCACGCGTCGGGGTGATCTGCGCATTAATGCCAATGGCGCGCTGGAAAACGGAACTGGCGTTCTGGTACGCAGCCAAAATGGCGGCGCACTTACGGTGCCGCCCGGCGTGCGAGTCACGATCCGATCCGACGGTACGGTCTTTGGGAGTGATCCGGCTCAACCCGCCAATACACCGCCGGTACAGATCGGAGCACTGATGCTTCGGGATGCCAGCCAAACCCCGCTTCAACGCCGGGAGGACGGCCTGTTTGCGGTATCGGGCGCACAGCCTGGGGCCGACATTACCAACGGGCCCGTAGCGCCCAATCTGACTGCCGGCGCTCTGGAGGGCAGCAATGTCAATGCGCTATCCATCATGGTCAAGCTGATGGACCAAAGCCGCTCGTTCGAGCAGCAGGTCAATCTGATCAAAGAAAGCAAGACCTGTGACGAATCCGGCGCGACCATGATGAAAGCCAGCTGACGGTTTTTCTAGGCACGCGCCTTGCTTATAGCCTTGTAACTTAACAATCCCGGGAGCAGTCAATGGACGCATCAATGTGGGTGGCCAAAACAGGCCTCGACGCGCAACAGACGCGCATGAATGTGATTTCCAATAACTTGGCCAACGTCAATACGACTGGTTTCAAGCGCGATCGTGCGGTCTTTGAAGACCTGTTGTACCAAAACGTCCGCCAGGCTGGCGGTCAAACGAGCGCCACCACTCAGGCGCCGACCGGTTTGATGCTGGGGACTGGTGTGCGGGTTGTCGCCACAGAAAAACTGAACGTCCAGGGCAACATGATCAACAGCCAGAATCCCCTGGATTTGGCCATCGCCGGTGACGGCCACTTTCAGATCGCTCAAGCGGACGGTACGACGGCCTACACGCGTGATGGCAACTTTAAGGTGTCGGCAACCGGACAACTGGTCACTTCCAACGGTGCGTTACTCCAACCCGCGATCACGATTCCGGCCACCGCTGCAAGCGTGACGATTGGCCGCGATGGCACAGTGTCTGTCGAACTGCAAGGCGGCGCAGGCCAGCAGGTCCTTGGCCAAGTGCTGATCGCTCGATTCCTGAACCCCGCAGGGCTACAGGCTGCCGGTCAGAACCTGATGCTGCAGACACCGGCGAGTGGCGCCCCGCAAGTCGTTCCACCGGGCACAGCAGGCGCCGGCACCTTGATGCAAGGCACCCTGGAGGCGTCCAACGTGAACGTTGTGGAAGAAATGGTCAACATGATTGAAACCCAGCGGGCCTACGAGATCAACTCCAAGGCCATCTCTGCGGTGGACGGCATGCTGAAGTACATCAACCAAAACATGTAATTGGCCCACACTATGAAATTCGTTGTGATGGCGCTGGCCGCCCTTGGTATGAGCGCATGCTCGGTCCTGCCGCGCGAGCCTTTGGTACACACCGAAGGTTTTCGGCCGGTCTACCCGGTCGTACAAGCGGCGCCCCAAATGGCCACGGGGGCCATTTACAACGGCGCTCAAAGCGAAAACTTCTTCGGGCGCGGTCGGGCGTTTCAAATTGGTGATGTGATTACCGTCCTGCTGAACGAATCGACGCAGGCCGGTCGCACCCAAAGCGGCGTGGTCAAACGGACCTCCAGCAACGACGTGGTCCCTGCCGCGATGGGCGGCGGCTTGCTGCCGGCTGCCAACCTGCTGGGCGGCACGATCAAAAACGAAGGCAGCGGCACCGCCGACCAGACCGCCACATTGACCGGCTCGGTCGCCGTGTCAGTGATTGACGTGATGGCCAATGGCAACCTCGTGTTGCGCGGTGAAAAACAATTGGCGCTGACCGAAGGCGCCGAAATTATTCAGGTCGCGGGTGTCGTGCGACCCGACGACATTGCGCCTAACAATACGGTTCAATCCCGGCGCTTGGCCAATGCCCAAATCACGTACCGCGGCACCGGCGACATGGCTGCTGCCAGCCGCGCAGGTTGGGCCACCAGCGGTCTGCTGAAACTCTGGCCTTTCTAAGGCGCTTGAAAGCGAAATTCCCATGCGAAAACTCCTCCACTCCTTGCCCTTGGCGGCCTTGCTGTGGGTGTTGCCGTTCTCGATGGCACACGCCGACCGTATTAAAGACCTCACCACCATGGCCGCCATGCGCGGGAATCAGCTGATTGGCTACGGTCTGGTCGTGGGATTGCAGGGCACCGGCGATGGTTCTGATCTGTCCTTCACCACCCAGAGCATGAAAACCTTGCTCAACCGCATGGGCGTGAATCAGGAAAACCCGCTGAGCGACTATGAAGCGGCCAGCAGCGGTGGCAAGATTGACCTGAAAAACGTCGCAGCCGTGATGATTACGGCCGACCTGCCCGGCATGTCCAAGCCTGGCCAGCGGATTGACATCAATGTGTCGGCGATTGGCAAAGCGACCAACTTGCGCGGCGGCAGCTTGCTGTTGACCAGCTTGCGCGGCGTGGACGGACAAATTTACGCATTGGCCCAAGGGTCGCTCACAGCCACCGGCATCGATGCGGGTGGCGCGGGTTCCAAGGTGTCTACGGGCGTGACCACCGCCGCCCGCATACCGGGTGGCGCCACGGTTGAAAAGGCCGTAGACAACTCGTTTGACAAAGCCGATAACGTCCTGCTAAATTTGCGGGACGGAGACTTCACCACCGCGTCGAGCATCATCCAGGCCATCAACGCCAAGTTTGGCAGTGACGTCGCCAGCGCCCTGGACAGTGTATCGATCGTGGTGCGCGCCCCGATGGACAGCAGCCAGCGGGTGTCGTTTATGAGCATGATTGAGAACATCGACGTGCAGCCGGGTGAACCCCCGGCCCGCATTGTGGTGAACGCGCGCACCGGCACGGTGGTCATCAGCCGCAATGTCCGGGTGTTGGCTGCTGCGGTAAGCCACGGCACGATCAGCGTGTCGGTGGCCATGACCAACGAGGTGTCGCAGCCCGGCATGTTGTCCAACGGCACCACCAAAGAAGTGCAAAACGCGGATGTGAAGGTATCTGAACCCAACAAGCCCATGTTCTTGTTCCAACCGGGGGTCGACCTGCGTCAGATAGTAGACGCGGTGAACCAAGTCGGGGCTACGCCGTCCGCGCTGATCGCGATTCTCGAGGCACTAAAAAGCTCCGGCAGTCTGCGCGCAGAGCTGTTGGTGATCTAACACCCGCGCTCCATACCCCACCCGATACGCCACGCCCTGCTATGGAAACCAACCCCAACATCCCGCCCGCCGCGCCCGCCAGCACGGGGGTGACTGGTTCCTACCTGGATTTTGGAGGGCTGGGCAAACTCAAAGGCCAGGCGCGGACGGACGCCAAATCAGCAACGCGTGAAACCGCGCAGCAGTTTGAGGCCATGTTCCTGCAAATGATGATGAAGGGCATGCGGGACGCCATGCCCAAAAGCGATTTGGTCGAATCGGCAGGGAAAGACACTTTTGAGGCCATGTTTGACAAAGAGGTGGCCGTCTCCATGGCCAAGCGAAATGCGCTGGGCCTGGCCGACATGCTGGTCAAGCACATGCCCGACACCTCCGCTCCGCCCACCAGCACCGCTGCCCTGTTGGAAGCGCGCAATAACAAGGGCATGTCTCTCAAGGCCGAGCCCGCCAAAGCAATGAGTTTGAAAGAAGCCCCACCAGCGCTGGGGCCGCTGCCACGCGTGGGAGGGGCCATCCCCCTTACCCAACGATTTGGACCCACCACCACCAGCGTGGCGCCTGAGGCGGATACCCCATGAGCGACATCGCAGGCATTGCCGGCAATGCGGTGGCGGCGTACCAGAACGCCCTGTCCACCGTCAGTAACAACATTGCCAACGTAGCGACCGACGGTTACTCGCGTCAGGATGTTGCGTTGCAGGCACTGCCTGTGACCAAAGCGGGAAGCATCTTTTTAGGTACAGGCGTGATCATCGACAGCGTCAAGCGCCAATACGATGCTTTTGTCGAGTCCAACCTGCGCAACACCACCAGCGACTTGGCCAGTCAAGGGCCGATGGTCAATTACGCGAACCGCGTGGTCGACGTTTTGGGCGGTTCCACCATGGGGCTCAACACGGCGTTCGACCAGTTTTTCAGCTCTGCGCGCGCCTTGTCTTCGGACACTTCGTCGACCGTGCTTCGCAGCAGTTTTTTGCGTGACGCCCAAGGCGTGGCACAGCGTTTTGGCCAGCTGTCAGAACAGCTCAATCTGATCAAGGCGGAAACCCAGAGCTCAGTGGACAGCATCGTAGAACAGATGAATACGCTGACAAAGCAACTTGCGGTGGTCAATGGGCAGCTCACCAAACAGCTGACCGAGGCGCGCCAACCACCGGACTTGCTCGACCAGCGCGATTTGTTACTCAAGCAACTTTCGGTTTTCGCTCACGTCAACACCGCTTTCAGCGCAAACGGACAGGTGACCGTGAGCTTGGGCCCCTCCATCACCCAAGACATCGTTGTCAGCGGCACGACGGCGCTGCCCATCGGTTCCAGCGAAAGCGGCGGCTCGTCGGACAAAACCACACTCTTGCTGGACCCCTATGGCAAGTCCACCACGCTCAATGGCATCACGAGCGGCACCCTGGCGGGCTTGATGGCCTTCCAGGAACAGGTGCTCGCGAGCTCGCGAAGCGCCTTGGACAATTTGGCACAAACTTTTGCCAACGAAAGCAACACCATCCACACCCAAGGCATCAACGCTTACGGCAAGCCCGGCCAAGCCTTGTTCAGCTTTGACAAAAGCGCCACCAGCTTGGCCAGTGGTATGCAGGTCGCCTTCACCGACCCGATGCTGGTGGCTGCAGCCGCACAATTTAGGGTCACCGAGAAAGCGAACAACACCAGTGGCACCGATGCCACGCTGGTTTACAGCCCCCCTGCGGCGGACAGCGGCCCCGCTGCGTTATCCCAAGTGCTGGTGAACAACGACCATCCAAGCGCCGCACGCTCCTTCACCGTGGGTCGCAGCGTCCCGGTGGCCGCGGTCGCGACCATTTCCAACGGCATGACCGACGTGGGAATTTTTCTGGACTCCGTACAAAGCGGCCAGCAACTGCAGGTACTCACGCGCGACGGACGCCAGCTCATTGGTAGCTCCATGGCCAACGATGGAGACTTGCTGGGTTCGCTGATGACGACCGACAACGGCTTTGCTGAAGGCGCCAGCTACAGCGATGACTACCTCAACGGGGCAAAGCAGTCGATCAAAATTACCGGCACCTCCACCGGTGAGCAGTCGTTTCTGGGGGTGGTGGTCGACGGATCCGCGGCAGGAAACACGCCGGCCCAAACCGCTGCCTTAATCTTGGCAAACAAGGCGTCAATCTTGGCCGGGGCTGAGGCTATCGCTGCTGGCATCACCGACCTGCGGACCGACCCCAACGATGCCAGCATGCTGATTCTGACCAGCAATCAGACCTCCCCCTCCCGTCCAACGCTGGCCTCGACCAGCAGTGCGGGCATCGCTTTTGGCAACGGGGTGGACCTGAGCTACCGGTCCATGACCGTTTTCTATGGTGCACAGGCCCAGGTTCAGTTGCAGCCGATCTACAACAGTAACGACCAAATCACCGGTAGCAAGCCTTTCCCCGCCCTGCTCCAAGGCACCGCGGTCCAAGACCTGAGCAGTGGCATCGCAGAAAACGCGCTGACGGTCAACGGTATTCCGTTGGGGGCCCTGACGGACACGGCCAATGGAGCGATGGACGTGGCGGCGTGGATTAACGAGCTGCAAGACCAAACCGGCGTAATCGCGACTGCCCGAAACGAGATTTCGCCCGCACCCCAAGACCTCAAACTGGGCATGCCTCTGGTGATCAACGGCGTGACCATCACCGATGCAACTTCCGCAACCACGGTACGCGCGCTCGCCAATGCAATTAACGCATCGCAAGCGGAGAGCGGCGGAACATTTACAGCGCGCGTCAGCCCCAACGGGGAGTTGATGATCACGAACGCCCCAGGGCACGAGGGCGAGGACATCACCATTTCAGCCACGACGGCGGTGGGATCAAGCGCGGTCAATGCCTTGGGCTTGCCGTCTAAAACCTACAAGGGCCAGGTGACCCTGACCCAGCCACTGGTGGACGAGAATGGGGTGTCCGTCACCAAGCCGATCCAACTCGGTTTCGGTAGCGGAGGCACACCGGCAGATCTCGCAAAATTGGGTTTTCGAACAGGTGCCTACATCTCCGGGGCGGCCAAAGACGATTTATTGGTCTTCGTGACCGGCTCGGGCACTGCCAGCATTTCTGCCAGTTACAGCGGCAAACCCACGGACCCCAAACAAGCGCTACGCGCCCAACAGATCAAGGTCGAATTTCTGCCGGACACCGACCCGACCAACCCGCAGTACAACTATCAGATCATTGATTCGGCCAGCAAAACAGTGCTGGCCCAGCGCAAGCTAGATCCTGCGCAGCTGACACCAGGCATCAATTACCAGGGACTGGAGCTATCGTTTACGGCCGTGCCCAAAGCGGGCGACTCGTTCACCCTCGACGGCAACGCGGACGGCATTGGCAGCAACGACAACATGCTGGCCATGAACGCGCTGGAGACCAAGGCGGTGGTCGGCAAGAAAACCTTGTCCAATGCCTACATTGACCATGTGAATGAAATGGGCAACATTGCCCGCCAAGCCACCATCTCGCAAACTGCGTTGACCGTGGTGCATGACCAAGCCGTCAAATCGCGCGATGAGGTTGCCGGCGTGAGCCTTGACAAAGAAGCCGGCGATCTGATTCGCTACCAACAAGCCTACCAAGCAGCGGCAAAGACACTGCAGGTTGCCACCCAGTTGTTCGACAGCGTGCTGCAAATCCGCTAAACCTGAAACGACGCTATGCAAATATCCACCAGCCTGCTGTTTGACCGTGCCAGCGCGCAAATGAGCACACTTCAGAACGATCTGGCGAAATCCCAAGCACAGATTTCAACCCAAAAACAAGTCTTGGCTCCAAGCGACGCCCCGGACCAGGCCGCTGTGATTACTCGGCTGAAATCCCTGATTGGCAAGCAAGAAAGCTACGCCAAGACGCTGGACACCGTGCAGGCTCGCTTGGACAATGAGGGCGTCACGCTGTCCAGCGCTGGCGACATACTGATACGACTGAAAGAGTTGACCATTCAGGTCAATAACGCAACGAACGGTAGCACCAGTCGCACCGTGATTGCCACTGAAATGAAGGGCTTGCGGGATCAGCTGTTGAGCTTGGCCAACGCCACTGACTCCACCGGAAACTATGTTTTCTCTGGAACCAAAGTTCATACGCCACCGTTCGTTGCCAATGACGGAACTGGAGAGGTTGCCTACCAGGGGGACCAAACCGAGATCAAAGTGAGTGTCGGGGAACACCGAACCGTGTCCACCAACCGCCCCGGTACCCGAGCCTTTGTCAGCGTGGTACGTACCGAAAGTGACGGCACAACCACTGGCGCGGAATTCTTTCGCGCCGTCGACGATCTGATTGCAGGAGTTCAATCTGCAGATAAAGCTGCCATGCAACGCGGCCTGGGTGAAATGGACGATTTGCACCAAGGAATCGTTTTGGCACAGGCCAGCTCGGGCACGGACATGAAAGTCGTTGAGCAACAAAGTGCCGCTCTGGACGAAACTAAACTGACCTTGGCATCAGCGCTTTCCGGCGTAGAAGACCTGGATATGGCTAAAGCAATCACGGCCATGCAAAAGCAAATGCTATCCCTGGAGGCAGCCCAAAGCAGCTTTGCCAAGATTTCCCAAATGTCCTTGTTTGCCTACCTCAAGTAAGGCACGGCTGGCTTAAGTTCTTTGGCCCGATGCCGATGTCCAACAAGTACCCTCTTCAACGCCCATGACCACCACCAGCGCGACCACTGCGAGCTCAGCGACAACTACCGCCGCGAATGTCGTCAGTGCGATGGGGGCTGGATCGGGCATTGACACCAAGTCGCTGGCCAATAGCTTGATTGCCGCCGAAAAGGCACCGCGCGAGACGGCGATCAACAAGAACATCACCAAGAATGAGTCCTTGGTATCCGGATTCGCAGCGGTCAAATTCGCACTGAACAACCTCAAAACGGCATTTGACGACTTGAAGGACCGCAGCGACTTCAAGAGCATCAGCGCGACAAACTCCAACACCAGCGCATTTAGCGCGACAACAACGTCCGGCGCCGACACTGGCAGCCATACCGTGCTGGTCAATAGCTTGGCCGCAGCGCAACGCAACATCGGAACCATCGGCTATGCGGCGTCGACGACCGCTATCAACGCGGGAAGCGCCATGTCGCTCGCAGTGGATATTGCGCAAAGTAGCACTGGAACGTCTGGCTTTGCCACCTCCACCACGTCCATCAACGGCGGCGATGCCTTGACTTTGACCTTTGGGGGCACGGCGTTTTCCAGTGGCACAACCGTGTCTGTCGCTGCGGGTGACGATACACCTGCAGGCATTGTGGACGCCATCAACAATGCCGGCCTCAGCGTGACTGCCTCGCTGGTCAACACCGGCGACGCGACGGCGCCCTATAAAGTGGTCGTGACGGGAACTGCAGGCTCTGACTACGCCTTCACAGTCTCTAGCAGCGCCTCAGGCATTGATTTCGAGACCACCATCAAGTCGGCAAGCACATCAACCGTCACGATTGATGCAGGTAGCGACACCCCCGCGGGCGTGGTCGACGCAATCAATAACGCCGGTGTGGGCCTGACCGCCCAGTTGGTGAACACAGGCGACGCAAGCACACCCTACAAAGTCGTGCTAACGGGTGCCTCGGGCAAGTACAACGCCTTCAGTGTCACCAGCAGCGTTAGCGGTTTGAATTTTGACTCATCGCTGCAAACCGCAAGCGATGCGTCCCTGACGGTGGATGGAATTGCCATCACCAGCAGCAGCAACACGGTGACCGGTGCAATATCAGGCGTCACCTTGAATTTGTTGAGTACTAATACGACAGCAGCAACAGTGTCACTGACCAATGACACCTCGGCGGCCAAGACCAAGATCACCGCGCTGGTGACCGCGTACAACGATGCGATGGACTTGTTTGACGAAATCACCAACCCGAAGTCCACTCTGGAGACTTACGGTGGCACGATGGTCGGCAACTCGACGGTCAACTCCATTCGGAGTTCCCTGCGGACCCTGGTCATGGATGACTCGTCCACCGCCGGTTCGTCTGGCACCTTGAGCGCATTGCGTGATATCGGGGTCGAGGTGAATAACAAGGGACGACTGAGTACCAACTCCGTGAAACTGGATTTGGCGCTGAATTTTGACTTTGCCAACACGGTGACTCTCTTGTCCGGCAACCAAGAGAACCAAAGTCTCTACGACACTGAGGATTCCGGACTTGCGGGTGACGCCAGCAAAAGCCTGACCAGCATGCTCAGCAGCACTGGAACCGTGGCCAAAGAAAGTGCGAACGCAACTACTCGGATTGGCAAATACCAGGACGACCTGACCGCACTGGAAGACCGCATGGCTATGCTCCTCACGCGCTATACCAAACAGTTTGCCGCGATGGACAGCATTGTGGGACAGACCCGTAGCACGCAAACGGGCCTGACCAGCACTTTCGCTGGTCTGATGGCCATGTACACCAATAAGTAACCTCGGCTTTTCACTTTCCGCGGGGGCCTGCAACAGGTCTCAGAAAAAAGCGGCATTTATCCCGCCCTCAAGTTTTCTGGCTTCGTGCCGATTCTTCAGACACTGCATCTTCGTTTAAGGCGCCGCCCTCCGTGGCACCGAGCATTACGCAAACGAAATGCACTTTTGAAAGGACGGTAAACGATGGCTTCCGAAATAGGCAATGTGAGCGCGGGCTCCACGGCAAGTGCATCGCTCGGTAAATTGATGGATGCCAAGGCAAGTGTCGCCCCCAAGGTGATGACGATCAAGCCTGCAGATATTCAATTTGATCCGGCGAAGGCTCGCCAGAACTTGCATGCGGCAGTGAGCATGCTGAACGATCAAATGGCGTCCACCAAGCAGGGCTTGGGGTTTTCATTTGATGATTCGATCAATGCGCCGGTGATCAGCGTGCGCAACATTCACACGGGTGAAGTTGTTCGCCAGATCCCCACCGAAGATGTGCTGCACATGGCACACAAGATCGATGAACTAAAGGGAATTTTGTTTAACAAAGTCGTTTAATTTTTGAAAAAGTGCTAAAGAAAACTCTGAAGCATCCGATTCATTATTTAACAGAGATAAGTTTCTGTCGCGGTAGGTAAAGAGACGCAAACCAGGTTCTTTGTCTGCTTATCAATTTAGGTTAGTTACTCATCACTCTTAGGAGAATTGTTATGTCAGTTATCAACACCAACGTAAGCGCTCTTTATTCTCAAAACGCTATGAAGATCAACAGCCGCGCTATGAGCTCGGCGATGGAGCAATTGTCGACTGGCAGCCGCATCAACTCGGCCAAGGACGACGCCGCCGGCCTGGCCATCGGCCAAAGCATGACTTCGCAAATCCGTGGTTTGAACCAGGCTGTGCGCAACGCCAACGACGGCATCAATATGCTGCAAACGGCTGAGGGAGCATTGGTTGAACAGTCCAACATGCTGCAGCGTATGCGTGAATTGTCGGTTCAAGCAAGCAACGGCACCTATTCTTCTGCACAGCGCGGTTACTTGGATACGGAGTTCTCGGCTCTCATTACCCAGATCGACAGCATCGCCAGTGAGACCACCTGGAACGGAACAGCCGTTCTGAGCGGCTCGGCGTACAACGGTCCTACGGCGACGGGCTCGGGAACCTTTGAGTTCCAAGTCGGCCAAGCCGACGGTCAAACGATCTCGGTCACCATCAGCGGCATGTCTGCCTCGGCGCTTGGAATCAGTGCCTTGTCGGTCTCAACTGCATCCGGTGCTTCCTCTGCTATCGCGACCATCGATACTGCGTTGGATACGATCAACAACACCCGCGCTACGCTCGGTTCTCGTATTAACCAGTTGACCTATGCCGCAGACAACCTGACTAACATCTCGTCAAACGTCACGGCGTCTCGCAGTTCCATCATGGACACGGACTACGCCACGGCTTCTACCCAACTGTCCAAGACGCAGATCATTCAGCAAGCGTCGACGGCGATGTTGGCCCAGGCCAACCAGCAGCCACAAAGCGTGCTGGCACTGTTGAAGTAAGCGTTTGATGCAGTGAAAGCCTAAGGGTATACCCGATACCCTAGGTAGTTCCTCGCAAAGTTCACTCTCTGAAGAGCGGCTTGTCCTAGTGACAGGCCGCTCTTCTTGCGTTATGCCCCGCAAACGCGGGCTACCACTTCCCCAAAAATATTTCTGGCACAGGTATTGCATAGGTTGCCTGTCGATGCCTCTTTGTACAACTTATTGACACATTGGGGTTAAGCCTGCTCGGCGCGGAATTACACGCTGGCACCCCTCTTTCTTTTTTTGGAGAAACCCTATGTCCGTGATCAATACCAACGTCAGCGCGCTGTATTCACAAAACGCGATGAAGACAAACGCCCGCTCCATGAACACGGCGATGGAGCAACTCTCCACCGGAGTCCGCATCAATTCTGCGAAAGACGATGCTGCCGGATTGGCCATCGGACAGAGCATGACCTCCCAAATTCGAGGTCTGAACCAGGCGGTACGCAACGCCAATGACGGCGTGAACATGATGCAAACCGCAGAGGGAGCGATGGTCGAGCAGTCCAACATGCTGCAACGCATGCGCGAGTTGGCAGTGCAATCCAGCAACGGCACCTACTCTACGGATCAGCGCGACTACCTCGACACCGAATTTTCTGCTTTGATCACGCAAATCAACAACATTGCGAGCCAAACAACGTGGAATGGACAAAGTTTGTTGACGGGAACAAACACCAACTCCATTACAGGCACTTCTGGAGCCTTCGAGTTTCAGATTGGGCAGGCCTCGGGGCAAACGCTCACTGTCAATATTGGCGACATGAGCACAGGATCGTCAGGTCTCGCCGTTAGCGGTTTGTCCATCGCGACCGCATCCGGGGCATCCACCGCCATCACTGACATCGATGACGCACTGGACAAAATTAATCTGCAACGCGCAGCGATCGGTGCAGGCATCAACCAGCTTGCCTACGCCGCAGACAATATGTCCAATATTTCTGCCAACGTCACCCAGTCGCGAAGCACCATCATGGACACCGACTATGCGCTGGCCACCACGCAATTGGCTAAAACGCAAATTCTGCAGCAGGCGTCTACCGCCATGTTGGCCCAAGCCAACCAGCAGGCGCAAGGTGTCATGACTTTGTTGAAGTAAGTATTTTTTCCGCTGCGTTAATCGTGGGTTGGGGGGTGGTTTCATTACCGCACCCCATGCCGCACTGATAGCGTAAGGCACTGCGCCAGCGCGACACGCCATAAGAACAGGACAGGAGCGAGGACTATGTTTTCAAAATCCGACATGGTGCGGGCGCTTTCGCAACTGCGGCCGATGGTAAAAGAGCAGAACTTCGCCAAAATCGATGCGTTTGCCGCTGATTGGGGCTTGGATTTTCTGATTTCCGACGCATTCATCGACTTCGCTCGACGCGTTAAAGACCCAGGCAGTGTCATTTTTCTGTCGACATTGGCAATACACAACGCGAAGAATCCAGCGCGCCCACAAATGATTTTGCAGGCCTACCAGGCTATTGCTGCAAGCGCCATCACTCCAGAAATTGCCGCAATGCCAAAGCGGCATGTGCTCCGGCAAGTCATTGCCGCCCTCGGCGAAAAGGCGCCACTGCCCCCTACCCGCCTGGATTCCCAAAAACGCAAAGGCACGGGACAGGATTGGCTGCTGGCCATCGAGCTTTGCTTGGACCATGGGGCGCCCGATCAAGCCTTGCTGCTCCTGCGGGAATATCTGCGCAGCACGCCACCGCTTGATTTTCTGTTGCTCTGCGCGAAGGCGCTGATAGAGCGGGCTTCGGGCATCACCTCCAGTGACGCCTTGCCCTGGAAAGAATGGATCGCTTTGCAGTCAACGGTCTTTCATGAACTGAAAAGACAAAAACAGGACGCTGCTGCTGAGGCAGTGGCGCAGCTACTGGGGGAATATTGTCACTTTTCCGGTGACCAGACAGAATCTATTGCGTGGTACCAGAAAATTGCGCGAAGCTCTGACAAGTCCATCATCGCACAGTACCAATGTGCTCGTGCCTATGGGCACATGCAGGATTTTGGAAACGCCCTGAAAGATCTCGACGAGGTATTGCTCCGAATTTGCACACGGTCCAACGATTGGATCAATCAGAATTTTCTGAATGCCGATGCCGACGGCGACAAAGCCAGTAACGCACAATTTAATCTGACAGCCGCCGCATCCGCTTTGACGGACCTGCAAAATGCGCTTTCATCCGTCGGCTTGTCCCCTTTCCTGGTCTCGGGAACGCTGCTGGGGTACGCTCGAAATCGTGGGTTTCTGAGCCACGACAAGGATATTGATGTGGGCATTTTTGCGTCACAAAATATCTTTGACGTGGTTACCCTGCTGAGTCAAAACGGGCTTTTTGACGTTAAATACAAGTATCTTAGGATGGAGAAAACCTTTCAGGTTCCCATCATTCATCGCCCCACCGGCATGTCCATTGACATATTCGTCTACCACCCGCATGGAGATATGCTGATCACCGGGGTACAAGGTAACTTTGGCTACACACAAAATTTTACGTTTACTCCGTTTTCGCTGGAGACCGTGAAGTTTTTGGATATTGATTTTTCAATCCCTTCGGATACGGCACTCAATCTTCAAGAAAACTTTGGAGCCTGGCAGGTTCCCGACCCCTACTTCATCTCGCACTTGGAATGCCCGACCACGGTGGATGTGGGCGGCACCGTCTACATGGTGGTCGCGCGGCTAGAAATGTTGCGCTCATTGGTGGAAGGTAAAAAAGTCAAAGTTGACCGGATTGCAAAGATCTTGCGCCAGTGGAGTACAGCACCCCATGCCATGTCCAACGAATTGATTGATCTTGTGGAACAGCGCTTCGGTACCGCGGCCCATCCCACTAGCCAAACCGCTGCTAAAGACGAGGCACCCTCGCATGCCTGATCGCCTCGCCTTTGTTCTTTTGGCCGGTGGCCAAGGTGTCCGACTAAACCAAGACACTCCGAAACAATTTATACGCGTCGCCGGAAAATCCTTGCTTGAGCACAGCTTCTGCTGCCTCAGTTCCTACGACCCCGATGCACGAATCATCGTAGTGGTTCCCGCAGACGCCGTGGCACTGGCCGAAAACCTGCTGTCCGATCATCCGCGCGCAGAATTTGTGATTGGCGGCACCAGCCGACAAGCATCAACTTGGGCGGCCATGAAGCACTTGAGCAGCGCGCCACCCAAGAGTGTTGTGATTCACGAAGCCGCACGTCCTTTTTTGTCTGCACAAATTGTCCACGACGTTGTGCAAGCGCTTCAACAATTTGAAGCTGTCGATGTAGCCATACCAACGGCCGACACGATCATCGTGGAGCGCGATGGATTTATCCAATCGATCCCCAAACGAAACCATATTTATCGGGGACAAACGCCCCAGGGCTTTCACTTCCATGCTTTGTGGCGCGCGTACCAAGAAATCGGCGACGTCCGTCTCACGGAATTTACCGATGACTGCGGCATTTACATGGAATGCAATCCCATGGGCCGGGTGCGCATCGTCAAGGGAAGCAGCGAGAACATCAAAATCACGGAAGACCTGGACATGGTCTTGGCGGACGAGTTGTTTCGCATCCGCGCAAATCAATGGCTGCCTCAAACACAAGGCCTCGACGTTCGGGGGAAGCGCGCCTTGGTGTTTGGCGGTAACGCCGGCATCGGCCGGGCGATCACCCAAGTGCTGCAAGAGTCGGGCGCCGAGGTCCGCATCGCATCACGCAGCAGCGGGTGCGATGTGGGCGACTACGCACAAGTGACCTCGGCCGTAGCACGGGCTCAAGGTGAGATGGGGGGCTTGGACTATGTCGTCAACACCGTGGGGCAGTTGGCAAAAGAAGAACTGCATCTTCAGGAGGTGACCGCCATATACCAACTGCTGCAAGTCAACCTGATGGGCGCAATCCATATCGCCAAAGCAGCGCACGCCGCGCTCGCGCAGAGCAAGGGCATGTTGCTGAACTTTTCTTCGTCGTCTTATACCCGCGGACGCTCCCATTACACGCCCTACTCCGCGAGCAAAGCCGCCATTGTGAACCTCACCCAGGGGCTCGCTGAAGAGTGGGCACCCACCCATATCCGGGTCAATTGCCTTGTCCCGGGGCGAACCGATACCGCCATGCGTCGGAACAATTTCGTTGGAGAGCCTGCCGACACCTTACTCAATCCCTATGAAGTGGCACTAACGGCCTGCAAGCTGCTGGCGTCTGAGATGACGGGGATGGTGGTGCGGGTATGACGGACGAGCTGCTGCGTCTGCAAATTGAGGGATGGCGCGGCATCAGCCACTCTTACGCACTCGTTAATCAATTCCAGTTACTGCACTGGCGAAAGCACCACCTCGCCCAGGTAAGCCATGCTGATATGCCTTTCATCTTGGCACACTGGGCCAACGGCGAAAATTCAGCAGGGTTCACTGCAGAAGATCTGGAACTAATCAATGGTGTCGGGGCATCGAAGGCTCCCGAGGCGCTCTATCGGATTTACGCTCCGCTTAAATTAGAAGTCCACGCGACGCTCCCCACGCTGACGTTTGCGGTAACAGAGTTTGGCCTCGGCACCCAAGACACCGACCCTGAAAACTTCCGACGATACGCAGCCGAAGGCGGAATGATCCATACGCCCAGCCAGTGGAGCAAACGCCGACTCATCGCCAACGGAATCCCAGAGCACATCATTCATGTGATTGGCCACGCGGTTGATCCTACGTACTTTCACCCCTTGAGCCGAGCCCAAATTGAGGAAAACCGGAGCAATCTTGGCTTTCATCCCGAAGACGTGATCTTGCTCAACGTGGGAACACACCATTGGAACAAGGGACTCGACTTGCTGATAAAGGCATTTGTTCAGGCCCGAGAAACCAACAAAAATTTAAAGCTTTTGCTGAAAGATCAGCGCTCTACCTACTTGGTGAACTCCGAGTCGTATGTACAACAGATATTGAGCGAAATGGGTCGATTTGACCAAGATCTCGTCGACTCCATCCGCATGATTTCGGGTCACCTGACACTCGCGCAGCTGAACTCCTTGTACAGCGTGGCTGACGCCTATGTCACACCCTACCGGGCAGAAGGCTTTAACCTACCGGCCTTGGAAGCGCAGGCCTGTGGCACGCCAGTCATCGCCACCCGCGGTGGCGCCACCGATGATTTTCTGGATCCGAAGACGACCACAGCTATTACGGGCGCTCTCAAAGAAAACAGCTGGCTAAAAGAAGATTTGCCAATCAATGCCTACATTGAACCCAGCTTGGAGGAACTGACGCACGCCCTTCAACATACCCACCGAAAATCGGAGCGAAGCGACCAAAACCGCGTGCAAAGCTGGCCTGACGTGTGTGCGCAATTAACCGCCGTCATTCGGAATGAACCAGCACGAAACAAGTTTGTCGCCGACGAAGAGCCGGCCCGGTTCATGATTTTCTGCGATGGAGGAATCGGCAACCGAATCAATGCCCTGGTCTCTGGATTGGCCATCGCTCGGGCATTCGGTCTGCGCTACCGAATCCATTGGCCCGTGAATAACTGGTGCGCCGCACCATTTGATGCCATATTTGACAATCTTGAACCGGTTTCCGCCGTCTCCATCAGCGGGCTGAAAGGCATGCTCGACGGCGCCGACATGCTGTTGCATGACGACATAGCATCCCAGGCGCTCGGAGTGACCTTCAACTCTGCCTATCGCTTTGAGTCGATGACCGACTTTGAAGCGCAGTCGGTGGGGACGGGCAAGCAAATCTTTTACTACCCCGCGATCATGCCAACGTGGGTTCCAGAGCACCTTTTGCACGAAGCCCTCCGGTCGCTGCGATTCACGGCCCATATCGCCAACGCCGTGCGCCACTTTGTGTCAGACGTGATGGTCCAGCCGTTTCATGGCCTTCATCTTCGCCGCACGGACCTGAATGTCGGCCTGTCCGACGAAGAGGTGTTCAAACTCGTTCGCCGATACCCCAATGAACGCTTCTACGTATGCTCAGACGACCCGGCCGCGGAAACGCTGGCCAGCGCGCATCCCAACGTGTACCACCGGCCTAAAAGTCACCACGTCGAAAAGAAAACAAATCACCAAGATTGGTTAGCCCAAAAGCACGATGACGATGGGCGTCTGTACTACGGCAATATCCAGCGCAACCGGGAGGCAGTGATAGAAGGAACGATCGACCTTCTGGTACTTGCCCACTCACAGATCGTGGGGTACTCCGGGTCGACTTTTCAGCGGATAGCGCGGCTAATTGGTGAGGTTTGCCCGCTGGTCAGTGTTACCAAACCCAATGCACTACCATTTTTCAGCAATAAAGAGATTGAACGACAACTGCAGGCCAATCTGCTACCTTACGAAACCATTGCGCACATCGCGAATAATATCGCCTCGGAGGGAGATACGCCCCACGCATTGGAGATGCTGGAAATGGCCATTGAATACTCTGAGGAAGAAAATAAAACCAAAATACTTCTCATCATGGGCATTTATCTCCTGAAGGAAAAAAAGCCAACAAAGGCAGAAGTTTATTTAGATTACGTTATACAACAGCAACCCGCCCATTTCAGCGGTTTCTTGCACTTAGCCTATGCAAAGCTATTGAATAAAAAAGAAGACCTCGCGCGCGACTATTTACAAAAAGCACTAGACATGCAAAATCAACAGATAGGAGAAGCTGAGAGAATTCTAATTGAGTATTTAAGTGCGCAATTATTAAAATGAAATATTACCTAAAAAATCCTGATTTTGGGTTCGTGGAAAGCATTAGCTTATTGTGCTTCAATGATGAAATAATTGATATCACACTAGGCGCCTCGAAAGTTGATGACCCGAAGCACTGGGAACATCCGGCCTTTAGAATAGAGCGAAATGAAAAGTGGGTAAATATAATATTTAACAGGTGTGATAATTGGGTCAATTTTGAATTAAACATTATATCAAAAAGCGACCAACCGGTATCAGGCAAAATTAACCACTTGAAGCCATACACACAAGAAGACATTGCAAAATTACTAACAACCAAAAAAATTGTCTTTTTAGGGACCGCGCGTAGTTGCGCGTTAAAATTAAAGGATTCTCTGGATAAGATCCTAGAACTTGGGGAATATTTCTCAGATTACAGGATATCAATATTTGAAAACGACTCGTCTGACACCACACTAAACATTGCAACTGATTTATCAAAGGTCAACGATCGCGTGAGGGTAAGGACTGAACCGGGTTTAATTGAATATATTCCGTTGCGGACTGAAAGACTTGCGTATGCTCGCAATAGTCTTCTTGACCATGCTCTTGCTGAATACGCAGATTTTGACTACTTTTGCTGGATAGATCTGGATGGGCTCGTCGATAGCCGCTTCTCTAATGAGGGATTCTTAAGTAATTTCATTTACGAGTCTGTCTGGGACGCGGTCTTTCCGATCACGTTCCCGCTGTACTACGATGTCTGGGCTCTGAGAGAAAAATCAGTGGCACCCAATGATGTAGTTTGGGAAAGTCGACACAGTGTCCCCAGCGTGATAGGTAATGGAAAAAATTTACATACTGCTGTGCAGCAATTGGCGCCTGGATCTCTTCAAGGGTGGCTAAGCGTAGATTCTGCGTTTGGTGGATTTGCGATTTACAAGCGCTGGTGTGCTGGTGCGGGCCGATATGTTGGGGTGGCGCAAGGTGAAGAGATTTGTGAGCACGTGCTCTACAACCAATCTCTGAAAATGGCGGGAGCTAAGTTGTTCATCAATCCGCAATGTATCACTTACAACCCTTGATGTGTCACAGGCTATAACCAATTGACGTCTGAAGGTTAAATTAGGATTTATTATGGGTTCAAAAAAAGTATTGGTGACCGGCGGTGCTGGATTTCTTGGTAGCCACCTGTGTGATCGCTTGGTCGCACGGGGAGATGACGTCTTATGCGTTGATAACTTTTTTACCGGAAGTAAAAATAATGTTGCACATCTTATCGGCAACTCAAACTTCGAACTCATGCGTCACGACGTTACCTTTCCTCTGTATGTGGAAGTAGATGAAATATATAATTTGGCATGCCCCGCCAGTCCAATCCACTACCAGTATGACCCAGTCCAAACGACAAAGACGAGTGTGCATGGGGCGATAAATATGCTGGGACTCGCTAAGCGCTGTAAAGCTAAGATTTTGCAGGCATCCACCTCTGAGGTATACGGAGACCCAGAGGTTCATCCACAAAGGGAACATTACTGGGGACACGTCAATCCTATTGGCATACGGAGTTGCTATGATGAGGGCAAGCGCTGTGCCGAGACTCTATTTTTTGATTATCATCGTCAGCACAAGTTGAATATTAAAGTAGTTCGAATATTCAATACCTACGGACCGCGCATGCATCCCAACGACGGGCGCGTAGTAAGTAACTTTATCATGCAGGCACTTCGAGGCGAGGACATTACCCTCTACGGCGATGGCAATCAAACCCGCAGTTTTTGTTTTGTTGATGATCTGCTTGATGCCATGCTGCTCATGATGGATACGCCAGATGACTTTCCTGGACCGGTTAATATTGGGAATGCTACGGAGTTTTCCATGCTGGATCTTGCGCAGGAGGTTTTAAGTCTTACAAAAAGCAAATCCAAAATTATATATATGCCTATCCCCTCGGATGATCCTCGTCAAAGACAACCGGACTTAAGCTTGGCTAAAGAGAAATTGCATTGGGAACCAACGATCCCATTGCGAGAGGGTTTGAAAAAGACGATTGCATACTTTTTACGATTCGTCTAAAGGGAGTTTTCGTGGAGCAGTTAACGAGTTTCATTTCCAGTCGTGGCTTGCTTAAGTCCTGCCACAGTCGTAACAGACATCCAGTGTCTAGCTCTGCAGACATCGATACAGAACTGATCGACCGTCACGCGCATGGACGCACGATTTACGTGTGTACCGATGCCCTCCGTAATTTTGCTGTCAATTTCCTTCCAAAAATTACACTGCCATTTGTTCTGGTGACCGGTGACAGTGATGCTCCCGTCTCGCAAGAGCTGTTAAACACACCGGAGATTTCAGCCATCCTCCACAGTGGTTTGCTGACCTCATGGTTTGCACAGAACCTGAGGGCTAGCCACCCAAAGCTATCGAGTCTGCCGATTGGCCTGGACTACCACACCATGTGGGAACGACCTGGGGCATGGGGCATTTCTGCAATTTCGGCGACGGCTCAGGAGCATACGCTCATGGACACGCTTGCATCCGCGCCACCGCTCAACGATCGCTACATGAATGCCTACTGCAATTGGCGGCCCGTCCCGGGTTGGGGGGATCGTGAAGAGTGTTTTTCCAAAATCGACAGGACGGTTTGTCTTTTTGAAAATGGGGCGATCTCACGAGCAAGCAGTTGGAAACGCCAATCAGAATTCAGGTATGTGGTAAGCCCGGAGGGTATCGGCATGGATTGCCATAGAACATGGGAAGCCATTTTATTGGGTTGTACACCTATCGTTAAGCGCAACCCCATGTCCGGGATATTTGAAAAATTACCGATTATGATTGTAGAAGATTGGTCTGAAATAAATGCAGATAATCTCAGGAGATTTAGTTTGCAAATTACGGATCGAAAGTTTGATTTTTCAATCCTTTTCCGCGAGTATTGGATTCAACGGATGGCGGCTACCGTTCAAGACTTTTTAATGCCGATGACTTACCAAGAGTTCATCAAATACATGGTTCGGAAAACTGGATAGATTATATTTGTCCGAACAGAATGAAGCGATTAGTTGATCGGAATAAATCATGAGTCAGCATAAGGCCGTTGCGCAAAATCTCAAAAACGTGAGCCGGGACTATGAGACGGGAAGATCAGCGATACGCGCGGAGGCGGAAGCGCTGGTCGCACTTGCTGATAGTCTAGGCGAAGAATTTGAAAAAGCAGTGGACATTATTCTTCAATCCAAGGGTAAAGTTATTGTTACGGGCATGGGGAAATCCGGCCACATCAGCCGAAAAATCGCTGCAACACTCGCCTCAACCGGCACCCCCGCGATGTTCGTTCACCCTGCGGAGGCGAGTCACGGCGATCTTGGCGTCATCGCACGAAATGACGTAGTTATTGCGATCTCCAAGTCAGGCGAGTCACCCGAACTCAGCGACATAATTGAATACGCCAAGCGCATCGCATTGCCTTTAATTGCGATTACCTGTGAGCGGGCCAGTACCCTTGGTCGCATGGCTGGAACGATTCTATTGATGCCGCAAGTCGCCGAAGTGTGCCCCATTGGCTTGGCACCAACCACTTCGACGACGATGTCCTTGGCATTAGGAGACGCTATCGCTGTGACATGTTTAAAGCGTCGAGATTTTCGCGTAGCCGACTTTGGCGAATTTCACCCCGGAGGGAAACTTGGGTTGCGGCTTAAGCGGGTCAAAGATGTCATGTATCAGGGTTCAGATGTTCCTTTAGTCAGAAGCGGATCGCAAATTGGTGATGCCATCATCGAGATGTCTAGGACCAAATTAGGTTGCGTAGGAATCATTGATACAAGCGATGCCTTGGTTGGAATCTTTACCGACGGAGATCTACGGCGCTGTATTACGTCGGTGAATATGAAAGATGCGGTCGATGATGTCATGAAGCGGAAGCCGCATGAAATTGATTCCGACGCGTTGGTTCAAGAAGTCGCTCTAATGTTTAACACCCATCGCATTCCGTCTGTTTTTGTAACTGCAGAGGGCAGACCCGTCGGAATTGTTCATATTCACAGTATTGTAGGAAGCGGCCTTATATGAGCTCTATAGAAACTGGATCCAAGCTTCAGATCATCGTTCAGGCGGGTGGGCGTGGTAGTCGCTTGCGTCATCACACATGGAATAAACCGAAGTGTCTGGTTTCTGTTAACGGGAAGCCGCTTTTGTACCATTTGTTTGAAAGATTTCCCACGGCCGAGTTCACCATCATTGGTGATTACGCGTTCGAACAGCTTGGTAAGTACTTAACGATGAACCCGCCCGAAGTGCCTTTTAAATTGATTCAGGCGAGTGGTCACGGAACAGCATCAGGGATCGCCGATGCCTTGGCAACCATCGACAGCGACTTACCGCTGGCCCTTGTCTGGAGCGATCTTATTATTGAATCTTCGCCGAAGTGGCCAACCACAGACCAACCCGTTGTCTACACCACAAATACATTCACATGCCGCTGGACCGCAAACGAACACGGAACACTCCAGGAACTTCCGAGTGCCGCAAACGGAATCCCAGGTTTGTTCTATTTTCCTGCAGCGTCAATGTTGCCAACACCGCCGTCCAGCGGCGAATTTGTAAAATGGTTTGCAGCTAACGTTACAAGATATGAGCTGGCCTCAATTAGTGAAATTAAGGAACTCGGCGACTTTGCGGACTTGGAAATTGCAAATGATGCAGCGGGATACTCCCGATTTTTCAATGAGGTCAAAATACTTGACACCACTGTCACCAAAAGAGCGATCGATCCCAATTATGAAAATTTAATACAAAAGGAAAAAAATTGGTATAGGGCTGCCAGTGAACTCGGATTCAAACGTGTACCAAAAGTTATTTCTGAGGAACCCTTCGTACTTGAACGCGTGAAAGGCCAGCATCTGTACCAGATAAATGACTTATCGCTTCGTGAGCAACGATCTGTCATGGCTGACTATTTGGATTCACTCACCGCTTTGCATGACAGCGACTCCAGCCCCACCATTAAAAGTCAAATTATCGAGGTCTATGAGTCAAAGACTCTGAGCCGAGTACACAGTGTTTCCTCCATCATTCCAGGTTTTGACCGCGAATCGATCACCATAAACGGCAAGAAATGTAAAAACGTTTTTGCGGCTAAATATCAAGGAAATATTGCGTCACTCATCCCGACGTTGATGCCACAAACTTTTACACCGATACATGGCGACGCCACGTTTTCCAATACTTTAGTGGATGATAAATTAAGGGTTTGGTTTATTGACCCACGCGGCTATTTCTCAGAACCCGGAATTATGGGTGACCCATGGTATGACTTCGCGAAAGTCTACTACTCAGCCGTTGGCGGATACGACGCATTCAATAGAAGAAAATTTAAATTGCACTTGGATCATGAAACAGTAGAAGTCCTACTAGAAGAACCAAGGTACGCCAATACAGCCAAAGAAGTTTTTTCAGAGTATTTTGGAGCTGATGTCGCAAAAATAGAAATTTTGCATGGCCTTATTTGGTTAGCGCTTTCGGGGTATGCGAAAGATGATATCGACTCCGTGATTGGATCGTTTTATCTTGGACTTTATTGGCTGGAAAATGGCACCTCAAAATTATGAGTTTAACCTTGAGTAGCCTTGATCATACCTGGCTGATCGATCTCGACGGCACAGTACTTCGACACAATGGGCATCTAGGCACAGGCGACGAGTTACTGCCGGACGTACATGCTTTTTGGCAGTCTATTCCAGACGCAGACACTATCATCTTGCTCAGTGCGCGCGAAGAAAAATATCGAAACTCAACTCTAGAGTTCGTAACAAAGTCTGGCTTGCGTTTCGATCACGCCATTTTTTCGCTTCCTCATGGCGAAAGAGTGTTAATTAACGACGTGAAGCCCCGCGGACTGAAAACGGCGATTGCAGTGAATGTTGCAAGAGACGCAGGCGCAGGAACCTTGGTCCCATTAATGATCGAAAGCTAGTCTTTTATACTGCAGCCATCAAAAGACTACATTTTTTTGATGATTGCCATAATATTTTCAACGATTCCATCATCCTCGCTCAATTCGGCGAGCGGAGGAGTAAAGAACTTTTCTTCCAAACTCCAAAAAGGTATCGGAGCATCGGGATATACATCGAGAAAATTCAATCCAATGGCGGAGTGGAGATCAGAAATCCCACTGCGCATATTAATGGCTAATTTTGATGCCCCCGCCGCCGCCAACGCACCATGCACATCACCAGAAAAAACCTCAAAATCTCCGATGCCCTGGTAATAACTAGAGATTTGATTCCGATTTGCCGTGTTTAGCACCACTCGTAACCCGTAGTCAGAAATACTATGCGCGAGTTTTTTGAGCGTTTCCGGGCGCATGGATTTGGAGGAATTTGCAATCGGCGAAATAAAAATGTAATCTTTTACCGTAGCGTCTTGAAATTGATCGAGCACTGAGGGTCTGATCAAGGGCAGCGTTATATCAATGTTGTAGCAGAGCTTAACGGCAATCTTGTGCCCACCTTTGACGCTGTCGAGAGCGCCCTTTTGATTCTCGGACACTCCGTGTTTTTCGAAAATACCGCCGCAATACGGTAAATGCCACATGGAACAAACATTGCCGTAGTCGACATAGTTGTCTGCATGCAACCAAGGGCTATATTGCTGATCAGAAAATATAAGCAAATCCGCGACGGATTCGTATATAAAGACTAAAGGGTCTTCTCTCTGCGCAATGATGGCTATTTTTATATTGCGACTTCTCAGGTGGCCTAATGCGCTGACAAATGCTATTTTGTCACCTAGGCCGTACATTGGCAAAAAATAACAGTAATCGTAAAACTCATGATTTAGGCTAGAGACCATTTGCTTAATTTGTCGCTTAAGCACGGCCAGCGGTGAATTTACATTATTGTTCATTGGCCTATCCCATCGCGTCGAACTGACTCAACCCCATGATTTCCCGCTCAAAATTCTTTACAAACACCGAAGTGTTGAAGAGTGGACCCTCTTTACGCTGACGCTCTAGCTGCTGTCTAAGCGTTGCCAACTTTCCTTTGCCTTGGGCCCCACTCAGTGCCACAGCTTGGTCCTCATAGTTTTTAAAGTCCGTCGTAATCAGCTCAGGGCACCCTGCTGCCGTCAACAACGCCCCGGCCATTCGGGAAGCAAAAGATCTCCCAGCACAGGTCAGTACAGGCAATCCCATAAAAAGAGCATCGTTTGCCGTTGTTCCGGCATTGAATGGGAAGCTATCCAAAAACAAATCGGCGATCTGATAGCGCGCCAGGTAGTTTTCTGGTGAGACCCGACCGGCAAATACGAGCCGCGAGTCCGCGACACCGCGCGCCAGAGCCTCCAGTCGCAGGTTTTCCTCTGCCCAAGGGTTATCCGCCAGTAACCACAAGACGCTACCCGGTACCCGCCGCAATATCGACATCCAGACGTCAAACATCTCGGGGGTCAGCTTGTAGTTGTTGTTAAACGAGCAGAAGACAAAGCCTGTTTCTGGCAAACCGCAGCTCGCCCGGGTCGGTTGGGCCCCTGCTACCCGCTTGCGATCGCTCACCTGATACACGTCGGGCATGTAAAGCGGTTTTTCGCTGTAGTACTTTGCCGAATCCTCCGGTATGAGGAAACGATCAGCGATCACATAATCGATAAATGGAAATCCGGTAGTAGCAGGCTGGCCAAGATAGGTAATTTGTATCGGTGCCGGGCGATAAGCCAACATATTCGGTCTCGCACCCGCGGTCTGACCTTGAAGGTCCACCAGTATGTCTATCTCGTCTGCGCGAATTCTTTGAGCGGCTTCGAGGTCGGTTAATGTAGCAATGCGGGTGAAATGGTCCATGGCCGCAATAACCCGACTTCGCAGGGCCGAACCGTCCTCAGGACTCCAGCAATAGCCGTAAACCTCAAACCGTTCCCGGTCATGAAGTTCAAACATTTCGACGGTCAGCATAGACACCGGGTGCAGCGAAAAGTCAGAGGAGCAATAGCCGATACGGATCTTCTTATGTTGGTACCCAGCAGGATTTGCTAGCTTCGGTACGTCCACATTGACCTTTTTTACAACATAGCGCTGAGCGGCGGCCAATTGGGCCGCCGGCTCATCGGAAATACTGATCATGGCCAAGGCTGACGTTCCACGCTCCATGGCTGCCCGGCTCACACGGGGAACCTTGGCGTAAATCGGCCAGGCGCATTGCTTTTGCCGCAAATACACCCAGTGATGCAATACTTCATCCTGGTCGGGCTCGATGGCGAGGCTCTTGGTTAAGAAATACAGCGCCTCATAAAACTGCTTCTGTATTTCTAGTACGCGACCCAGATTGTTCAGCGCCATCAGCACCAGCGGCTTATTCTCGGGCAGCGAAATGGTCGCGTTTTGCTCCACCCATCGCCACTCGGCAACGGCTTGATCGGGCTTCCCCGCACGCTCTAGCAAAGAGCCAAGATTCAAGCGCGGCTGCCAAAAGGTCGGCGACAATTTAATCGCCGCGCGATAAGCCTCTTCGGCCCTTGGCAAATCCCCGGCGTTTCCCAGCACAGCGCCCAGATTGAAATAGGCCGCATGCAAGTAAGGCGAGGGTGTTTTACTCACCCACGTCTGGTAGAGCACGGCCGCCAATGGCGCTTGGTGCTCCCGCTCCAGTGCGGATGCAGTTTCCAGCAGGGTCCCGAAGTCCAGTGCGCCCTGCCAGGCAAGGCGCACTGATTCTGCGTAGCGTTCGATGACTGCTGAACCCAAAATCACTCCTTACTTGTTGATGCCGCTAGCCAAGACTCCGTGAGTAAATGCATCTCCCAGGGTAGGAACATTCAGCTTGGTTGCCGGAGCCGCGGCCAGCGCAGGTTGGTTGAGCAGCATCTTACCGTCCGAGTCAAATTGTTTGAGCAGGTCCACCATGCCAGCCACGCTGGTGTCACTTACCACGTCAGCCACACCCGCCGTGACGCTCTGACCCAAACTTCCTGACGAAGCACTCGCCGACGCCGTGCCATCAAATTGCCCCATCGCCTGCACCAAATCACTAACCCGTTCACCCAAGGCGGTCGTGCCACTGGTCGCGCTCGCGGCCGGCACAGCGGACTTGGACGCGTCGGTGATGAACCAGACGTCGGCCGCCGCGTGGCTCGCACCATCGGTCGTTTGGTAGGTGCTGGTCAGGCCAATGATATTTCCGTTGTCTTTACTGAGATTGCGCTCTGCCACCACACTGATGCTGGTGATGCCCATGGCGTCAAGGGACTTCAGTTCGCCTGCCGAACTCACTCCGTCCGAATTCGCATCCACCCAGACCTGCAACTTGGCAAAGCCCGCGTCCGCGTTGCTCACCAGGCCGTCATGGTTGGTATCGAGTTCACTCAGCGCGGCGTAGCCGTTGGATGCCTTGGTTCCGTCCGCCAAGGTTGTCGCGGAGCCAAACAGTTCGGAACCGTCATTGATACTGCCGTCTGCATTGCGATCCATGACCAGCAGGCCATCCGTGCTGTTTACCCAACCGGTATGCACTGCATTGCCATCGGCTCCCATATCAAACTGAACCCCGTCCGTGAGGCTCAGGGTACGGACGCCATCACCATTCAGATCAAGGACGATTGGGGTCTGGGTTCCCCAAAGATCAATCTGCTCCAGGCTCATTGAATCCAACTGACTATCCGTGACCGCGCATACCTGGGCGGAGGTCATCGCCGACAGCTGGGCGTTGGTCATTGCGGCCAGTTGGGTACCAGACAGGCCTAGAGCGATCTGGGCCGTGGTCATAGCAGCGACCTGTGCTTCCGAAAGTCCTGCCACCTGTGTCACGCTCAAGGACTGGCTGATCTGAGCCGTCGTCAAAGCAACAATTTGTGCAGTTGTCATAGAAGCCAGATCGGCAACTTCCATTACCGCCAATTGCGCCGTGGTCAATCCTTGGCTTACTTGTGCGGTAGTCAACGCGGCCGTTTGTTTTGCCGTCAGCGCGACTATCTGGTCAACGGTCCAGCCCTGGGCGATTTGCGCCGTGGTAAACGCCACCACCTGAGCGGTCGTAAGCGTCGCCAAGTCGGTCGTCGTCATCGCAGCAATTTGCGCTGTGGTGAGACCTTGGCTGATCTGGGCCGTGGACAGCACGCGAACTTGCTTGGAAGTCATCGCCGCCACTTGGCTGGTGGTCAGACCATTAGCCACCTGCGCTGTGCTCAGAGCCACCACTTGCGCGGTTGTCATCGCGACCATCTGATTCGTAGTCAGTCCTTGCGCCAGTTGCGCGGTCGTGAGTGCTCGCACCTGGGCGGTTGAAAGCACCGCCACATCTCGGGTCTCCAGCGCCGCTACCTGGCTGGTTGTCAGCCCTTGAGCGACCTGTGACGTGGTAAGCGCCGCTACCTGCGCCACAGACAAAGCTACCACTTGATCTGTAGTCAAGGCCGCAATGTCTCGCGTTTCCATGGCCACCATCTGAGCCGTCGTCAGGACCCCAGAGATTTGTGCCGTGGTGAGTGCGGCTACTTGTGCCGTAGTGAAGGCCACGATTTGGTCCGTGGTGATCGCATTGATCAGCTGCTTGGTGGTCAACGCAGCCACTTCAGACGTCGTCAGCACAGCGATCTGGGCAGTACTCAAGCCTTGTGCTATTTGCGCCGAACTCAAGGCCGCCAACGCGGTCGTACTCAGCGCCGCTACCTGTGCGGTCGTAAGGCTGCGCACTTGGGCGGTGGTAAAGCCGGCCGCTTGGGTGGTCGTCAAGGCTGCCAAATGGCCGGTACTAAAGCCCTGCGTCAACTGAGCAGTTGTCAGGGCCGCCACCGCCAAGCTGGAAATTGCACCCACTTGGTTTGTCGTGAGGGCTGCCAGCTGACGGGTCGTCAACGCGTAAGCCTGTTTCGTCGTAAGCGCCGCCACGTCACGGGTTTCAAGCGCCGCGATTTGGGCGGTACTCAATCCGTTGACCAACTGGGACGTAGTAAGCGCCGCCACCTGTTCGGTGGTCAATCCAACCAGCTGTGCGGTAGTCAGACCTTGCGAAACTTGCAACGTAGACAAACTACTGAGTTGGTAGGTGGACAGCGCAGCAATATCACGGGTTTCCATCGCCGCAAGTTGCGCTGTGCTGAGGCCCACATTCAACTGACTGACGCTAAGAGCAAGTACTTGCGCGGTCGTGAGGGCTACCACCTGCCCGGTGGACAAGCCTTGATTGATTTGCGCAGTCGTCAATGCGGTGATTTGGTCGGTCGTGAGGCCTGCCACTTGCGCAGTGGTCAGGCCCTGGGCCACTTGGGCTGTCGTCAGTGCCGCCAACTGCACCACAGTGAGCGCAGCTACCTGACTGGTTTGAAGCGCCACAAATTGTGCGGTGGTCATGCCGCGTAGCAACTGAGTCATGCTCAAGGCCGCAATTTGTTGGGTCGTGAGCGAGACCAACTGCGCTGTTGTGAGCCCGTTCACCAGCTGTGCCGTCGACAGCGAAGCGATCTGCGCAGTCGTCATGGCAGCGAGACTGTTGGTGGTGAGGGCTCTTACTTGGCCAGTGGTCAAACCTTGAGTCACCTGTGTCGCAGACAAGGCGGCTACTTGCGCTGTCGTAAGTGCGGCTACTTGTGCGGTGCTCAAACCTTGGGCCATCTGGGCCGTTGTCAGCGCCGTCATCTGCCCGGTCCTCAATGAGGACACTTGCGCAGTCGTCAGACCAACGTTGATTTGAGCGGTCGTCAAGGCCCGCAGGCTAGCGGTAGTCAACGCGATAAGGTCTCGCGTCTCCATCGCTGCAAACTGTGCCGTCGTCAGCCCTTGGGCGACCTGCGAAGTCGTTAGGGCCGCGACCTGAGTAGTCGTCAATCCGACCACTTGCGCGGTCGTCAAACTGGCGACTTGCGCGGTGGTCAATGCTGCGACCTGAGTCGATTTCATTGCCGCAATTCCACTCGTGAGCATCGACACCAACTGGCTGGTGGAGAGACCCGATGCAATTTGCGCAGTCGTGAGTGCCGATACCTGGGCAGTCGTCAGCGCAACCAACTGATTGGTCGTGAGAGCGAGTACCTGAGCCGTGCCTAGCGCGGCGAATTGCTGAGTCGTCACCGCTGCTACTTGGCTGGTCGTCAGTCCTTGAGAAATCTGCGCCGTTGTCAAGGCTGCAACTTGAGTCACACTCATAGCCACTAGGTCACGGGTTTCGAGCACTGCAACTTGTGCCGTGCTTAGGCCCTGGGCAATTTGCGCTGTCGACAGGGCATTGGCTTGCGCGGTGGTCAGGGCCACGACTTGCGCCGTGCTGAGGCCCGCGTTCACCTGCGCCGTTGTCAATGCGGCTACTTGGGTCGCCGTCAATACCGCCAAATTAGTCGTACCAAGCCCTTGTCGGACCTGCGCCGTGGTAAGCGCGGCAACCTGGCTAGTCACCAAGGCCGTGACGTCTCGGGTTTGCATCGCGACCATTTGCCCGGTGGTCAGTCCCTGCGCCACTTGTGCAGTTGTCAACGCAGCAAACTGGGTGACAGACATCGCAACAATCTGGTCCGTGGTCATTCCCTGGGCCAGTTGCGCGGTGGTCAGGGCAGCTACTTGTGTTTCAGATAACAATACCAAATCGCGCGTCTCAAGCGCCGCCACCTGCGCCGTGGTAAGACCCTGAGAGATCTGGGCAGTGGTCAGCGCCTGAACTTGTGAAGTCGTCAGCAGCACCGTTTGGGCGGTCGTCAACGCCGCCACGGCAGCGGTATTGAGCCCCGACACGTTGTCGGTCGTCAATGCCACCAACTGGCTTGTGGTCAGCCCTTGCGAGACTTGCGCTGCTGTCAAAGCATAAGCTTGCGCCGCGGTGAACGCCGCCAACTGACCGGTCGTCAGGCCTTGTGCGACTTGCGCCGTACTCAAGGCCGCGATGGCGAGCGTACTCAGGGCTGCAACTTGGGTTGTGCTGAGGTTGGCAACTTGCGCCGTTGTGAGTCCACGCGCCTGCGAAGTCGTCAACGCAGCCATTTGTTTAGCCGATAGCACGGCCAGATCCCGACTCTCAAGTGCGACCACTTGTTGAGTGGTTAAGCCCTGGGCGAGCTGCGCGGTCGTCATGGCTACCACTTGTGCGGTGGTCAGACCGACGATTTGAATCGTCGTCAGGGCGGCCACTTGCGCACTGGTCAGGACGGCAAAATCTGCCGTTGGAATTGACGCAACGTCGCGGGTCTCCAAAGCTGCAAGCTGCGCCGTGGTCAGACCCTGGACCAACTGTGCGGTCGTAAAGGCAACAATCTGGGCGGTGGTCAGTGCCACAAGCTGGTCTGTCGTCAGGCCTTGGGCAATTTGTGCTGTGGTCAAAGCGGCGATCTGCGCATCGGTCATCGCCACAACTTGGGCCGTCGACAGACCTTGGGCGATTTGAGACGTCGTGAGCGCCGCCACTTGGGCCGTAGTCATTGCTGCAAGGTCACGCGTTTCCAGCGCAATCAGTTGGGCCGTCGTGAGTCCCTGTGCGATTTGGGCAGTCGTCAGGGCTGCCACTTGAGCCGTTGTCAGTGCCACCAGCTGGCTGGTGCTCAGGCCCTGCTGAACCTGGGCCGATGTCAAGGCAGCCAATGCCGTGCTGTCGAGCGCCACGATTTGGCTGGTGCTAAACCCTTGTTGGATTTGCGCAGTGGTCAGGACTTTGGCTTGCGCCGCCGTTATGACCGCCACATCACGGGTTTGCATGGCCACCAGTTGTCCGGTGCTGAGCGACTGTGCAATCTGCGCCGTGGTCAGGCTCGCAACCTGCGCCGTGGTCAACGCCACGATCTGAGCCGTGCTGAGAGCGGCCACCTGGGCCGTCGTCATTGCAGCGACCTGGGTCACCAGCAGAGCGGCAACATCGGCGGTTTCGAGTGCGAACGCTTGGCTGGTCGTCAAACCTTGGGCAACCTGCAAGGTGGTAAGCGCCGCCACCTGGGCGGTCGTCAAGGCGACTACCTGGTCCGTGGTCAGTCCTTGGCTTAGCTGGGCGGTAGTGAGCGCCGCAATGCCAGAGGCATCAAGGGAAGCTAACTGAGCCGTCGTAATTCCCTGGGCGATTTGTGCCGTCGTCAGGTAATTGAGCTGGGCCGTGGTCAAGGAATTCAGATCGCGCGTTTCCATCGCCGCCAATTGCGCTGTGGTGAGTCCCTGAACAAGCTGTGCACTGGTCAGAACAGCCACCTGGGATGTCGTCAGACCGGCGATCTGGGCCGTGGTCAGCCCAGCCACTTGTGCGGTTGTCAAGGCCTTAACCACTGACAAGCTCAAATTCGCGACATCCTGGGTTTCCATCGCGGAAAGCGTGGCCGCGCTCAATCCCTGCGCAACCTGTGCACTGCTCAACGTCGCTGCTTGGGCCGTAGTGAGTGCCACCAACTGGTCGGTGGTCAGCGCCTGACTCAGTTGTGACGTGGTAAGCGCAGCGACCCCTGTCAAAGAGATCGCGGAAACTTGTGCGGTGCTCAGGGCCAAACTAATCTGTGCGGTCGTCAGCGCTGCGACGGACTTTGCAGCAAGAGCGGCGACCGATGCCGTGGTCAGCGCCATTGCCTGGTCTGTCGTAAGTCCCTGGGCGATTTGGGCCGATGTCAATGCGGCCGCCTGGGCCGTCGTGAGCGCCGCGACTTGCGCGGTCGTCAGTCCCAACGAAACTTGCGCAGTCGTGAGGGCCGCGACCTGGCTTGCGCTCAGCGCTATCCATTGCGCAGTGGAGAGACCTTGGGCAATTTGTGCCGAGGTCAAGGCGGCGACATCTGTCGACTCGAGCGCGGCGACCTGCTTTGTCGTCATTACCGACAATTGCAGTGTGCTTAGGCCCTGGGCCACTTGCGCGGTGGTCAACGCCGCCACTTGCGCCGCGGTTAGAGCAACCGTCTGCGCTGTGGTCAATCCTTGTGCAATGTGCGCGGTGGTCAGTGCCGCAATCTGGGTATCCGCCAAGGCAACCAGCTGCTCCGTACTGAAAGCAATCAACTGGGCCGTAGTCAGGCCTTGCTTGAGTTGCGCAGTCGTCATGGCACTGACCTGGGCCGTGGTCATCACCGAGATCTGCTCCGTAGACAATCCTTGACCAAACTGCGCTGTCGTCAAACTGGCCACGCGTGCGGCGGTCAAATCAGCGACTTGCGTATCGGTCAAGCTGGCAATCTGTCCGGTCGTCAGGGCCACAAATTGTGCAGCGCGGAAACCTGCCAGCTGCGACGTGGACAAGACCGTAATCGCATCAGTGGAGAGAGCCGCTATCTGCGTCGTCGTCAAGCCAGAAGCAATTTGCGAAGTAGACAGCGCCGACATTTGGTCAGTGGTGAGTCCGAAGGCCAGATGCGCCGTGGTCAAACTGGTCACTTGCTTGGCGCTCAGTGCGGCAATGTCCGCCGTGGCCAGAACCGCAAATTGCGCAGTGGTCAGACCTCCATTGATCTGCTGCGTCGTCAAAGCGGCCACTTGCGCGGTTGACAGCGCAACGATTTGGTCGGTAGACAATCCCTGTGCAATTTGTGCAGTTGTCAAAGCAACCAGGTCGGACGTCTCGAGCGCGAGGACTTGCGCAGTGCTCAGACCCAAGTTGACTTGCGAGGTGCCCAGAGCCGCAATCTGCGCCGTTGTCAGCGCGACAACTTGCGCCGTGGTCAACCCTTGGACCAACTGCGCAGATGTCAAGCTGGCCACCTGCGCCGTCGTCAGAGTAGCCAATTGCGCCGTCGTCAGCGCCACGATTTGTCCTGTGGTGAGACCTTGAGCAATTTGCGCCGTAGTCAGCGCCACCAGGTCACGCGTCTCCAACGCTGCGACATTCGCGGTCGTCAAGCCCAGCGCAATTTGATCGGTCGTCAAGGCAGCGATCTGTGCAGTCGTCAGGGCGACGATTGCTGCAGAGTTCAATCCGCCAGCCAACTGACCCGTTGTCAGGGCAGCAATTTGATCCGTGGTCAAGGCCACAATTTGGGCCGTAGAAAGTGCCACGACATCGCGTGTCTCAAGGGCTAGGACCTGCGCGGTGCCCAGGCCCTGGGCGAGTTGCGTCGCTGTCAATGCGCGCACCTGCCCAGTCGTGAGGCCCACAATTTGGTCCGTGGTGAAGCCTTGGTTCAATTGGGCCGTGGTCAATGCGGCCACGCTGGCCGTGGTAAGCGCGGCAACGTCTGCAATTTCCATGGCCACGATTTGCCCAGTGCTTAGGCCCTGCGCCACCTGCAGCGTCGTTAGGGCAGCCACCTGAACCGTTGTCAACGCAACAATTTGATCAGTGGTGAGGCCAAGATTAATCTGCGCCGTCGTCAAGGCAACGACCTGAGCGGTCGTCAACGCGGTTTGCTTAACGACCACCGTGTTCGGTGCATTTTCAGCCAGCGTTGCAATGCCGGCAGTCGTCAAAGCTGCAATTTGAGCAGTCGTCAAACCTTGCGCGATTTGCGCCGTGCTGAGGCCATTGACTTGGTCGGTGGTCATGGCGGCGATGGCGCCGGTCGTGAGTGCCGCAATCTGCGCCGTCGAAAAGCCGTTCGTAATTTGCGCCGCTGTCAGCCCCTGCGCAATTTGTGCCGTCGTAAAGGCAGCGATTTGGGCAGTGGTCAATGCCGCGACATCGCGAGTTTCCATCGCCGCGATTTGCGCTGTCGACAGCCCCAAAGCCACCTGAGCGGTGGTTAGAGCAGCCACCTGAGCAGTCGTCATAGCGACCACCTGGTCAGCGGTCAGGCCTAGATTGACCTGTCGGGTCGTTAACGCAACGATTTGGGCGGTCGTCAGTGCTTGACTTATTTGCGCAGTAGTGAGCGCAGCAATTGAAGCCGTGGTCAGCGCGGCGATGTCCTGAGTCTCCATGGCCGCGATCTGGGCGGTAGTGAGTCCCTGAGCAATTTGCGCAGTCGTCAGTCCTTGCACGATCTGGGCCGTCGTCAG
>Ga0214921_10001624_pt1 | contig 37799 bp, 29 predicted proteins | sample LL1505_MetaG_FD_177992 | JGI IMG/M metagenome (GOLD analysis project Ga0214921, IMG submission 177992) | Freshwater microbial communities from Lake Lanier, Atlanta, Georgia, United States - LL-1505 | ecosystem: Environmental > Aquatic > Freshwater > Lake | place: USA: Georgia | collected...
TTCAACGCGAGATTCTGGTTCTTCGCCATCTTGATCGATACCGGGACGAACTCGCGCAAAAAGCTCGAGCAACAGAACTCACGGCCGCAAATGCCGATCCCGCCGACCAGCTTGGCCTCGTCTCGCGCGCCAACTTGTTTCAATTCGACCCGCGCGTAAAGTCCCGTGGCCAAATCCTTGACCAGCTCGCGGAAATCCACGCGCCCAGGGGCCGAGAAGTATACGATCACTTTGTTGCCGCCCAGGAGGATTTCCGCCTTCAAGATGCGGATGTTCAGTTCATGGCGTTTCAGCGCGTCGCGAGCAAACTTCTCGACGTGGTCTGGAGTCAGCTTGCCGGCCGGCTCGAGGTCCTTTTGCGAAGCCTTGCGGATGATCGGCTTGAGTTCCTGTTCACCAACCTCTGAGCGGTCGAGCAACTTCAACACTGCAACTTCTGCCAGGCTCGGGCCGCGGTCGGTATCAACAATGACCTCATCTCCGACACGCACGTCAAACTCGCCCGCGGTGAAGTGATAAATCTTGCCGGCTCGCCTGAATTGGACGCCAACCACGTTGACCGTGTTCATGAGTCATTCCTCAATCCGCCGGTCATCTCGGCGGCAAACTGGGTGTTGAGGGCAATCCTGTGCCGCCTTGCCAGCTGATGCAGCTGGCTCAGCGTGCGCCGACGGGTGCCCGCGCTGGAAACAAGTGCTTCGCCCGGACCTGAACCAGCAGGACCGGACCCAAGCGCCTCGCGATAAAGTTCATTGAGCGTCATTTCGGCGCAAGCCGCGAACTCAGCCGGCTTCATGCGCCCCTGTCGCGCCAGTTTCTCGGCTGGTGCCAGGGCAGCCGCGACATTCCGCGCGGTCAGCAACTCACGGACCGTGGAACGGATCTCATCCGGCACCTCAACCCCGGGATCACGTCCGGGGATACGAATTGCCAGCAACCTTGAGCGCAAAGTCGGCAAAAGGTTGCGCGGATGCCGCGAAGTCAAAAGCAGCATCGCCCCCCGGGGCGGTTCCTCAAGGGTCTTGAGCAGAGCGTTCGCGGCCTGGTCCGTCAAATTTTCCGCATGGCGCAGCCACACGACGCGCCAAGATGGCCGTCCGTCCGCGCGGACCGCCGAATGCCAGCCGAGGTGATCGATGGCCTCGCGAACCGCGTCGATCCTGATCGCCTCGCCAGACACGCCTTCACCGACCGTGAACACTTCCGGATGATCACCCGAGGCCAGGGCCCTGCAGTCGGCACATTGCCCGCACGCGCGCGCCGGCGCGGACGCGCAAAAAAGACTGCCCAGCAAATCCATCGCGGCCACTTCCACGCCCTGCGCGGCCGGTCCGTAAAGCAGGATCGATTGCGGCAACTTGCCTGAACGCGCCATGCCAACCAACGAAGCGAGCGCCTCCTGGCTCATCGGGCGCCTCCACTTTTCCCCGGGTCATTCTCATGCGGTCGCGTCTGGAAAATATGAGACGCCCGGCTGGACAACACGGCAAGCGCGTCGGCGACGACGTCTTGCGGCGCCCTCGTCGCGTCCAGTACGACAAAACGCCCCGGCGCACGACGCGCGCAGTCAAGAAAACCCGTGCGGATCTTCTCGTGCTGGGCGGTGGTGCCGTCGTCATATCGTTGGATGCCGTCATCCACCTTTATATCTTTGTCCCTGCCTTCGTTCCGGAGCGAGCTGCGCTGGCTGGAAACTTCAACGGGGCAATCGAGCAGGAATGTGATGTCAGGCTCGAGCCCCTTGCTGGCAACGCGATTGGTGGACTCAAGCCATGCGCCGTCCACGCCCCCGACGACGCCCTGGTACACCATCATCGAATCCGCATACCGGTCGCACAGGACAATCGCGCCGCGCTGCAAAGCCGGACGGATCAAGTTCGCGACATGCTGGGCGCGCGCCGCCATGACAAGCATCGCCTCTGCCTCGGGGGTCAAGGGTTCCGTGTCTGGCGGACTGGCAAAAATCGCGCGGATGCTGTTTGCGACCGGGGTTCCACCGGGCTCGCGCGTCTGGACGATCTCCACGGCCGTTCCGGCGGCAGTCATGATCCGGCCGTGCAAAAGGCGCACGAAGGTACTCTTGCCGACACCCTCGCCTCCCTCGACCGTTATGAACAATCCCTGCCGCATCTTCTGGTCACGACTCCCGCATGGTTTTCAGGACTCCGAATCTTGTTACGTTAATCTAATCTTTTCAGGGAGATACGCCACCAAAAAACCGGCCCGACCATGACGTCCAGGTCAAATATTCCACAACCCCCCGAAATCTGCCTACAAATCCCCGGATTCGGTCCGATGAACCTGCCATGTCAGGCTCAACCAGATACTTTCTCGAAAAGAAGATCGCCCGCGGGGGCATGGCCGAAATCTGGCTTGCCCGCCAGATCGGGGGCGATGGATTTCAGCGCGTTTGCGCCGTAAAACGTATCCTCCCCCACTATGCCGAGGACGCGGAATACGTCCAGATGTTCCGCGACGAGGCCGAGATCTGCAAGAGCCTGCGCCACGCCAACATTGCACGCGTCGAGGGTTTCCAGGCATTCGGCCCGACCTGGGGCATCGTCATGGAGTTTGTCGAGGGGACGGACCTGCGCGCGCTCCTGCACCACTGTTCCGTAAACAAGATGCGCGTGACGGTTCCCATGGCGGTTTACATTGCAGCAGAAGCCGCCAAGGGGTTGCACCATGCCCACACCAAACACGACGAGATGACCGGTCGCCTGCTCAACATCGTTCACCGGGACATCTCGCCACAGAACATCCTGCTGAGTTTTTCCGGCGAAGTGAAAGTGACCGACTTCGGCATCGCGGACGCCGGGAGTCGCGTGACGGACACGCGACCGGGCATCGTCAAAGGCAAATACTCCTACATGAGCCCCGAACAGGTCGCGGCAAAAAACGTGGACGGCAGGTCCGACGTTTTCGCGCTCGGCATTGTCTTGTGGGAAACCCTCGCCATGCACCGCCTGTTCAACGCGGACACGGACGTCGAGACCATCCGGCAGGTCCACGAGTGTCGCATCCCGCCAACGCTTCGCGCCCACAATCCGGACGTGGATCCGGCGCTTGAGGCGATTGTCACCCGCGCCCTCCAACGCGACGTCAACCGGCGCTTTGAGTCCGCGAGCGAGTTCGAGCGCGAATTGCGCAGGTACTTGAGCCAGCGATATCCGGATTTCACTTCCGAGGACCTGTCACGGTTCCTCGGCAGTGTCCTGGCCAAACGCAAGACAGAAGTGGCCCAGGACATCCGCAACTTGCTGTCCCAACCCGTGCCATCAGCGAACCAGCCCGGCATGAGAATCGCTCCTTTCAGCAGCCCCGGGGAGACCAACGCGGGAATACCGCTGAGTCACTCCGGCCCGGCGCGCCGATCGAACATGCCATCTGCGCCAAACGCGACCTTCTCGCGGCGCCCCGTCACCGCGGCCGGAAAACGCGGCGCGATCATGATTCCCATGTGGATTTATGCGTCTGTCATCGTAGCCGCCCTGACCGGGATTTTCATGTTCGGCCAGGTTCCGGTCCCACTCACCGCAAAGGATCCGGTCCAGCTGGTCGGGAAAGGAAACGTCTATTCGGCGCAACTTGCCGTAAACGGCAAAAGCCTGTTCCGGGGCGGTTACAAGAGAATCCCCGTCGGTCTGCGCCTGCCTCCCGGGCGGCACCTGATCACCGCGCACCGGGACGGTTACTTCAGCGACCAGGTCGAAGTCGACGTGAAGACGGGATCCGTTCTGGAGGAGCTCCATTTCAAGTTGCGCCCCAAGTCGGAATTCGCGCGCGTCGCGGTATCGGCCAACTGGGCGACCAGCCCGACCGTGGTCGTTCGCGTCAACGATGGTTTCTATGTGGCGAAACTTTCCAGCAGCGCAAACGGCACCGGGGCCCAGGAGGCACTGCCAGACTTGTTACCTGACCGCGAATATACAGTGACTGCAGCCACTGTCGAGGACGGGGGCCTGAATGAGGTCGCGTGTCGCTTCACTCCCCCGCGTCGTCCAGAGGGCCAGCAGACACTTCTTCACATCGATTTCATCGCGCGCAACTGCACGGTGTTCCTGAAGTGACTGGCGGACATGGCGCCCCCGTGCTACGCCTCATGGCATGGGACTGCACTTTGTCATTCGCGAGAACATCATCATTGTCCACGGTGACACTTACCGTCATCGCGACGAGATCAAGGCCCTCGGCGGCCGGTTCGACAGCCGCTACAAGACGTGGCAGATCCCGTTCAGTGACCAGGCACTGGAGCGCGTCCAGGCACTCTCTGGTCGCGCGGAGGCCGCGCCAAGCCCCTCGTCAGGCCATTTACCGGGCGCCGCGCGGGAAATTGTCCCTGACACCGCGAGGCAGGAGTCCGCGCCAGACGCGGGCATGCCGGTCCGCGAACTTGTCACCGCGGTCGCGCGCAGCGTCACGACCGGTTTTCCGGCGCCTGTCTGGGTTACGGGCGAAATCGAGAATATAGCGGTCAGGTCGCAGGGCATCTTCCTGAACCTCGCCGAACCAAAATCCAGCGACGATGCCGGATCGATCAGCGTCAAGGCGACCATCTGGCCGTCCGCGTTGGATTACATGCGAAGGATGCACGGCGAGGACTCCGTGCGCCAGGTACTGCAGGACGGATCACAAGTCCGGTGCCTGTGCCGGGTTGGCTTTTACCGGGACCGCGCCCAACTGTCCCTGACCATCGAGAACGTCGATCCGTTGTTCACGAAAGGAGCCTTGGCTCTCGCGCGTGAGACACTGTTGAGGGAACTGCGCGCGAAAGGCCTTGATCGCGCAAACAAGGCGCAGTCGATGCCGGTGTTCCCGTTTCTGGTCGGCCTTGTCAGTTCGGAAGGCAGCCGGGCCGAGGGCGATTTTTTGCATCAACTGGAATCAGGCCCGTTCCCTGGCAAAGTGATTTTCATGCACGCCGCCACCCAGGGCGAAAAAGTACCGGTCGAAGTACCGGCAGCCATAAGCACCCTCGCGCGCGCCGGATGCGACCTGATCGTGATCACGCGCGGTGGCGGCAGCGCGGCGGACTTGCGATGGTTCGACGCGCCCGAGGTGGCATACGCGATCGCGGGATGTCCGGTCCCTGTCGTCGCGGCGATCGGGCACCACGACGACACCTGCGTGGCCGAGGAGATTTGCCATTCCCGCCAGAAGACACCAACCGCCGCGGCGCAATTCATCGTCGACACCTTCGCGCAGGCCAGGACGCGCATCGACAACGCGACCACGGGGCTGAAAAACTCGATCGATCGCATGGCGGAAGTCCAGTCCAGATGGTTTGAGAGCCTGGCCGCGCAACTGGCTTCCGCGGCGAACAAAGTCATCATGGACCACGCGTATGCCCTCGCGTCGATCGAGAACCGGTTGACGGCGCTGGATCCGAAACCATGGCTGGAGCGCGGATGGACCAGGCTGAGTGTTGACGGGCTGACGATCGACTCGGTGAAAAACCTGCGCCAAGGCATGCGCGTGCACGCAAGACTCAAGGACGGCCCGGTCACTCTTGTCGTGGACGAGGTCGGCCATGCTTGAAAACAAGATAACGAACCGGAGAGACAAATCGTGACACAGACCGGTGAATCAAAACGATATCGCGAGATGCTGGAAGAAGTTGAGGCCATTGTCCGGGACCTCGGACAGAACAAACAGGACCTCGACGAAGTGACTGGCAAAGTCCAGCGCGGATTTGAGATCATCAAGGCGATGAAAACGCGCCTCGAGGATACGCGCATGCAGATCGAGAAACTGCGCCAGGGATGACCCCGGAGATCAAAACTCCCGGGAAATCGATGCCGTGACGATGGTCGTTGTCGAAAGGTCCTCGAATTTCCGGCGGAAGTCCTTGTCCACGACCGGATTGTTGGTCTGGTAATCCGTCGTCACGTAGCTGTATGCGATACCAAGGGCGAGCCATTTGAGCGCAGTCACCTTGAACCGGCCATCGAACTTCATTTGCCCGCCCTCGGCAGCCAACACGTACGTGACGTCCTCACCGGTGCTGCTGTCTTTCACCGTGAATCTCTGCACGATGCCGGACAAATTGGAATAAGTGAACGCGCCGCCGATCGAGAAGACGCCAAACGGGATCTCGACATCCCCGAGACCAGTGATTGTCTGACCCGGCGCGTCAAGCCCCACGTCGGGGAAAGCATCCTGCGACTTGTAAATCCCGCTGAACTTGTAATCCGCCGATTCCGTGCCGAACTTTGCCGTCAGGCTGGCGTTCGTGATTGCGGCGGCGACTCCTGGACTTCGCGCGACTTCTGAGACGTTCGCGTTGTTCTGGTCAGCGGCCAGCGTCAACGTCTGCCCGCCCGATGCCCACGAGAGGCTGCCTTTCAAGGTTGTAGTGCCACTCAATCTCTCATCCGCGCTGTTCAGGCGCTCATCGTAAGCAGCTCCAGCCGATGCCTTCCAGGATCCAATTTCAACGTCAACGGCCCCGGACGGATTGCGTTGGGTTTCTTTGTTCGCAGCCTCGAAGTCCGGCAAGGATAACTTGTAGTGAAACGATCCCTCCAGTTCGACGGATCCGGTCACGGGAACGGTCACGGAAGGCTTCGCGCTCATCCTGAACTCGTTTTTGCTGGATCCCTTGCCGGAGACTTCCCCGAACACCGTCGTCGCGGTGTCGCTGTTGCGTTTGAAGCTCACGGTATCACCCACAGAGGCGGACCGGGTGTAGTTGAGGTCCACCGGCAAGGAGAGAGCGAGGCTGTCTCCGCCAGCTTGGGCCATCGGGGACTCTGTGCGAGCCTGGATGTTCACATTGTTCTCTGTTGAGGTGCTGACGCCGCTGCTCTGGGACAACCCGCTGAAACTTTTATACGAATCCGAACGGCTGTAATTCAAAGCCGGTGTGACAGAAAAATGACTGGTGACGCCGCCTGGTTTCTCAAGTTTCGCGGATTTCTCAGGGAGTGATTTGGGTTTTTGCGGGACCTTGCCGTATGCCGGATCGACTGGCATGACCACCGGGGCCTGCCAGTATGGCTGCGCGCCAACTGGATTCCACGATGAGTTGGAGTTGGAAAGACCGGCGGACCTGCTTTCCTCGCGTTCGCGATCCGCGGCGAATTTCTCAAGGCGGCGCCGCGTCTGCGCCGCGTGCCCGGGTAACGGCCGGGCCAGACGCAGGGCGCGCTGGGCGGCGGACCATCTCTTGGCGCGCAGAAGGCAACTGCCCAGAGCCAGATTCGCTTGCGCCGCCTCGACGGTTCCGTATTTGTTCCGCGCCAGGATTTGACGGGCAACGCCGGTAGCGCCCGCGCAATCACCGCGCTGCAGCGCCGCGTTCATGCCAACGACGGGATCCAGCGCGTTTGGTTGATTCTGGGCCAGGAGTTGCGGCGCGGCAAAAACAAGCGCTGTCAAACCATGTAACGCGCATGTCGAAATCGCGTTGAACCAGCGAGCCATGATGCGCCTCAATGCGCCAGGTCAACCTGGATGTCCTCTTCGGTGGACTTCGCAGGCGCCGGCGATGGCTGTGACGCGTCCGGGGACTCCGGCAACTTGCCGTTCACGGATCCAATGAATCGCAATTCATCGGAGTAATCGAGGCGCGTGTATGAATCAGAATGATCACGCCCGGCGAGGAATGCCTCGAGGTCCTTGCGAACCAGGTGCCATTCTTCCCGGTCGCCGGACATCCGGGCCTGGGCAGCAATGCGCAGCGTTGCCCAGTAAAATTTTTCGCGGTTGTAATCGTCCTGCATCAGTTTATGCCAGGGCGCCTCGAGGCAACGGTCAAGGTCAACGCGACTTCTCGCCCTGTCCATGCACGTCCAGAGCCCGAACACGCTGCTGTCCTTGATTTGCCTTGATCCGTCCTGCGCGATGGCCGGGGGCAAAGCCGGGGCAAGGGACTCCGTCAACAAGCGCAACCTTTCCCTGACCGCGGCGGAACCGGGATTGTTGACTGCCTGCTGGCTCGCTTGCTGGCTCGCTTGCTGAAAAGCCCGGGCCGCCATCAAGACGCATCCTTGATAGAAATTCCTGGGACGACTCCAACCGGCCTGGCCGCGGCGGTTGATCCACCATGGATCCCAGGCAAGGATGCGGCCCCAATGATCAGACGGCAGGACGCCGCCAGACGCCACACTTTGAAAGTCTGCGGCGCCGTCACGCCAACGCTTGATCCACGACTTCAGCGAGCAATCAGCCGGAGCGGCGACCCCGGCTTCGCCCCGCAGTTTCTTAAGCGGAAATCCTTCAATCTCGCCCGCGCCAGCCAGAAATGCGTACGCGCGCAAGTACGGGATCCAAGTGGTCAGCGCCTCGCGTTTGCGCATCGCGCGATCGACCACGCGCGCGACCTGAGGCTCCATCGCCGCCGTGAATTCCTGGTCACGGCCGTTGACCAGCATGGCGTCGTAGTCGGTGGTGGCAGGCAACTGCGCACCGACAATGCGGCTGGACAATTCGCCTGACCCGGCCAGCACCCACGCGACGAGAGCCGCAACCAGCGCAAGCCCGAAGAACGCGGCGGCCATCAGCCACCGGCGTGCCGGTTTTTGGGACGGGATGCTGACCGGCCCCTTGACGGTGGGTTCATTGCGGAATCCGCCAACATCCGCCGACCAGCCACTGACCGCCGTGGACTGCACAATGGCCAGCAGTTCCGGATAAAACCGGCGCAGGCGCTCACGGTCGTCCAGAAAAACCCACGGCCCGCAATGTCCAGAGACCTCGTCGCGGAGTCCGACCGACATCCGTTCCATGGATTTCGCGATCTCAGGAGCCGTCAACGGGCCCGTGAAGGTTTCCAGGTCGCGACGCACCAGGTAGAGTTTTTCGCGTGGCATCATCGACCCTCCACCCTGGCGAGGAGAACCGTGATGTTGTCGCGGCCACCGGCCGCGTTCGCTGTGTCGACGAGTTCCTCGGCCGCCTTCTGCAGGCTGGCCGGACTGCCCGCATGACGGGACAGGATCGCGGCGACTTCCTTGTCACTGACCATCGAGCTCAAGCCATCGGAGCAACTCAGGTAAAGCTGTCCCGGACGGCGCTTGATGCGGCATATGTCGGTCTCGCAACCCGACTGGAGTCCAATCGCCTTGACCAGGGCAGAGCCACGGACGCGCGGATCGGCCAGCGAGTCCCGGTTGACCATCCCGCGATCCACGAAATTCTCGACATTGTGATCGAGGGTCAGTTGAAAAAAGTGGCCGTCCTCGAAGAGGTACGTCCGGCTGTCGCCAACATGGGCGACGTAGACCATGTCGCCCGAGAACAGAATGCATTCGAGGGTGGAACCCAGCCCGGCGTAACCCTCGTTCGCGCGCCCGAACTGGTAGACCGTGGTGTTCACCTGGTCCACGGCAGACGCGAGGAACGGCGTTATCTCCTCGTGACGGATGACATCCGACCCGATGAACACGTCCCGGACACCCTCAACCACGAGGGTTGAAGCGATCTCGCCGCCTTTTCTGCCGCCAATGCCGTCGGCGACAACGCCGATGCCGTGGCCTTCATCGAAGAAAAGGCTGTCCTGGTTGTTCTTGCGGCGACGTCCAATATGGGTGACGCCCGCCATTCGGATTTGCACCGATGCCTCCAGACACGCGACAACGCATGACACAACTCACTGCCTGGAGTTTTTCGGAAAGAATCTTGGGGACTTGAAGAAGTCTTGGCCAGCGCTCCCGCGCCGGATCCGGCGCCGAAACCCGGGCACGCGGAAAACCCCCGGATACAAGGCTGATTCAGGGGATGTTTGGCAAATCACCAATTTCGGGTAGATGCACCCAACCGCCGCCGGCGTCGACAAAACCGTCCGCGGGTCTCACGGTTTTCCCGGTCGCGAACATGCCCGCGACCCATGCCGTGACAAACGCGTGAAAGACCTCGACGGACCCGGAAAGAATTCCGGATGACAGATCAGGATGGGAATTGTCGGCGACAAGCCCGGCGCGCACCATCAACCCGACAACCTCCCGGCGAAATTGCCTGCCGTTCTCGAAGCTGCGGTAAGCGACCGAGGCGCGGGTCGGGCCAGCGTCGATGCGCAACTGGCGCGCGAGAAGGTCCACGACGCAGGGTACGTGAGTTTCCTCCAGTTTCATCTGGTCGACCGAGTTGAGACGACGCTGCAGGGTGCGGGCGCGGACAACCAGGGGCGCGTGATTGGAACTCCACGTCGGTTCCTGGTTTGTCACGCCTGCCACGCTGGTTTGAAACACGTCCCACAAGCGATGACCCTGCGGATTCATTTTCTTGCGCTTGCGTTGCTTCGCGGTTCCCTGACGGGCCGCGACGGCCATCATCCACGCGACACCGACGTCGTCGCAGCGAACGACCCCGGGACAAGACGGCCGCGCGCAATCAACACACGGCGGAACCGTGAGCGGACAGTCGACAAAAACGGACTGGAACGGCCCCTCCCGGGTCAGGATCCCGAACAGGCGGTCATCGGAAAACAAGTTCCCAAAAGAACCAATCTTTTCATATACTCTGACCAGTTCTAACCCGGTCGTTTCATCGTTGGCGGACGGACCACGCGAAGGTCTCAGGACGACCAGCGCTGTCTTGCTGGAATTGGGTCCTGACAGATGGATCCCGGCGCAGGGTGTCTTGATCACGATGCACCACCTGATGGGTTGCGTAACCGTTGAATCGAAGTCTGAAATTCCTGCTACTTTTTATTATAACCTTGTCGGGCGTGGCAGGTCACCCCGTCATCGCCCGCGCGGCAGGTCCCGACGTCACTTACGGACCGCAAACCATTCCTGTCCTGACCCGTCGTCTCCAGAAAAACCGGTTTGATTTTGTTTCCTGGCACCGTCTGGGGGTCGCCTGGTACCAGAACGGCTATCCGGCCAAGGCGATCAAGCCCCTGCTCTACTCGGCGGGAAAAATCCGGGAATCGTCGTTGAACTCTCTTTATCTTGGCCTCGCGTACGAGGCCACGGGAAAAAACGCGCAGGCGCGCTACTGGCTGGCGCAGGCGGCGGCACATGCGGATGAGCCCGGCAGCAAAGCCCTGTTCGAACTGGCGAGCCTGGAGTTCAGGAGCAGGAGCGTCGAACGCGCAATCAACCTCTTGAAATCTTACATCCAGAGGTTTCCGGCCGGGGGTTACCGCGCGCAGGCCGACAAGTTGCTGGCGGCCGCGACCGCCGGCAAGTTCAACGAACCCGCGCCCGGGATCGACAAGCCGGACATGGAGCGCCTGTACTACCGGAACAGCCGGCGCGCGTTGTTAGACTATCCTCATTTCTGGTTCGTGCAAGCTGGTTTCATGTTGTTGACGTCAGACTATTCCGATCCGACCGGATCACCCAAAGGACCGCCGCTGAAACCAGGTTCGGACAGTGAATACGGACTGACAGCGAACGCGGGCATTGGTGTTGGTCCGTGGCGCGAGGGAACGAGAACCGCGTCCGGCGGTTACTTGTACCGCCAGACCTATTACACGACCGACAGTCGCGTAGAGCAGTTTTTCAACGACCCGGGAAACCTGCGGTATTTCCCGTTCCGCTTTGACCTGCTCAAACGCAGGCATACATTATTCGGGGATTTCCGCGGCAAGTTGACGGAAAAATTCGACGCCGGGGTTTTCGGGCGCCACGAGATCGCCAGGATTGGATCCGATTTTTTCTCGGGCGCGGAAGAAGGCGACCTGCGCAGTTCCCTGAGCATCAGTGACACCACCATCCTGATCCCATGGGTCGGAACCAGTTTCGTTGAGAAATCACGTACGACGGCGTACATGTACTTGAGGAAAGAGATCAATTACGAGACCCCCGACCTCTCCAACAAGACCTACGATCTGCTTGGTGGTTCGGCGAATCCGGTATTCAGTGTTGGCGCCAGCCACAGCCAGCTGCTGGCAGACGACCGACTGACCCTGTCGGGCGAAGTGTTCAGTTATGATTTCGTATTCAACGACTACTGGGTGGATTTCTCGCGGTTTGGCGGGTTCGCCGAGGCAGACTACCGCATAACGCCGTCCGTGGCGGTGAACGGCATCGCGGGTTTGTATCAGGACCACTACAGCCTGGGACGCCCCCGCATGAACGGCAATTGCAACACCAACAGCGTACAGACGCCGACGACGGACTCGCCGACGCCATCGGAACCGGTGTTGTGCCGGCGCGACGACTCGGGAACCGTTTTCCAGGGGGGGCTGCGCTGGAACATCCAAGAGGATACCCAGTTGTCGACCAGCCTGCTCTACGTCGACAATGGCAACAGCACCATGCAGGAATACGACTTTCAACAAATGAAGTTCCTGGTGACGCTGACGCGGGCGTTCCCGAATGTGCAGAGGGTCGAGAGGATGAGCGAGCGATTCGCGGACTATGTGTTCTTCAAGGAGGCCCGCTGAGATGCCGCCTGACCAAATTGCCCCCGGACCAAACAAGGAATCCATCGAGGACTTCGCGAGGTCGACCGGCACGTCAGTTCACGCCAGCCAGGCCGCCATCGTCAGCGGCAACGAGGTCGACATATCTTTCGGTACGCGGGTCATCGCTGTGTCGGGCGACCGCCTGACCCTCGTAAACACGGTCCCTTTCACCATGATTTCGGGATTTGTCAAATCAACCCGGTTCAGCATCCAGGTTGACTTGCTGAGGATTCATGCCGAAGTCGTTGAAAGTGACGGGAAGAACCTTGTGTTCAAGGCCGCAAGTATCGACTCGATCAGTGAGACGCGCAGCGACGAACGCTTCACGTTCTCGAGTGATGAGCATGTGACCTGTGAGATCCTGAATCCGGAGGACAACGAGACCCTGCTGGTAAAACCCGTGCTTGACATGTCCGCGTCAGGATTCTCACTACGGACCTCGCCAGGCAGCCGGTTGTTCAATCCGGGGCGGAAATTGACGGGCATCCGGATCATCATCGGGGACCGGACCTACTCAGTCAGGGACGCGGAGACGGTTTACCAGCGCAGGTACATGGACGAGAACGGCACGCTGCATCAGCAAGTTGGCTTAAAATTCACCACGGCCGGCAAGAATGAAGAAACACAACAAGCTTGAGAAATGGCAGCGCATCTTTGTCAACCGCTCGCTCAACATGGGCAACACGCGGGCCATCGGTTTTGACATGGATCACACGCTCGCCATGTACAACCGCGAGAATTTCGAGGCGCTGGCGTTTCGCGCGACCCTGGGAAAATTCATCGACGCGGGTTATCCCGCGGAACTCGAGACGCTCCAGTTCAAGCCCGAATTTCTGATCCGCGGCCTTCTCGTGGACATGGACCGGGGCAACATCCTCAAGGTCGACGGTCACAAGTACGTGAAAATCGCGTTCCACGGCCATACACGCCTGGACAAGGAAACACGCCACAAACTTTACAACAGCGAGAGTTTCAAGGCGTATGAGTTCCTCTCGATGGACTCTTTCTTCGCCCTCAGTGAAGTGCAGCTGTTCGCCGAGATCGTCGACTACATGAACCACAACCCCGGGAAGATCCAGAAGTCCTTCCGCGAAGTATACGTCGACCTCCGCCAGTTCATCGACAACAGCCACGCCGACGGCAGCATCAAGAATGAGGTCCTTCGCAACCCGGAACGATTCTTCATCCGTGACAAGCATCTGGCGACCGCCCTGATCCGCACGATGGATGCCGGGAAACATTTATTCCTGCTGACCAACTCGAACTTCACCTATACAGACGCCGTGATGAACTACATCCTCGGTGACGCCAGTTCCGACTTCCCGGACTGGCGGCAATATTTCCGTTATGTGATTGTCGGTGCTGGCAAACCAGGATTTTTCACCGGAACCCAGCCTTTCTACGAGGTCGTGACCCAGTCAAACCTGCTGACCGCCTCGACAGGTCCACTGGAGGCCGGGAAAATCTACCAGGGTGGAAACGCGCAGTTGCTGCAGAAACTGACTGGTTTCCGCGGGGATGAGATCCTTTACGTTGGCGATCACATTTACGGTGACATCATCCGCTCCAAGGGCTCTGTCAACTGGCGGACGTTGCTCGTCGTCGAGGAACTCGAGCGCGAGTTGTTGAAAATCGAGGAACTGCGGCCAGCGCTCGTCCACATCCATGAAAGAATCGCGGAGCGCGAGGTGTGCGACGAGGACCTGCAAATCCTCAGGTCGAAGATCGCCTCGAACGCGCGCCAGGCGAAGATCGCGACGGATCGCGGCGACAACCGCCGGGCCCGGCATCTTTTGGCGGAAAACGAAAAATTGCTGGAAAAAGCCCACGAGAAACAAAGCATTCTGGTCGAAATCGACGAGCAGATCAAGCAGGCCATCGCCGAACGCGACGCCAACATCCACCCGGTCTGGGGCGGCCTCATGAAAGTAGGCCTCGAGAGATCCCGATTCGCCAACCAAGTCGAGTCGTACGCGTGCCTTTACACGAGCCGCGTCTCAAACTTGCGTTTTTACAGCCCATTCAAACGGTTTACGTCTTATCACGACATCCTCCCCCATGAGGTCTGACGCGCCTCAAAAAACCTAAAGTGATCGGTAACTTAAGCCGATCCCTCCCGCATGCGAAATTCGGTCCTCGGACAACGCTACAGGATCCTCGACCGCCTCGGTGAAGGCGGCATGGCAAACGTTTACCGCGCGCTCGACGAAAAACTCGGGCGTTATGTTGCGGTCAAGATTTTGCACGATCACTTGCGTCGCGACCCCGACATCCGGTCCCGTTTCCAGCAAGAGGCGCAAGCCGTCTCGACACTGGATCACCCGAACATCATGCGGATTTATGACTTCTCAGGTCCGGAGCACGAGCAACTCTGGCTGGTCGCGGAACTGGTCACTGGCACGACGCTGGCGAGCCTCCAGGATTCCCGCGCCGATCGGCGCATTCCGGAAATCGTTGCCGCCTGTATCGTCCGCGAGATCGCGCGCGCCCTGGAACACGCGCACAAGTCGGGAATCGTCCATCGCGACATCAAACCCGAGAATGTGATGGTCACGCAGGACGGTCGCTTGAAGCTGATGGATTTCGGCATCGCGAAGGACACGCAGAACCATCGCAAGACCCAGACCGGAATGTTCATGGGGTCGCCCAGCTACATGTCCCCGGAACAAGTGAGGGGGCGCAACATCGACGCGCGCAGCGACATTTGCAGCCTCGGCGTTGTGTTTTACGAACTTCTGACCGGCCGGCTCCCGTACGAAGGATCCAGCAGCGCGGATGTGATCGAGAAAATAAACAAAGGCGATTTTGTCTATCCGCGATTCCGCACGCATGGCCTCAGCATGGAAATCGACCGCGTCGTGGTGCGATGCTTGCAAAAGAATCCGGAAGCCCGGTTCCAAAGCGTGACGGAACTCGGCAACGCGATCGATTCGTGGCTGGCCACGCAAACGGTTTACTCCAGCGCGATGGAACTTGAGTCGTGGATGTCGCGAGGCACAACACGGTCCCCCGAATCCCTCGCCTCCGCGTCAGGTTCGGGGATCCAGATATCTTCCTCCGGATCATCTGCCCCCGATATTGTAGAGGCCCCTCAGAATAAAAATCCGGGCCGCAAGACACGAGTGCGCACCGCGCAACCACGCCGGATCAGCAATAACGACGCGGCGAAGCGCGCGCCGCAACCCGCGGCTTTCCAAAGAGGAGCGCGTCGCCAGCCATTCCCGCGTCGCCAGGTTGTCGTGGTTGCGCGCCAGCCCAGCCAGACACCGGTGATCCTGGCTATCCTCGTGGCGATCGTCATGGCCGTGCTGTGGGCGACTGATTTCAAGATCCTGCGGCAGGCCACGCGGAACGCGCAGGTTGCCGCGCCGACACAGACTCCGTCCCAGGCTCAATCCCCGGCGCAGGATCAATCCCCGGCGCAGCCGCCGGCGCAGGATCAGAATGGCTACGGGGAAAATTCCAACGCGGAGACCATCGCCCCCGCGCCGGCTAAAAAGCCCGCGCGCAAGGAATCGCGCAAGGCGACCCAGGATCGCGCGCCGCGCAAACCGGAGACTTACGCGCCTGCGGCGCCGACCGTAACCAACATGCCCCAGGCGACGCCGGGCGCGCCAACGGCAGTCGCGCCGAACCCGGCGACCGCGCCGCGTCCTTCCGCCCCGGGGCAAGTTCTGGCGGGCAAGGCCCGCATCTCGATCGCGTCACAACCTGCCGCCGAGATTTTCATCAATAACCGCAAAGTCGGCACGACGGTTGATGGTGGCAGCAGCAGCGGATGGATCGCGGTCGACAATGGCGCGGTGACGATCGTCCTGCGTCGCGCCGGTTACCGTGATCTCATCAAGAAAATCACCATAGCGCGCGACGACCGGATCACGATGGGAATATTGACCCTCGAGCGCGAAGGGGCCTCACCGTCTCCGGGGACAGTCGCGACGCGTTCGTCGAACATCAATCTGACCATAACAACGAATCGCTGGCCGGCCAGCGTGACCATCATCAATAACAGCGCTCCGGGCAGCGTGCCTGTTCAATTCAAGGTCGAACGACCATCGAAGACCGTGAAAGTCCCGCAGGGGCGCCTCACGATCCGCGTTGAGGCCAACGGCGAAGTCAAGGAACGCCGCATCGACACCGCCACCGCTAGCGCCACAGCCATGAGTGGAATCACTTACAGCGTCGAGTTCACTGGTCCCGCCACCCAGAAGGCCGGATTGCCCGGCGGGGGGCGCGAACCATGAAGCACTCACCGACGCGACTTCGCGGATTTTTTACCCTGTTCCTGTCGGCCATTCTCGTCGCCGGAACCGACGACATGGCCATCGCGGCGCAACGCCCCGCGACGTCGAGGCAACAAGCCCCCCGGAAAAACGTCGCCAAGTCCACCACGCTGACTGTCACCAGCAATGTCCCGAACGCCACGGTGACCCAGGACGGCATCATCCTTGGAACCGCCGGGAGTCCCTTTGAGGTCGAACCTGGCAAAGCCGTCCTTGACGTGTCGGCCCCCGGGTACCAGACAAAAAAAATCCAGACGGTGGCACGCCCGAACGTCGCGAACACCGTCAACGTTGTGCTGGTCAAATTGCCCCCGGTGAAAAAACCCGCGCCGGTCGCGCGCCCCGCGCAAAACGCCCCGCGTCAGGCGCAGGCGCAAGCGGCCGGGCCCCGCGGTCAACCAAAGGCAGCAGGCAGCTCCGCGCCGGCCAAAGGCGCGGCGCCGCGAAAATCCCAGGATTTGTTCGGGGATGATTTCGCCGGGGCGTCATCCGGTCCGCCGCCCGCGGCCCAGGGTGGCCCGATCACCGGGCCGGCAGGCAGCCCGCCCCGGAAATCGCAGCCACCGCGGCAACCGGTCGCGCGACAAAACCGGCAGCAGCAGCAGCAGCCGCAACAGGGATCTGTGGCAAGTCCCAAATATGAACCCGGCTACGGGCCCGTAACCAGCATGCCGGCTCAACCGGGATATCAGCAGCCCTACGCGCAGCCCTACGCGCAGCCCTATCCACAGACTCCCGTTTATCCCCAATATCCGGGATACCAGCCCTATCCCCAGTACCCGGCGGCTCCAGCGGCTCCAAGTTACGGAACGTATCCGGGATACGGCCCTGGTTATCCCCCGGGCTACGCGCCCGGTTATCCTGCCCCCGGCTACGGTGTCCCCCAATATCAGGCCCCGTCTCCGTACTATTATTATCCCCAGCAACCGCCCGCGATCGTCGCGCCCGTGGCGCCAGCAGATCCCGTGGCGCCTCCGTCCGTGGCCGAGGCGCCACTGCCGTCCGTGGCGGAAGCCCCGAGTCAGTCCGGCCCGCCGCCAACCGATGAACTCGTCCCTCAAGTCAGCGCGACCAAAAAGGCGTCGTCCGGACGCAACCCGGTCATCAAGTACCTGCCATTCGGTGCGGGGCAGTACCAAAACGGGAATTACGTACTCGGGGGCGCCTTCACGGCGGCCCAGGCGGGAACCCTCGTCCTGTACATCATGAATTCCTCAAACGCCGCCACGGCGCAAACCAACTACAGCAAGGCGATCGCCGCGCGCGATGACGCGATCAACAAGGGCGACAAGGACAGCGAGGCCTATTATGATGACCAGGCCAACCAGCAAAAGGGCTACGGGACAACCAGTGGCCAGAACGCAACCCTGTGCCTGCTTGGTTTCGGGGCCGCATGGGTCGCCAGCACCGTAGAAGCCAGTATCAACGCCCCTTCCAGCAAGGGCACCAAGAAGTCCCGGGGACGCCGGCGCGGTCTGGCCTTCGAGACTGGAATCGACGAGCGTGGCCTTGAAGCACAAATCTCGTACAACTTTTGAGAACTTCCTCAGGAAGTGGTGCATTGGCTTGACCGGTGGCATCGCGACCGGAAAATCAACCGTGGCGGCGATCCTGCGCGAACAAGGGTTCACCGTGATTGACGCCGACGAACTGGCGCGCGCCGTGGTTGTGCCTGGCAGGCCTGCCTTGGACGCGATTGCCCGCGCCTTTGGCCCTGAAGTGATGTCCCCGTCGGGAACCCTTGACCGGTCGAAATTACGGGCCTTGGTCTTCGCCGATTCGCGGGCAAAGGAGCGGCTCGAGTCCATCATGCATCCGGCGATCCGCGAGGCACTTCACGGGGAACTGGATCGAAAAGGCATTGTCGGCAACCCGCGGCCGGTTTTCTACGAAGCCTCTCTGATCTTTGAAACCGGCTCCCAGAGAGACTTTTGCGAAGTCTGGGCGACACATTGCCCGCGTGAACAACAATTGGAGAGGTTGCGACACATCCGCTCGATTCCGGCTCAGCTCGCCAATCAGATCCTGGCCGGCCAAATGGCCGCAGGCGACAAGGCCTCCCTGGCGGACCACATCATCGAGACCGGCGGCGATATCGATTCGGTCCGGGAACAAGTGAGTCGACTGACCGGTCAATTGCGCGAAAAAAACCGTCACCCACAGCCTCGAAAAGAATCTTAAATCTAAACGGAAAATACTTGCGGGCCCCCGGTCACGACCTTTACTCTTCGCGAGAGCCTTTTCACCACTCGAGGAGGAACCCCGCCAATGGCATCCACGTCCCTGACCACATCGAATCTGACCGCATCATCCAACGGAAACCGCTCGTCCGAGCGCATGCACGCCGTCGCCATCGCGTCCGCAAGACGCAGTCGCGGCTTCCAGCGTCCCACTGGATCCGACAATGCTCCACTCAAGGTATCTGAATATTTCGGATGCAACACCTTCAGCTTCGACCTCATGGAAAAAAAGATCAAATCCAGCGAAGTCACGCGCCTCAAGGAATACGCGACCAGCGGCGAGCCCCTCAACCGCGAGCTTGCGGATGTCGTGGCGCAAGCCGTCAGGGAATGGGCCGTCTCGAAGGGCGCGACGCACTACTGCCACTGGTTTCAACCGCAAACTGGCGCCACTGCCGAGAAACATGATTCGTTCTTCTCGTTCGACAGCAAAGGCTGCGCGATCGAAAAATTCACTGGCAAGGAACTGATCCAGTCGGAACCCGACGCGTCAAGTTTCCCGTCCGGCGGCCGACGTTCGACATTCGAGGCACGCGGATACACCGTCTGGGACGCATCCTCGCCGATGTTCCTCATGCAGACCGAGCATGGATTGACCCTGTGCATCCCGTCGCTGTTCATTTCATACAGCGGCGAGTCCCTGGACCAGAAGACACCGCTCCTGAAATCGTTGTCCGCGCTGAACCGCCGCGCTTGCGAAGCATTGCACCTCCTCGGCCACACGGACGTGAAGTACTGTGTCGCAACGGCTGGCCCGGAACAGGAATACTTCGTCGTTGACGACGCTCTCGGCGCACTGAGGCCTGATCTCGTGCTGGCCGGCCGCACACTGCTGGGACGCAATCCGCCGCGCGGACAACAGCTCGAAGACCACTACTTCGGATCCATCAAGTCACGGGTCCTGAGTTTCATGATGGAGTGTGAGCAGGAACTCTACAAACTCGGCGTTCCGTGCAAGACGCGACACAACGAAGTCGCGCCGAACCAATGCGAGATCGCACCGATCTTTGAATTCGCCAATGTCGCCGCGGACCACAACCAGATCGTCATGGAAGTGTTGAAATCCGTGGGCAAGCGTCACCACCTGAGTGTTCTCTTCCACGAAAAGCCGTTTGCTGGAATCAACGGCTCCGGAAAGCACGTCAACTGGTCGATCGCCGACAGCAATGGCCACAACATGCTCGAGCCAGGTGACAACCCCTCGGACAACATCCGGTTCCTTTATTTTCTTGCCGCCACCGTCAAGGCGATCCACGATCACGGCGCGATGCTGCGCATGGCGATCGCATCGGCAGGAAACGACTTCCGTCTGGGCGCCAACGAGGCACCGCCAGCGATCATGAGCGTGTTCCTTGGCGAAACCCTCGACGAAGTCCTGAACAAGTTGACTGACGGCAAATCCGGCACGCTTACCGAGCGCCAGCGCGAGATCAACCTGGACCTCGCAAGGGTTCCGGTCATCGCCCGGGACAATACGGACCGCAACCGCACGTCGCCCTTCGCGTTCACTGGCAACAAATTCGAATTCCGCGCCGTTGGCGCCTCGGCGAGCATCAGTCCCTCGTTGACGTTCCTCAACGCGGCTGTCGCCGACTCGCTCGAAATCATGAACGCCGAGCTGCGCCGCCGCGCGGGAGAGCGCCCATCGATCGAGCAGATCCTGGCCGTGATCCAGGAGACCGTGAAGGCCACGAAAAAGATCCGTTTTGAGGGCAACGGTTACTCGACCGAATGGCACCGGGAAGCCGAATCACGCGGTTTACCCAACCTGAGGACCACACCCGCGGCATTGAAGGTCCTGAACGAGAAGCACACCCAGGACATGCTTGATCGCCTTGGCATCCTCGGCAAGGAAGAGGCGTCTGCCCGTTACAACGTCTTCGTCGAGCGATACAACAAAATCAGGCTGATTGAGATTGAAACCCTGGTCGAGATGGTCAGCACCCAGGTAATGCCGGCTGTCGAGGGCCAGATCACCCAGCAAACCGCCGCGGCAGAATCATGTACGCGAGCCTTGGGCAAGACGCCAAAAGGTATCGCCGACCGGCTGACTGCCACGGCAGAGTTGTACGCAAGCCTCGTGGAGAGAACAGGCCAATTGCAGTCTTTCCTTGAGTCCACTTCGAGCAGCCACGACGAGGAAAAACTGGCTGCGAAACTCGCCGGTGAAGGCATGGAGTTGATGGAAAACGTCCGGAAAGTCTCGGACGAACTGGAACTCCTGGTGGACGACTCGCTTTGGTCTCTTCCGAAATACAGGGAATTGCTATACATTCTGTAGGCCATGGCCCACAGGAAACACTCGAAAAAAGACAAGCCGGGGAAAAACGGCCGCCATCGCGATGAAAATCGTCGCGATGGGCGGCCTCCCCGCAAGCAATCCCAGTCCCCTCGACCTGAGAACACGCCACAACCCAAATTTGATCTGCAGCAAGCTCTGGAGCAAACCAGGCAAAAAATGGAAGCTTGGCGTTTGCAGGCCATGCAGCCCCCGACACCTCGCCCCGGACTCGACCCGTGGCAGGAGCAGGCATGCAATATCCTGCACGAGGGTGGCAGTGTTGTGGTCGATGCCCCGACATCCGCTGGCAAAACGCGCGTCGTTGAGTCCTTTTTCGCGGCGCACATCCACAAACCCGGTTTCCGCGCGGCCTACACCACCCCGGTCAAGAGCCTTTCCAACGACAAGGTCCGCGAACTTCGCGCGCTCTTTGGGTCGGAAAATGTCGGAATTGCCACGGGTGACATCAAGGAAAACCTGAACGCGCCCATTGTGGTGGCGACGCTCGAGTCTTACCGTAACTCATTGCTGGGCACGGAGCCGGACCTGGGACGGACCCTCGTTGTTTTCGACGAGTATCATTATTTGCAAGATCCCGGACGTGGCAGCGCGTGGGAAGAGGCGTTGATCCTGACGCCTCCCTCGTGCCAGGTCCTGATGCTGTCCGCGTCGGTCGCCAATGCCGAGGAAATCTGCACGTGGATGTCCACCATGCGCGGTCGCCCTTGCGAGCTTGTACGCACGACTCACCGTCCCGTCCCCCTGGCAAATCTTGTCTTTTACCAGAATCACTGGATGCTCGCGGATCAACTGCCAGGCAAGTTGTTCGAGAAACCCGACGCGGGCAAGGGGTCCCATGGTGGTCGCCCCGACCGCGCGCCACAGCCCGAGGACACAGCACTCCTCGCCAAATCAATCGCTCAATCCGAATTGACGCCGTGCATCATGTACGCCGGTCGCCGGATCGCGTGCGAGCGCCTCGCCGTGGCGGTCGCCCGGCAACTTCCGCCCCTGCCCGTCGAGGACAGCCAAAAAATCGGCGAAGCATTGCAAAAGATCCATGGTGAAGTCCGCGCCCTGTCCTTCATGAGCCACGACTTGCGGCGCGCGATCCAGACGTATGGTGTCGCCTGGCATCATTCCGGGCTCGCCGCCCCAGTCAGGATCGCGATCGAGCAATTGCTCAAGAATGGACTCTTGCGTTACTGCACGGCGACCATGGGCCTGAGCCTCGGTATCAATTTCTCTGTACGGTCGACCATGATCACCGACTACGACCGTCCGGGAGACCAGGGGTTCGAGCCCTACGCGCCGTCGGATGTCCTCCAGATGCTTGGTCGTGCCGGACGCCGTGGCCGCGACGCGATCGGTTACAGCCTGTGGCCGGCCCCGGATTATTTCGGGCGCATGGGCGCCACGTCGCGCCAGGCCTGCACCTCGCGCCTGCGCAAGGACCCGACGACATTCCTTGGCCTTGTTGGACGGGGATTCGGTCTGCGCGCGATCGAGGTCTTTTACGAAAAAAGTTTCCTCGCTTTCCGCGATCGCAAGGCGGATGTTTCCATCATCCAGTCAGGCGACGTCCAGGATCATCTGAGTGACCATAAACTGCCCTGCCGTTCCCCGGTCGAGGAAGTCGTCAAGTTCTGGACCGAAGATGACAACGGGGACGCCGGGAAGGCCCTGTGCCATGGTTGCCGGCATCGTCGTAAATGCCACCCCTACATGGAAGACCGCGCCGCGTCGAGTCGCCTCGCGCACATGCATTTGCACTTGCACGCGATAAGGGCCCTGGACGAGACAGAGAAATTGACGTCATTCGGTTCCGTCGCGCGCTACTTCCCGCAGGCCGGCGGCCTGTATATCGCGCGGCGAATCGCGGATGGAACGCTGCAGGGGGAAAATCTCGGGCGTTTCGCGCAACTCATGGGTGCCTTCTCGCTGGCGCGTTACAAGGAACCACGCGTCAGCGACAGTTACCGGTTCCCGTTCAAGATGGATGAGATCGACGAGGAAATGCGCGAGCTCTATCCACTTGAGCTATTCGAGGATACCTATGACCTCTCGACCGGCCGCCGTGGAAGGCCGGTCAGCCGTCACGGAGGCCAACGCCAACACCGCGGTGAGCATGACTGGGAGACGGCCCCGATCAGGGACCTGAACCCTGCCGGCGCTTACATCGTATATCGATGGATGTCCGGGATCCGCTGGGATGAACTGGTGAAGGAAGTCGCGACAGAAGGCTTTGGCGCGGGGGACATCATGAACGTGCTGTTCCGGGTCGCGACATACCTGCAGTCGCTCGGGCAGGCCGGCATCACTGGCGTCTCACCCTTGGCGACCGAATTGCGCAAGGAAATCCTGCGCGAACCCTTGTCACTGAACCTGTAACCCCGTCATCCTGAGCGAACGCGAAGGGTCCTGTCCCCGTCATCCTGAGCGAACGCGAAGGATCTCAACGATACAACCCCGGAAACAACTCCCGCTCGATGAGTTCCATGAACGTGTGAATGACCTTGATGTGCATTTCCTGCACACGATCGGCGTACGCGCCACCCGGGGTACAGATGTCAACATCGGCCAGGCCGCCGATGACACTGCCGGGACGTCCTGTCAGGGCCACAATTTTCATGCCGCGATCACGCGCGGCCTCCACGGCACGCTTCACATTCTTGCTGGTTCCGCTGGTGCTGATCGCCAGCAGCAAGTCACCCTTGCGCCCATGAGCCTCAAGAAAACGCGAAAATACAAACTCGTAGCCGTAATCGTTACCCACGCACGAAATGTGGCTGGGATCGCTGATGCTGATCGCGCGCACGGCCGGACGATCTTTGCGGTAACGTCCGCTCAATTCTTCCGCGAAATGCATGGCGTCGCACATCGATCCGCCGTTGCCACAACTGAACAGGGTGCCGCCCTCTTGAAGCGACGCCACCATCATGCCAGCAGCACGGGCGATTGCGGCCAAAGTCGCGTCATCCGAGCGGACCGCGTCCAGGGCCCGTGCGGCATCATCCATGATTCCCTTGATGATGGAAATCATCTCAGCATCCCGCGTTTGTCACGGTCTTTTTTACAGCCAGTGCTGCTGTCCGCGAATCCGGCCGGCCAATGCACTCATAATGGAAACCGGCATCGACCAGGGCCTTGAAACCATATTGGTTGCGCAGATCAAACACGACAGGCTTGCGCAGCAAGCCACGGATCCGCGCCCACGACGGTCGCTTGTACTCGGGCCACTCGGTCACGAGAACCAGAGCGTCGGCGCCTTCCAGCGCGTCATAAGAATCCTCGACAAACTTGACCTGGGATGGCTTCAGTCCAGCCTGCTCCCACGCGCGGGCAAAAGTTTTCTGAGCCACAGGGTCATGTGCCACCACTTGCGCCCCCCAGTTGACCAGGGCGCCCATGATCGTCAACGCGGGGGCTTCGCGCACGTCGTCCGTGCCCGGCTTGAACGCGAGACCCCAGATCGCGATCTTGCGACCTTCCAGGTTCCCGCCAAAATAAGAGTGAATTTTGCGGGCCGCGTGCATCTTCTGCAATTTGTTCGCGTGACTCACTGCTTTCAGCACGGTCAAATCACACTCATTTTGGCGCGCCGTACTGAGCAGCGCCTCGACATCCTTCGGAAAACAAGACCCGCCGTAGCCAGGTCCTGAATACAAGAATTTCTTGCCAATCCGCGGATCGGATCCGATGCCGCGACGGATATCATCGACATTGGCACCGACGACTTCACACAGTCGTGACAACTCGTTCATGAAACTGATGCGAGTCGCCAGCATCGCGTTGGCCGCGTACTTCGTCATTTCGCTGGAACGACGTTCCATGACTTGCAGTCGCGACGGGTCGTCCTGGATGAATGGCGCGTACATTTCCTGAAACACTGCCGCCGACCCGGGATCCGTCACACCTGTCACGATCCGGTCTGGCTTCATGAAGTCGTCGATCGCCGTTCCTTCCTTGAGGAACTCCGGGTTGGACGCCACGCGAACCTGCGGTTTTCCGCCCGGGAATCGCTTGGCAAGTTCCGCCTGGATCGTCTCCTCAACCATGTCGCAGGTCCCCACCGGCACGGTGGACTTGACCACCACCAGGACTGGTTCTGTCACGAGTTTGCCGATTTCCGTCGCTACCGCCTTCACGTAGCGCAGGTCCGAGGATCCGTCTTCGCCCTCAGGAGTCCCGACCGCGATGAACACCGCTGATGTCCCGGCCAGGCCTTCCGCCAATTTCGTCGTGAAATGGAGACGCTCGTGCGCTGTGTTGCGCTTGAGAAGCTCATCAAGTCCCGGCTCGTAAATCGGCGGAATGTTGTCACGCAGCATCGCGATCTTGTTGGCGTCCGTGTCGACGCAGACGACATCATGTCCGACTTCGGCAAAACAAACGCCAGTGACCAGACCGACGTATCCAGAACCAACGACTGTCAACTTCATGGTGCTCCCCCCGCGTACGCCCGGGTCGCGTCGCGCCCAGACCTGATGCAAACAGTGTTTGATCGTCGAATCCTATTCAGGGAACCCGCAAAAATAAAGGGAATTTTCGACACTTTCCGGGACCTTGCATCACTTTTCTGGCTCCCGGACGCCCCCGCGGCCCAAGGCCCGGTGATCGACCGGGGCCATTCCAGTGTTACCATTTAGAAGTCAAACATTTTCGGACGGTTGAGCCGCATGTCGAATGACAAAACCATCATCGCGCAACCAGGCGCCCTGACGATATTCAACTCGCCGCGGCGGAACCGCGCGAGCTTGACGCGCCTGCACGGGGAATTGTTCAAGCGGCACCCCCTCGACGCGGCAGAATCCACCATCGGCCGCGCCACGGATTGCACCGTGGTCATCCAGGAACCAAGCGTCTCCCGCAAGCACGCCCGCATCATCGCCAACGCCGACATTTTCGAGATCGAGGACCTCGGCAGCTCCAACGGGACTTTTGTCAACGACCAGAAAGTGACGGGCCGACTTGCCCTGAAGCACCGCGACCATGTGCGATTCGGCAACGTCCTGATGCGTTTCAACGCGTATGAGGACCTCGAGACGATTTGCGAGGACGAGGGTTGGAGCCGTTCCGTGGTTGACGCGGGAACGCAGACTTTCAACAAGCGTTATATCCTCGACAACCTCGAGGCAGAGATCAAGTTCAGCCGGAGCAGTACGCGCCCACTCTCGGTCATCTATTTTGACCTCGATTTTTTCAAGAAGGTCAACGACACCTACGGCCACAACGGCGGCGACCACGTCCTGCGCGAGACCGCCAACGTCGTGAAGAGTGTCGTGCGCAAGGATGACATCTTCGGGCGCGTCGGGGGCGAGGAGTTCGTGATCATCCTTCCGAACACGCCTGCCAGGAAAGCCGTGGAACTGGCCGAGAGGATCCGCGCCGCCATCGAGGCCCATCCGTTCATCGTCACGAACGAAGCCGGGCAACAACTGCAGCACAAGCAAACACTTTCACTCGGCGTCGCGGAACTTGGCGGCGCGCAAAACACGGCAGCGGAGTTCCTAGATGTCGCTGACCAGCGTCTTTACAGGTCCAAGCAAGGCGGACGCAACCGCGTCACGGCCGAATGACGGAGGCAACACCCATGCGCGCGACGGTCAAATGGATCACTTTCACGGCGATTCTTCTCCTGACGTCCGCCTGCCAGACGAGCGGCGCCACGACGAAAGTCGAGATGCTGCCCACCATCGACCAAGACGACACCTACGAGAGCGCCCTGCGCAAGGCTTCACGAGCCACCACCGTCACGCGCGACTTCGAGACGAAATACACCATCGAGGCCACGTATCTCTCACCGGAATTCCGTACCGCATTCGCGCGCAGGGCGGAGCGCTTCACCAAGAACAAGATGACGATCCTTGAGGAGGCCTCCAACCGCAGCGCCTTTTTCGTGACGATTTTCTCACCCGACAATCGCGTCGACGATCTCGCCGACCAGGACCACTGGACGATCCAGCTCGTGTCTGGGGAAAAACCCCTGCGGCCTGCGTTTGTCCGCAGGCTCGCCGACAAGGACCGCTGGAAAAACTTCTTCCCTGGCGTGAACCGCTGGTCGGCGGAGTACATGGTGATGTTTGACACGCCATCCCGCGCGACGGACAGCCCTGAAATGGCCTCGCAGAACCAGATTCAGGTCCAGTTCACCAACCCGGACGCGGATGTCACGATGACCTGGTGACACCCGGCACGACGCATTGAGGACGAACCTTTTCACGGCGAGAGGTATCCATGTCACGCATGCGCTTTGGCGATGTGATTGTCGAAATGTCGGACCTCGCATCCGAGATCCTGGACGACATCCGTCAGCAAATGGCCTATTACAACGCCAGCGCTTACAAGACCGAGGCCGTCGCGACCATCCAGCGTCGCGTCGACAACCTCGCGTTCATCAGCCGGATCCTCAAGGATGAAAATCTTGCCGAATGCGTGAACGACTACCGCGCCGCGGAACAACACGCCCGCATGCCGCGGGACATCTGTGAACATGAGGATGGTCCCCAGCCTCAAGTTCCCGGGGAGTGCTCCGTCTCGGTCCGCGTCATGCGACTTCTCTTCGACGCGTCGGAAGTGATCGAATCCTTGCGCGCCTTGGCGCGGGAATCCTCTGGATCCCCGGAGTCGCGGCAGATCATCACGACCATCACCCGTCACCGCCGGGACCTGCTGGCCATGAGCCGCCACGGTTCGCGCTCATGGACGTTCCTGCAGTCGCTGTGATCGCGGTCACATCGTGCAATCCCTCATCCGGAAATACCCCGCGCTGAATCCCGGTATCCCGCTCGCCACCGGCGCGGCGGCGGCTGTGATCGCTTTCCTTATGCCGGCGGGCCGCAACCTTGAGTACGAGCACGTGACCATGGCCGCCGCCATGATCGCCGTACTCTGGCCACTTGCCAGAATCTGGTCACCTGGAACCACGAACTGGCTGGTGACCGCGCTGGCCCTCTTCACGGGACTGTCGATTCCAGGGTGGCTGATGTTCGCCTTTCGATATTGTCCATGCAGCCCGTCTGGTTATGGGCAGTGGCTATTGATCCAGGCCGCGCCGTCGTGCCTGCTGGCCGGCTGTGCCACTGCCTGGGTGGATCGATTGAAGATAGACCGCTCAGGGATACATCGTTTGGCGACACGGTCTTTCGCCACGCGCGCGCGCTTGACCGCGATCTGGATCGTGGTTGTGCTGGCCTCCCTCGCTTTTCTCTCAGCCACCCTGTGGTTCTATCCCCAAAAGCGCGCCGTAAGCGCTTTTTTCGGTTTTCTGCACGGCCCCATCTACGACGAGAGGATCTGGATCCACGCGGACGTCATGCGCGCCCGCCTCGCCCACGCTTTGCTTTTCTGCGCTGTTGGAGTTTCCGCGTCACTGAACCCCAAACTGAAACCCCGACCGAAACTCCTCGCGCCAGCCGGCTTCACGATGGCCGGGGCAACCGCCGCCTTGCTGGCCGTGACGTGGGCCGCCATGACATGGTCCCTCCATGACTCACCGGCAACCGGCCACGGTCAACGTGTCCTGCAAAGCCAGTTTACCCATGTCACGGAAGGCGACGGGTTCCGCCTTTTTCATCATGACGCGAATGGCACGAGGTCCCTCGCCGCCGAGGCCACGTTCCACATCCGGGACTTGCGGGAAATCCTTGGGGGAATTGAATTCCCCAGGGTCGACATCTACGCTTACCGGGACGCGCGCACGAAGAAAATCTGGTTCGGTGGGGGCGCGACCGATGTCACGGACGTGTGGGCGCCCGGAATCCATGTCACCGCGTCGCCAGACACGACGCACCATCCGACGTTACGCCACGAGCTCGTTCACGCCCTGACCTCCCGCGTCGCTTTTCATGGACTCGGTTTTCATCCGAACATTGCCCTGACGGAAGGGCTCGCCGTCGCGCTGGCACCTGACGAGAATATCTTCAGCGTCATGTCGATGGACGAGGCAGCCGCGGAACTGATGGAATCCGGCCGAATCCAGCGCCCGGAGAACCTGTTCAGGGCCTCGACTTTCTGGCTGGAGTCCGGCCCGCGCGCGTACACGGTGGCGGGCTCGCTGATCCATTGGTTGATTCACACGCGCGGTGTCAGTCAAGTTCTGGCACTGTATTCCGGAAAAGATTGGCAACAAGCCACTGGGGCGGATTCCGCGCAGTTGATCGCCGCGTGGCGACAGGACATCTCGACGCGGAACTCAACCGGGCGCAACGCCACAGCAACGCGCGTGCGTGCCAGCACACTGTTCCGTTCCGGAGGAGTCGCCGTCGACGTTTGCCCGCATTCATTCGCGGATCGCCTGGCCGCGAATCCTGACATTGACTCGCTGGAATACATGGCGACCCACACCGGGGATCCGGCGTACGACGTCATCGCGAGAAGACGCGAGGCTCGCTTGATTTTCGAGAGCAACGACAAGTCCGCCGCGCGCGAACTGGCGCGCCGGGTTATCGCGGCAGCAGAGTGGCCTCCCCGTCACGAGGAGGACGTTGAACTCAGGATCCTCGCGCTCGATTTGATCGCGTTCAGCGGCGATAAAATGGAAACCAATCCCGGTCTCGGCGGACTCGCCACGTTTCATGCGACGCATCCGCTTCCTGTCCACCTCGCCAGACAAATTCTAGTCCGGGAACGACTCGAAAGAATCCTGCCTGTGGCTGATGCCCTCCCGTGGCGCTGGTATCTCGCGGGCTGGGCCGCGATTCCCGGGCAAGGCAGCGACCTCCCGGACCGGAAAACGGGAAAGCACGCGCCTTGGCTGATCGACTATTTGCGGGTACGCAACTGGCTGCGATCCGGCGCGCCGGCGGACGTTTCCTCGCAAGTACCCGGATTCATGAATAAAAAGATCGATCTTGCCTTGGCCGCCGCAGAGCCCGACTTCGCTTTTGAGTGGTACCGCGGCCTTGCCGAACTCCTTGAGAGAGGATCCGGCGCGTCGCAGGCGCAGGCCCTGTGGCTCAAGGCAGCAGCGGCTGCCAGTAACGCGACCGTGCGGGACCGGATGGAACAAAATGCCCGGCGCGCCGCCTTCGCGACCGTGCCATAATAAAGGGGATCCGCGAGGATTCCCGGCAAGAAAACGAGGGTGAGATGAAAGCATTGCTGCAAAAAATTGTCGCGCAAACTGGCGGGGATACCCGCAACGGTTACATCGAACTGCGCTATCACAGGCGCCAGTCCAATTCATTCATGGCCCAGCGCGGGCGGGTCGACGTCGCGAATCATTCCATCGTCGAGGGAGTCGGAGTCCGCGCGCTGATCGATGGCGCCTGGGGCTTTGCCGCGACCGCGCGCGTTGACGAGGCTTCGATCCTGCGCGCGATTGATCAGGCCCGTCGCAACGCGCGCGCCATCCTGGCCAGCCGTGGCAAGAAGGAATCCCACCTGCAAAGAGGCAAATTGTCCGTCATCGACTGGAAAGGTCCGGGATTCGACGAACTCCTTGCCATGCCGATCGTGGACAAGCTCGGGGCTGTCATCAACTTCGAGCGACGCCTCGCCAAATCATCCAGCGCCCTGCACACGGCCAGGTGTCGTTACAACGAGTTGCTCGAGGAAAAGGTCGTCGTGACGTCAGACGGCGCGGCGGCCAGCGCGAAAATCGCGCTGCCCGAGTTCTCGATGTCAGCCATCGCGGAGAAGGACGGCGAACGCTCAACCAGTTCACGCGGCGCGGGCGTGTCGGGTGGATGGACGTGCCTTTACGACCACCCTTCCCTCGAGAATGTCGTCGAGGAAACCGCGAAGACGGCTGTCGACCTGTTGTCGGCCAAATATCCCGAGGGCGGCAAGAAGACCGTGATCCTTGCCCCGGCCGTTGTTGGACTCCTGTGCCACGAGGCCATCGGCCACACCGTCGAGGCCGACTTTGTCAAATCCGGATCAGTCGCCCAGGGCAAGATCGGCCAGCGTGTGGCGTCCGACCTGGTCACGATGGCCGATACCGGGCGCGAAACGATCGCGGGATACGCGGTGGGCAACCTTCCGTTTGATGACGAGGGCGTCGAGACGGAAACGACAACCATCATCAAGGACGGCATGCTGGTTTCCTACCTGCACAACCGCGAGACGGCCGCCGAGTTTGGCGTGGCGCCAACGGGCAACGCGCGCGCATGGCTGTTCAACGATGAACCCCTGATCAGGATGCGCAACACGTTCCTGATGCCGGGCAAGTCCAGCCTCGCCGAAATGATCGCCGGAATCGACGATGGCTATCTGGTCGAGGGCGCCGGGAGCGGCCAGGCCGACAGCAACGGCGAATTCATGTTTGGAACTGGATATGTCTGGCGGATCCAGAACGGCAGGAAAACAGAACTGCTGCGCGAGGCGACCTTGTCCGGGATCGCGTTTGACGTGCTTCAGACGGTAGATGCCGTCAGCAGCGAGTTCCGGTGGGATCTGGGTACGGGTTATTGCGGCAAGGGACAGCCTGCAAAAGTCGACGCGGGTGGGCCGTACATCCGCTGCAAGATGAACGTCGGAGGGCGTCAGGGATGACAGACAACTCAATCACGACCCCGGTCACCAACGCGGGCACGGGCGAGGCGCTGCGCAAGACTTCCGCCGAGATGGAATCCATCGCTCGCGAAATCCTCGAACATGGCAGGAAAAAAGGCTCCGACCGGATCAAGGTTGGAATCTCCGGCAGCATCACGCGCCGCCTCGTTGTCGAGAACAAGGAGATAACCCTGGCGAACAGCCTCGAGGACCAGAAGTTCAGCCTCGTGGTCCACAAGGACCAGAAAAAAGGCAGCGCGGCGACCAACATCGTACGCCCGGAAACAGCCCGAAAGGCCGTCGAGGATGCCCTCGCGCTGGCCTCGTTTTCCGTCGCTGACGATGCGCTCAACATGCCGGACGCCACCCAGGCGCCGCGCGCGAAATCACTCGACTTCATGTTCGACGAACGGACAGCAGACACAACCCTGTCAGAGTTGCAGGAACTCATGGGGCAGGCCCTCGCGCGCGCCACGGCGGACAAACGCGTGTCGATCGACAAGTTCGAGATGAGTGTCTCGGCGAGTTTCCACGGACTGTACAACTCCCTCGGCGTCGCGCAGATGGAAACGCAAACGATGCTCGGATGGTCCTTCTTCGGAATGGGAGTCGACGGGGACGCTGTCTCAGGTTTTGACTACGATTCCGGATTCGCGTGGAAAACCGGCGACACGGCGGCGCACCTCATGGCGACCGCGGACGCGTTCGCCGCCAAGGTCACCGGCAACCTGCACCCGCGCAAAGCCCATTCTTACAAGGGTCTCGTCGTTTTCAGCCCGCGCGCGGTCGAGGAACTGCTAGCCGGGTTCACGCTTTATCACGCGTCCGGTTCGGCAGTCATGGACGGCAAGAGCCGCTGGGACAAGGAAACCGGCAACGCGGTGCTGAGCCCGGTGATTACCCTGCGCGACCATCCACACAGCCAGGCTTTCGCGGGCGCTACCACTTTTGACGGTGACGGGCTGCCGACCCGCGATCATACGATTTTCGATTCCGGCAAACTGTGCCTGCACATCCACGATTGCTACTCAGCCCGCCGCTGCAAGACGACATCCAACGCGATGTCCGGCGGACCGTTCGGGATGGCGTTCGCGCCAGGTGGGGCACTTCTGGCGGACCTGTTACGCTCGCGACGGGAAATTCTTCTGGTCGACCGGTTTTCCGGCAACACGGATGCCATCAAAGGCGATTTCAGCGGTGTCGCGAAATCCAGCCGTCTGTACATCGACGGCAAGGATGGCGGCCCGGTCACCGAGACCATGATCGCCGGGAATTTCTTCGAGTTCGCCAAAAGGATCGAGGCCGCGTCACTCGAGACCGAATCGATCGGCGGCGGATTCTCGTCCCCGTGGTTGCTCGTGGACGGAATTTCCGTGACCGCAGGCTGACAGCCCCGTTCGCGTCCAGTTTGTGCACCCCGGCAGTTGAAACCTGCCGCGGAGGCACGCCCCGTGAGAAAATTGACCACCATGACCACCATGATCAAGCCGGCCACGCTCAAAATGGCCATGCTCGCGCTGGCCGCGGCCCTGACCGCTGGCCGGGTATTGCCCGACCTGCTGGCCGAGATGCCGGCCACAATCGATGTCGAGGATCCAGTCGACCGCCGGGCCTTCGAGGCACCGTCCCTGACCGAATCCGCGAATCTCCCGCCTTCGTGGCGCGCTGCCAAAAAGGCAGAAGCCCGGGCGATGCTACGCTGGTTCGAGGCAAAACTGGCCATGGTAAAACTCGAGGTCGAGAAACAGGCCATCGAACACAAGTTCAACGAAGCCAATTACGCTAGGCTGCGATCCATCCCGGGAGCCGTAGCGGGAATCAGCCTGCTCGAGGCCGAAAAACGGACCGAGCTCGACGATTTGATCACGAAACAATTGCAAACGATGAAAGAGATGGCGGAAGCAGACGTGGCCGCGGCGCGGGCACGTCTGGAATCCGTTGAGGCTGATTAGGCAACGCCGGTCAGAAAGCGTAACCAAAACCCAGGTTCAACTCGGGAATCGGGCGCAGGGCAAGGCGGGTATCTGGCAACGTATTGATCATGTCCTCATAATCCGCCACGGCTTGGGGATCCTTGCTGTCGACTGTCACGCTGCGGCGGAAGTAACGCGAAATGCCGGCGCCGATCGAAACCGAAAGCCTCTGGTTGCTGAGAAGCCACCGGTTTCCTACTGCCGCGGAAACGCCGTGCCGCATGTCCGTGATCAAGTCCGTCTCATCGGATGGCAATTCCCCGGAAAAATCAACCGGCAACGCGTTCGCCGAGTCGGCTTTTTCCGTGTACCGGTTGGCACGTGAATTCACACGGATGTAGTCATAGCTGAGGCGCGTGTACCAGCCGCGCATCGACGCCGGGACTTCCCAAAAACTGACGTTCCAGCGCAGGCGCAAAGCGTCCAGCTTCTGGCGTTCACCCGGAAACATGTCCTCCCTGCGGAATGAAACCGTTCCTGTCTCGTCTCCTTTGGCCAGGAATGTCCCGCTCCAGAATTCTGGTCCGGTCGAAAAATTCTCGCCAACGTTGAAATCAACGGAGGCACCGAATTTGCTCGTGGCAATCCCACTCGCCTGTTCCTCATACATCGACGACGACGGAGCCACCGGGTCCATCTCCGCAATCAAACGGCGGTTGACGTCGCCAGCGAAAGCGCTGGTCGAGAAAATTGCCGCGAGGGCCACGCTACCTGCAGCGGCGATAAAATTTTTCATGACGAATCCTCCTTTATCTGGAGGAACCATCGGAACCAGCGGTCTCAGCCATTAATCGAGAACCGGGATCGTGCCAGGAGGAATCAGTGCGGGGTCAAGGCCGTCTGACCGCGAGATGCAATTCTGGCGCGACACAAAAACGGACGACATCCCCAAGTCCCAAAGGAACTTCGCCGTGCTGGCCATCAAGGGCAAGGAAAGCCCTTTCACTGCGGTTTTCAATTTCAAAAACATCGCGAGTGAGGTCAACGAATCCAGAGGTTTTGACCGGTTTGACTTTTCCACCGGAGAAGACCTCACGGACACGAAACTGCATCCGCCGGTCGCCCCAGTCGACAGGAGTTCCGCCAGCGCTCGCGATGCCAGCCGTGCTGCCCACAGCCGTGGCAATCCAGACCCCGGAGGATTTCTGTTCCTCAACATGGTCGGCACCAACTTCGACGAGTCGCAGCCGGTACCGCGTTGTCGCCGCCGGATTGACGTTGCAGTAGAGGAAATCATTCAGGACGGGATCGGTATAAAGAAAGTCCGAAGTCTTGACGCGCTGGATTCGCGCGAGGATCCGCGCGACCCGGATCCCATGACACCGGCCAGTGATCAGATCATCGACCAGTTCATCCAGGGACGCGCCATCGTACGCACAAAGATGGCCGACGCTGGACCGCGATGACCTCACGCCCACTGTCAAGGTATCATCCGTGACCTTGTGGCTGGCCGACAACAACGTGCCATCGCCGCCCACCGTGATGATCGCGTCTAACTGCCGCAAATCCGGCCATTCCGAATCGCGGGTGATCTCGACAAAGGGAATCTGCCGCCCGATCAATCGTACCCGCAGGCCATCCAGCGTCTGGTAATGCTCATCATGCGCGCGCTGAAGTCGCGCGAGGTCCTCTGGCGGCATGCGCCCGGCGGCGACTTCCCGCCGGATCGCGCTGCCATGCCATTCCAGATTGGTCGTCTTGCGGACAATCAGCAATTTCAACGGAGATGCCGTCACCCGGAGGCTCAACCGCCGACATCGACTGGAGTCGCGTCGCTGGCATCAGCCACCTTGCTGCTCCGGTCGATCTGAAGGTAATCCGGGTTTTCCCAGATCCTGCCACGTTTTTTCAGGTCATCGCGGGTTTGCTTTTCGAACGAAGCCAGGAACGCCTGCGCGAGGGATCCCGAGGCACTGCGGCGGAGCTCGCCTTTTTTCTCGACCGTCAACTTGGCCATGTCCGCCGCTGTTTTCTTCTTCAGCCGGAGCACGTAGTGTGATCCACGGCTCTCGACCAACTGCTGGGAAATCTGACCCGGCTGGGTCAACGCGGAGATGGATGCCAAGACACTGTTTTCACTGCCGATTTCCGGAACGACGCGCGCCGTCATTCCGAATTCGCCCGTGGCCTTCCAGGTCAAACCCAGTTCCTTGCGAACTTTTTCCAGGTCCTCGCCGCCTTTGGCCGCGCCCGCGGCCAATTTGTCGACAAGTTCCTTCGTCTTCGCCGGACGGGACTCGTCAGCCAGCAACTTCCGGGCGATTCCATTTGATGCCAGCTCGAGGGTTTCCTTGCGACCGGCCTTGACCTCTTCAGCCTTGATGACGTGGAAGCCAAACGGGGACTCCACGATTCCGCTGATTTGTCCTGGCTTCAGGGCAAAGGCGGCATCCGAGAACTCCTTGACCATCATCTCGCGCGAGAAGAAACCCAGATCGCCGCCCTTGGACTTGCCCGCGGCTTCGTCCGTGAATTCCTTGGCGATCTTCGCGAAGTCCGCGCCCGCGGACTTCACCTTGGCGAGGACCTCGCCCGCGCGGGATTTCGCCGCATCTTTTTTGCGCTTGGCAGAGTCTGCCGAGGCGTTGCGTGCGCCTTCAAACCCGACAAGGATGTGGCGGGCCCGCACCTGAGGCTCCGAATTGAACTCGCTCGTGTGGCCGTCGAAGTATTCCTTGATCTTCTTCTTGCCGTCTTCCGATCCCGAGAACTTCGAGACTTCCGCGTCCGAAACCGTCACTTTCACGTCGGCCGGGGAGAGTTTCAGGTACTCGACATCGAGTTTCGCCTCGGTGAGGTTGTAGTCCTGGACCGCCGCGGCAACGCTGGCGAACTTCGACTGCGCGATGAAGTCCCGGAACCGCTGCACGGTCAAGGAACGCCGGATCTCGTCCTGGAATGTGGATTCCGAGTAACGGTTGGCACGCAGATAATTCTTGAAAGCCTCGGGCGAAAAGACTCCCTTGTCATCCTTGAAGGCGTCGGCCTCCGCCAGCAACCGCGCGATCTCGTCGTCACTGACCCGCAAGCCTGCCTTCACGGCCTCGGTGTAGAGCATCCGCTCATCCACCAGCTGACGGAGTACATTCTCGGCCAGGCGGATTGCCGCCGGGTCGAATGCGTCCTTGTATTGCGATTGAAGGCGCTGGTAAGTTGACTGGTAGGCCCGCCGGAAATCTTTGCCTGAAATGGTCTCGCTGCCTATTTTTGCGGCAGATCCAGCCGGCGCCCTCATCCCATCGTTCCGGTCACAGACGCCAAAAAAGCTCATGGCGAGAACCGCCACGAGCAGGGTCGTGTAGGCACCCGAATTCTTGAAGATCTTCTTTCCAGCCAAGTCCCTGAGGCCGGTGATCCCCGTATTCTTCCAGCGCAGCATTGAGAGAGTCCTTTCTTGTCATTTCTGCTCAGATGGGAAATAAGTAGCCATAAGATGTAGCACAAAAACGTCGGGCGTGTTAACGACGAATAAAATCACGAAAAACGCCCGTCGCCGACTTGGAAAACTCTGCATCACGATGCAGTTTACTGGAGGATCCGATGATTTTTGACTGGCTTGCCGGCATGTTTTCCAACGACCTCGCCATCGATCTTGGCACAGCCAACACGCTCGTTTACGTGAAGGGCGTCGGTATCGTCACCAACGAGCCCTCCGTGGTCGCCGTCCAGCGCGACAACCGGGGCGGCAAGAAAATCCTCGCCGTCGGCAAGGAAGCAAAAGACATGCTCGGCCGTACTCCTGGCTCGATCATGGCCATCCGCCCGATGAAGGACGGCGTCATTGCCGACTTCGAGATCACCGAGGCCATGCTGCGTTACTTCATCGAGCGCGCGCACAACCGCCGCACGATGGTCAAGCCGCGCATCATCATTTGCGTTCCATACGGCATCACGGAAGTCGAGAAGCGCGCCGTGAAAGAATCGGCTGAGTCCGCTGGCGCCCGTGAGGTTCACTTGATCGAGGAACCGATGGCGGCCGCGATCGGTGCGGGCCTGCCGATCACCGAACCAAGTGGCAGCATGATCGTCGACATCGGCGGGGGCACCACCGAGGTTGCGGTGATCTCGCTGGCCGGGATCGTTTACTCCAAGTCAGTCCGCGTCGGCGGCGACAAGATGGACGAGGCGATCGTCAACTACTTGAAGCGCAAGTACAACCTGCTGATC